>Ga0222714_10000696_pt1 | contig 38389 bp, 54 predicted proteins | sample C33_3DmetaG_FD_165048 | JGI IMG/M metagenome (GOLD analysis project Ga0222714, IMG submission 165048) | Estuarine water microbial communities from San Francisco Bay, California, United States - C33_3D | ecosystem: Environmental > Aquatic > Marine > Unclassified | place: USA: California...
CTGCCATAGTAGACATTCTGGACATCATAATATAGGTTCTGCCTGTCATCGAAGTCGATCTTCCGGCCAATGATCTGTCCCCACGATGAGGCATTGCCTAGTTTGATCGCTTTCAATACCTTTTTGGTATCCGTCCAGTGATCCACCAGTTTATAGCCTAGTCCGCCTGGATAGCCGTCCCAATGTTGATATGCGGAAATGATCGTTCCGTCTTTCTGTTGTAGTCCTATTCTTGCTCTTGTTGCCATTTTTTACACCTCCATATTAAAAATGTTTATAATTCATTATAGCACAATTACCAAATGCGTCAACCTAGTCTGCCCTACCTTCTGCATAGGCTTCTAGACCATATTTCTTTAGAACATCGCAAAAGGCATCCATAGCCGTTTCCTTTATGTCCAATGATTGTGTGGAACAATGAGAATGTCCTTTCATAATATCATATGAGGATATCCTCCAACCTCCCCTGTATCCATTGGAACCAATCCCGTTGTCTTTCAACCAACTAACCAATCTGCCCCTCGCAGGATATATCGTCACACTTGCGAATCCACAGTACATTGGCTCACCGTGCTTCTCCACATATTCGGTCGCCGCCTCTCGGGCCTGTTCACAAGCCTCTTGGAACATCGTTTTAGGTTCCACGCCATATCCATTAAATTTTAATAGTTCTTTCGTTTCTTCTTTAATCATTACTGACCTCCACTCGGTATCCGTGAATTGAAATGTATTTGATCATATTGCTCACGGCTTCCAATCGATCAGTTCGGCAAGGTATGCCCGTGCCATTTAGGTCACAACCAAGATCCAGTTTTATCTTCTCTCCCAGATCCTCCAGTTGTCTCATCTCTTTGACAGTTAGAACGTCTGACATTATGCCGCCTCCCTGTGTTTAATTTCACTTGCTATCGCTTCTTTGACTGAGTTCACGCAGATCCTTGAATCTGATGAGCCCCAACCCTCGTCCTCTGGAAAATCTTCTGTGTAGAACATCACTGATTCATATATCACATCCAACAAAGTTGGATCTGTGATGCCCAAATCTGAGATGGCTCTGAACATCATATTCTGAGTCAACCCATCTTCTCCACCGTATTTTTTGTCTAATGCTTTGTATATGTCTGACATTTTATTCACCTCCGTTTTAAAATGTTTATAATTCAGTATAGCACGGATACAGATACCGTCAATTGATCTAGCAAAATAAAAGTTAATAAAATCAACAACTTATTCCAGATCACTTTCTGCGTGTTATTATATAATATAAAGTGAGCACCAGATTGACAGATCTAAGATCCATAGTATTATAATGATATGAGCTATACTTTAGAAACGAAAGAAGAAACAGCACAAGAGATCTATCACAACGGTTTCTATGCGAAATATTTCCAAGAACAATATCCCACTTGGCAGGAGTTTATGCTGTCAGCGGACTTTGAAGATGAGTGTGATAGATTGATGAGCAAGTTCTCGGGCATATGAGCATCGAAGGATTGATAGGTGGAATTATGATGTTGGTTGTATCAGCATCATCTGGAACTGTGGATTCCAAAACTGTATGGAATACGGCAGTCCTCATAGACAAGGCCAGTCAGCATAAGAATTGGTCTGGTTCGGTCCACGAGGAATCTTATTCTGGTTTGAAAAACATAATCCTAAAAGTAGGACAGAGATAGTAGAGTTATTTTTTAGGTTTGATTATTTTAGATTTGATCTTTTTACCAGCCAATGGAGATCGTGCCTGCGGTCTGTCTGAAAGAGTACCTCCTCGATTGATCTGCGCCTTTTTCAATCTTCGAGAACCTGCTCCAGATCGTTTTGTGATCGCCATCTTTTTACCTGCGATTCGAGCCTTTTGCTGTCTTTTTGCTTTTATTTTGGCACCCTTACTCACATTCCTTTGAGCGAAACAGGTGGATGGTTTGGCAACGATACGACCTTTTCGTGGACCTGCGGTACATCTAAAGCCGGGTTTTAGACCTTTGCCTTTGACTCTGCGGAGGATCTGTGATACTCCTTCGTCAATATACGACGCTAAATCCAGTGTCTGGTTGCCATTATGTGATACTATATCTTGTGCCGCAACATCTTGTGTCTTGCTTTCCTGAACGGCACTAGATGATTTGAGTTGTATGATTTCTGTGATCTTCATTGTATCCTTATTTATTGTATCCTAAACCTAAACTAACAAACTAAACTAACAACTAAACTAATAAACTAAACTAATAAACTAAACTAATAAACTAAACCTAAACAACTGACACACAAAATATTACAAACAAGAGTTGATCTCACAAAATGCTACATTTTGAACAAGATCAACTTTCTTATTCTAAGTAAATACAGTTGTGAAAATAACAGAAATTATAGATGCTTCAAAGTTTGAAAACATAGGTCCTGCTCCTAAAGGAGTATGTTCTCGTCCAGCATCATCACTGCCAGCATCTTGGCTGTCTAGTTGTAAGTCACAAGGCAAAAGAAAACGCACAGGTAATAGACAAGAAAAAGTCAAAGGTAAAACCATACGAGTGGCTGGTAAAAAGATCAAAGGCAAGAAGTATGGCGGACCACTGCCAGATTATTCTGCATAACCTCAAAAAATACAATAACTAATAGCGAGCCAATAGCGAGCCATTACTATGTCTACAGGTACAATTAAAATTTGTTGCGATTTCTTTGACAAAAGAAGTTATGAGGAGCCATGGCAACGCTTCGTGATGTTCAACGGTCCTGAAGATGTTTATACTCTTCATCCAAAATTGCAAAAAACTACACTGGCAGAATGCGTGCCAGGCGATAATGTTTTTTTTATGCTGTATCTTAGTCCCAGAGAATCTCATATGTTTTTTATGTCAAAGGACGAGTCTTTCTTTCAACGATTACGAGACCTAGATGCAAAAATATTATTGAATCACGAAGGATTCAATTTATTCACCTATGGAGATAATATTTTTAATCACCCATTTGCTCTTGATGTGCGTGAACATCTATATTGGAAAATAAAGAATTTTTTAGAATCCAAAGGCATACCAGAACGCAGACTATATTTTATTCACAGTGCTCAAGGGTACTTAGACGAAATTAAAAAAATGCAGACAACCAAAATACAGTGGTTCGATGCTCCGTATCACGTAAAGTCCAAACATCTACAATGCAATCTATTTTTACCGTGGATGAACACTGTGAAGGTCCAGGCGGAGAATCCCGGATTTGATTACAAATATTCTGCTCTATTTGGAGGAAGACCCACACAATTTAGATATGATATATTGAAATCTCTCTACCATAAAGGCTTATTATCTTACGGGAAAAACTCTATGAAACAATATGCAGGAGGTGATGCTGAGTTTGATTCACAACTACCTATCGTCTATGATGGCACCATAGACAAATGGTGGGACAAAGACTACAACGAAACCAATGTGTTTAAAGACATATTTCTATGGGTGGTTGGAGAAACATTTGTACCCAATGGCTATCCCAACTTCTCTGAAAAAACTGCTAGAGCAATACTGTACGAAAGACCTTTTGTGATATTTGGGCACCCAGGCACTCTTAAATACCTGCACGAATTGGGTTTTAAAACATTCAGTGACTTCTGGGATGAGTCTTATGATTCAGAACCCGATCAAAACAAAAGAATATCTATGATTGTTGACATTGTGTCTAACATTTGCAAACATCCAAATTTAAATCAACTGTACAAAGATATGCAATCAGTTATTCAGCACAACAAACAGAAAGCCACAGAAACAGATTATGTGCAAGAAGTTTATGAATTTTTAAATGATAGTCTTACTTGTAGACCACATTATTGGAATGGTCAATAATAGACTCTTTGTCTGTTTCAACAGGACACTGTCTACATATTGAATGAGGTTTACCAAAGTTTTTAATAAATTTTTCAAGTTCTTCATTATCACAATTTAGATCTAACCCAGTGTTTGTGTAAGGTTCCCACAGTTCTATATTTGGGTTATTAAATTTTTTTAGTATGTGTGGGGTGAGCCCAGCAGTACCACACTTATAGAGTTTGCCTTCAAATAATAATGGACACTTTTTTTGTACACACAATTGATTAAATGCATCTGCAGGATTATTATCGTGCGGTTTCATATCACTGTATGTGCCTTTAAAGGTTTGATAGAAACGTTCTGGTCTGTTGATTTGAAATTTAAACTCGTTATTGGTACTCCATCTATTGATATGAAATTCTGTAACCGGTTTCCACTCAAATCTATTCATAATATATTTGATCATTCTGTTAATACGATCATCTTCAACGTGTACACTTATTTTAAGAACACTGTTTCCTAATTCATATAGAGTATCTATTATTTCTAAATTTTTCTCTAATAGCAATCCGTTGGTTACAAATCTTATTTGAGCAGTGGGTAATATTTGCCTTGCTCCTATAATCCACTCGTTGATGTGAGGATGTATCAACGGTTCACCTCCCATAAACCCAATTGCTTCAATGTTAAGACGTTGATTCCATTGTTCTAGCCATTCTTTAGTCTGTGACCATTGTCCGTAGTCTCCTTGATGCTTTAAATCGCTGAAAGTGGTACAGCCTTTACAAGAAAGGTTGCAACTTCTTAGCACCATTACTTCTAAGAATGGTAAATTAAGTTTAGTGTTCATATATGTATATATAATTATTAAATGTTAAACTTTCAATATTATTCTAGCGTTCCAAACTACATCAAACAAGACTTTGATAGATATGGTTATCATTTTGAAGATTGTAAAGATCCATTCACTACAAATGTTATTTTTTATGAGCACGATATTTCTTTTGTTATAGAAAATATTGAACAACTTAAACATAACCAACATATAATAATTATTGATCATCATTTTGTACAGCACAACCGATTATTAAAATTAGACTCATTAGTTGAAAAAAATACTGTTATTTTAATCGGTACTCAATATCTTAAACCATTGTACAAAAACTTAACCACACTACAGATAGGCTCTTCGGAACTATGGTGCAAACACGATGTAATGAAATATGTTATTGATTGTTGGATAACAAAAAGAAAATGGAGTGCAAGTAATCCATGGTTATTACTGTCTGCTCACGGTACTATGCCTTTCCATAAATCAAGAAATCATTTCATAGATAATTTAAAAATCAAATTAGAAAATAAAATTTTTACTAATCCTACCACAGGACCAGACCTATGGGATAGAAAAAGAGAGTTTGATGACTGGATAGAAGAAACATTTGGTAATAGAAATATGTTAGGAGGGTTTGGCTCAGGACTTCCTCGATTTGATTTTTATGATGCAACATCAGCTGAACTTGTATTAGAAACAATATATGAAACTGAAACAGTGCATCTGAGTGAAAAAACTTGGAGACCAATTGCTTGTAACGTGCCTGCTCTATTTTTACTTAACAGTGCTAATTTAAAATATCTCAATGAGCTTGGATATAAAACAAGTTCAACTTTTTATAAAGAGTTAGAACAATGCAAAAGTTATACTGATGTATTATTACTGGTAACAGCACAAATAGACAAACAAGATTTTACAATACTACAACAAGATGCTGAGTATAACTACAATCACTTTTGGAGATATCACAGTGTATGGAGTGACTATGTACCAAATCTTAAAAAAGTATTTGGCCATTCTCCTATAGAAGATATTTCAATAAGACTTAATAAAGTATAAATTTATTTTCTTGCCATTTAAACACAAACTTCTTCTTGGCCTGGACAACATTAATTCTATAAGGTTTCAATGGAAAATGTCTGTATGTGCTTTCACAACGACAAATTATGTCGTTATATAAAATTTCATCGTCTAAAAATATTGTTGCATCTTTATAGTGTTCTAGATCTAATTCAAATTCAATGTCTTCAAAACAATTTGCTTTAGATAAGTCATACACATATTTGTTTTCAGTTTCTTTAATAGTCTTAAATTGGTTACAGTTTTCATAGAAGCCAGCTGGTAAATGTTCACTATCAATCAACACAGTTGGGTCTTGATCAATAATACCATCAAACACAGATGCTTTAATTCTATATCGATTAGCAGTACATTCAGCATCATTATAATAATTTTTAATGTGTTGAAAAAAAGATTTTATTATAAAATTATTTTTAAACTGGCAACCAGTTATCTCCATTAATATAGATTCAACATCTTTTATTTTTACATTTAAAAAGTTATCTTCAATAATCTCAACGTTCTTACCTTTATACTTTTCTTTTAAAAATTGTGCTTTTGCTTTTCTTATTTCTATACAATATACTTTTTTTGCACCAAACTCTAAAGCATAGTCTGTAAGTATTCCTGTACCTGCACCAATATCTAAACAGATTTTGTTTTTAACAATTGGTTGAATTGTTTTTTTAAAAAACATATTACGACCAACATCATTGAGCATTGGAATATGATCTGATATTACAGGATTATAAAACATTAAAAGTAATCTTCCATTGTGCCTTCTCTATAAAGGTCTTGAGTGAGACAGTGTACTCCACCGTCCCAAAACCAACGATGTCTTTGATTACATATAATTGGTTCTATCTTGTGTTTTTTAAGAAAATTAAAAACTTTTTCGTTGTAATTATTAACTAATACACACTCTTCGTTTATAGAGAGCATATTAACTTCAAAAACTGTTTCTTCGCAATAGCCAACCCAATCACCTAGCCAACTTTCAACATAGCCGATCAGTCTATCGTTGTCCTCTTCACCTTCGATCCACCACTTGCCTCCTACTTTTGCTTTCATTTTACGAAACGGAGATAGCTGATCCCAGTACTTGTCTTCCAAATAACAGATATCCCATCCAGGAAATTTCTCATTATAGTTTTGAAGATCATGCAGAGTTACAATGACTCCTGGTTTTAATATGCACCAAGTAGCATCGCCGTGTCCTCCCATCTCTTCGGTGGCTTGTATGTTAACTCTAAATCCTTCTGACTCCCATTTGTTTTTGTGATATTCAATTAATGGCGAGTCTTTCCACCCAGGCTGATTGGTACCCCAAAAGATATCTTTGCCTAATAGATGTATGAAAGAAGTACTCAGTAACCTCTGTTGATCTGGCGTTTGTGGTCCATTAATATGCATCTCATAGGTGTAACTAGAGTCTGAATAATCCATATATTCTTTTGGAAAATGTAACTTGTCTTTGCCTATTTGGCTGAACAGTGTTTGATATTCTGGAAGATTATTCGCCACATAAACATTTTCTCCAATAACTGCCATATCATCTCTGGTTTGTTGAGGCGGTTTTCTTGCATATTGAGATAGATCTACAGGAGTGTTCTCCATATTAGGTCTGTGTACTTCTACGCCAAAACTTTTAAGAGTACGACTTAGATTTTCTAAATCTTCTTTGGTCTCTTCAATCACTCGTGCTAGTGGTGATAGAATTTTATTATCTTTTAAATGTTTAAATTTTTCAATTGGAAATACATCTCCCACAAGACAGGTTTTTAGTGGATGAAATGTACAATAGCCTTTTACTGGTATCATCACATTAATTATACTAGGTTTAGTTGTTGTTGTAAATAAGAATATGCTTATAGATGCTGACGCCCATATTGCCACACCAGATTGTTTCGAAACACTCAACAATAATCAATTCATCGACAGGTATCTAACACATTATCAAAAAACTGGTAATTTAAAAACAGCAGAACAACAAAAAAAAGAAGCACAAGAGCTAGGAGTTACTCATCAAGTCTTGAATTTTTTTGGTGCTAATACAGGATTAAACTATCAACACTCTCCTGACGATGCAGTAAAAATTGCACAAGTTTATAACAATTCTATGTCTACTGTTGTAAACAACAGTGATGGGTTCTTTTCAGCCACCGGTTGGATACCTATGCAAAATACATCAGCATCATTAACAGAAATAGATAGAATTAAAAAGCTAAATCTTTTTGCAGTGTTTGTAGATGATACTATTGCTTGGGGCAGAGCCGAGTGGGCAAAAACAATCTTTAAAAAATGTGCAGAACTAAATCTTCCTGTGTACATTCATTTTACAAAAGTTGAGCACAATGTTAATAACAGTTTAATGGATATTGATGATGACGATATTATTAAAAAGTTACAGCTCAATACGTGGAACTTACAATGTAACCTAGATGGCTCAATTGATTTTTTAAAAATGCTGTATAGTGTGATAGAGAGTGAGTGGTTGGACGAGTTTAAAACAATTAAATTTGTAATTGCTGAACGAGGAATTGATTGGATCAAACCGTTTGTTCAATTTTGTGATAAACATACAGGCAAAGATACGCTTTCCTTATTACAAAAACATTTTTGGTTTACTACCGAACCAGAACACAAAAATTTTATACAAGACGCAGAATATATAGGATGGAATAAAGTTTTATTTGCAAGTGATCACGGACACAATGCAGATTGTGGAGGTGCTAATTTTGGTTATGATTTAGATACTATTAAAAAATTTAATCTACAAACAGATATAGTTGAATTAATCACTTATAAAAATTTTCAGCAGTTAATTCGTTCGTAAACTTTATCAGCCCACTGCTGATTCTGTTCCACAGTCATATGATTGATTGTGCCTATACCCCACCCGTCTTTCTCACCTGCGGTTTTGGAAAAAGCGAACAAGCTCTCATCTATAAATGTCCCAGACTGTAATCTTATTCCAGCGTTCTTACCTGCAGTCTCAAATGGTTTGAATGACCACATCTGTAAGAGTTTTTTATCCACTTTGGACAGCACGTGTTGATCAAAATACTTTATAGCATATTCGTAAGACAACTCGTCTTTATCATAGGAGTGAAGATACTTCCAATAGTCATCTAGAGCTCGATACACATTGGTATCCACACCCTCCAGTGGTTGTGTGTTAGCACTCAGTATCAAGTTAGGATGATATAGTCTGTAAGGTTCAGTCCAACAGAACACACAGATATCAGGCAAACGATGTTGCTCTTTCAAACGATTGAACTGCATTATTGTTGTCCATATGCTCCTGCCAGGCTCTCCCCAATGCACGATACGAGCATTCAGTTTCTTAGACAGCAATACACACCAACTCTCAGATTCTCGACCTGCACAAAAACTATCACCAAAATATCCTATTGTTGTCATTTAATGATAATTATCAGTATATATTATGAAGTATTCATACTCTGACTGGAATGGTAAAACAGGTACTATACCTGTGTTCTGGAACAAAGAACATTACCTGAATTCAGGCTGGTACAGACATCCTGATCGTACACACGGATTTTCTACAGAGGATACCAACTATAAAATATATGGTGATAATTTAGGAGTATATATTCCAAAGACTCTTAACTCTACATTTGAACAAGCATTTGATTTTTTTAATTTAGATGAAATAGTATTCTCTTTATCTATGTACGAACCTGGAATGATACTGCCTTGGCACAGAGACAACTACCCAACCTACAGCAAAAATAAAGGCATAGTAGAACCAGAAGGCATAGTGAGAGTTATGGTGTTTTTAGAAGATTCTGCTCCTGGCCACCAATTGTGGATTGATAATAAAATGTGTACAGGCCCTGCAGGATCTTGGTTTGCTTGGCAAGGCAGAACTAAACATATGGCGGCAAACCTTGGAGAAGTTAATCGTTACGTAATGCAGATTACTGGCATTCTCCCTGAGCAATCTTAAATTCACTATTCCAGTTGTTGTTTTCAAAGTGCAGTTTGTTGTGTATTAAAATATCTTTGAGCTTGTCATACACATCAAAAGGATTTTGTTGAGCAAGTTTGTGCATAGAATCCAACACCATAAAAAATCTTTTAGACATATCTGGTTCGTCATCATACGATTCATCTATCACAGGCGCAAAACTTTTAAATCCTAGTTTACGAAATGCTTTTAAATGTCCAGGAGATCCAAATATTACAAAAGGTCTGCCAGCCACCATGGGTTTGGCCTGTTTCTCTGAAAACATAGCAAACTTTGGACTTATAACTGTTTCAACCATTGAACTATAATAGGTTTGATTATATATCTCAGGATCAATAAGATCTGAACACCTTATTTGACTGCCTGAAATAAATGTTTCTGCTGTGTGTTGCTGTGGACGCATTACATACTTGCTCCAACTACCTTTGTTCACATCTTTTCCATAATAAGTTAACAAAGTTGAAGACATTACTGGATGTTGTTGAATAAGAGAGTAAATTATATCTTTAGTATCATTCCATTCGCCTAGTAATAAATCAAATCGCAGATTAGTTTTTTTTATTTCATAATTAACACAAAGATCTAACAGTTTTTTACATTCAGAATTACGTTTATATAATTGCCATCCTTCAAAAAACATTTCGTTAATATAATGTAAATTAGATATATCTTTGTGAATAGGTACACAGTTAGCAAAGAAAGTACAGCGAGAAGAATCAAATTCTTCTACAAAATCTACAGTTCCAAAAAAGTCATTATTCAGTTCGTAGTTCAATCCAGGCTGACCCAATTTAATGTAGATGTGATCCGCAGTTGCAAGAGCATTGTTAATTGACTCTCTTAACCTATTAACCTCCGCAGTTCCTCCTGCCCAACTAGTAATTAATTTTTTCATAATAACACTGCTTCAATCTTGTTTTGATTATGACTTAAATATATTTTTTTATTATGCTCTAATAACGGTTCTAAGTCTTTTTGTAAAAAATTTAAATCGTCCAAAGACATAGTTGCAATTTTATCAATTTCTTTGTTCATTCTATCTAATCTTTCTTCACCGGTATACTGATCATAAGATTCGTCAATTATATTTGAAAATGTTTTATAACCTATTTTCTGTAGGTTAGATAGATAATTTTTTGGGCCAAATACTATAAACGGTGTTTTTGTAAAAAGAGCTCTACCTGTTTTTTCAGTTGGATAAAATGTAATTCCATTATGCCAAGTTTCACATACTACATCTAAAAAAAAGTCATTGTATTTGTCTATGATGTAAAAAGCCTTGTCCCAATTAATATATCCATTGTCAGCGGCAACTGGGTCTTTGTTTAAAGGTAAAACAGGATAAAAATTTTTAATATTATTTTTTAGTTCTATGTTTTCAGTTTGTTTTAAATAGTAGTTGATAGGAAACTCTTTTTGTTGAAATGTTTGTAAAGTTTTATCTCTATGATACAAATACAAGTAACTTGATAAACACAATCTAAAAAATCTCGCAGATCCTACAAAACAACCAAAATGTTTTTTTATTTGTTTATTGTATTCGTACGGTCCTTTATGAGTTTGTCCTGCTAAAAAAACATCACAGCCAAGAAATCTAAAAATGTTAGGCCAATAGTTTGGTTGTAATAAATTTCCTGTTTCAATTTTTATTCTATTTTTATCTATTCTGTTATTATTACAAAAATTTTCTAAAATATCAATTAGTGTTCTATTATTATGATAAATTTCTTTTAGATCTGGCCCCTCACCAATAACCAATGTAAGATTATCGTTGTTTATTTTAAAAGATTCTAAACATTCATAAAGTTCTTCGGTGTTAAGAATTTCTTTTTCTAAAACAAATATTTCAAAAGTAATCATTATAAAAAATAATACTCCATTAGGGTTTCGCACTTGATACCTTTAGTGCGTGATATAAAAGACTGTATGGGTTCACAGTCTTTCCAATGAAACTGATTATGATACATTGGCTGATAAGAAAATGTTGCATTAAAAGATTGATCGTTGTTTAACAAAAAAGTTACTTCACTATCTATATGTTTAAAAGGTTCTAAAAATTTATCTTTAGAATCAATTAATTCAAATTCATAATTGTTGTATTCATTATTATTCTTTTCAATTATAAGATCTAGAGGAATAACTGGTAAATTTAAATATTTGGCCACCATAATTCTGCTTCCGCCTGGATGAATATTAATATTTTTGTTTGCATATAATCCCACTAATGGTTGGTTAAATTGATGAGTATTTTTTAAATTTTTAAACAGCATTCTTACATTATGAAATGTAATATCATAAGGATCTTTTTCTATAAAAATTCTAGCTAATCTTTCTAATTCGTTTTCCCAATCAAAATCAATTACCGTAGTGGGAAACTGTTTAAACCGTTTAATACAGTGATTAGACTCTACTATTTGGTAAATCCATTTCACTAACTCTGATTCGTTTAGGAGTTTCATACTGCTATTTAAATACATCACATGAAGGTTCTCACTAAAAACGAATACTCGCCATTAAAATCTGTAATTGTAGGTAGACCTGAATATGCCAGCTGGCCTGTGGGCGACAACTTCTTTGATACTATGCTTAATTTAAGCACATTCAAAGGTCGTCCTGACAGAGGTACACTGCCAGAAAAAGTCATACAAGAAGCTCGAGAAGATGCTTATCTTTTTATTGATTTGTTAGAAGACGAAGGAGTCACTGTCTATAGGCCAGAAATTGTAGATTGGAGAAGAACAATAGCAGGATTAAATCACGTTACCACAGGAATGAGTTCTTGGAGTGCTAGAGATATTTTATTATCTGTGGGAGATATGATTATTGAATGTCCTACCCCTTTTGTCAGTAGACAACACGAAGCATCTGCCTATCACGAAATACGAAAACAGGCCATAGCAGATGGATGTCGATGGATTGCGGCTCCACAACCTCCAATGGAGAAAGCAGAATACAATGTTAAAATTGGCGGTCGAGTAGAACTCACAGAACGATATCCTATCTTTGATGCCGCCAATGTGTTAAAAATGGACGATAAATTATTGTATCTTTATTCGTCAACAGGCAATATGTCAGGTGCAAAGTGGCTACAAAAAATTGTTGGTTCTGAATTTGAAGTTGTTGTTTGGGATAATGTATATCCACACGCTCACATCGATTCAACTATTATGCCTATTAGTAAAGATACTGTGATGTTAAATGCTGACCGAGTGTCTGGAGAAAATCTACCTAAGTTTATTAGACCAATGAAAAAGATTTGGGTACACGATTGTCGGCCTGGCTCTTTTTACAAATTTCCCTACGCATCTAAATGGATAGGAATGAATGTGTTGAGTATTAATCCTGAAACGGTTGTGGTTGATGCCATACAAACAGAATTAATCAAACAACTGCAAAATGAAAAGTATAGAGTGATAGAAGTCACGAACAGACACAATAGAACATTAGGAGGCGGATTTCATTGTATGACCTGTGATCTGGAGAGAGAATGCGGATAGGATTTATAGGATTGGGCAAATTGGGACTGCCCTGTGCTGAGGAAATGTCACGACAGCATTCCGTAATAGGTTATGACGTTGAACACAGAGTATCTGCACACATAGAGATAACACAAGACATTAAAAATATTTTTAAAGACACCGAAATAATTTTTATTGCAGTGCCTACACCACACGATCCTCAGTACGATGGATCGCATCCAACCACACAATTACCCAACAAAGATTTTGATTATTCAACAGTTGTTAATGTTTTAAAACAATGCCAACGATATGCAAACAAGAATCAGATAGTCAGTCTGATCAGCACAGTGTTACCAGGTACCACCCGTAGAGAGTTCGCTCAATACACTCGTAATTTTCAATTTGTTTACAATCCTTATTTGATTGCAATGGGTTCTGAAGCCTATGATATGGTCCACCCTGATATGGTTATTATTGGTACAGAATATGGAGAAGAATCTAGAGCGGCAAAAGTTGTATCACAGTTTTATAAAAAACTTATTCTTAATAATGCACAACAGATGACGGGCACGTGGGAGGAAGCAGAAGGATTTAAAATATTCTACAACACAATGATATCTGCTAGACTAGCACTGGTTAATATGATTCAAGATGTGTCACAGAGAATTGGTCATATGAATGTGGATAAGATAACTGATGCCTTTAAAAAAGCATCCGTAAGAATAACGGGCAAAGGTTATTACAAAGCAGGAATGGGCGATGGAGGTGCTTGTCACCCTAGAGACAATATTGCACTCAGCTGGTTAGCTGAACATTTGGATTTAGGATATGATTTATTTCATGCAATCAGTCATGCTCGAGAACAGCAGACTCGTAATATGGCCAAGTTTGTAGCAGACATCTGTCGTAAAGAAAATAAACCGTGTGTGATTAACGGCAAAGCCTACAAGCCTTCAGTTCCATATACTATAGGATCTCCCTCAGTACTTTTAGAACATTATCTAAAAGAACAAGGCGTAGAAGTAATGTTTGCAGACAATGAGACCAAAGATAATGTAAATGAAATTATTGATTGTGTATGTGTGATGGCTCACGATCCTCAAACCACATACAATCACACAGGCAAAAAATACGAACAAAAATTATATTTCCAACCAGTTAAAGGCAATACAATTATAGATCCATGGCGTTGTTTTACGAACAAAAATTATAATGTAATATACTATGGTTCCGGACAATAGAACTTTCAGCTGGAATGCTGGACTTTTGAAAAAAGATCATATGGTATTTCATAGAACCAATAAATCTGCTGGTACATATTTCTTTAATCTATTACTAGCAAATGATTGGAAAGAAATACAAGAGCACGAAATAGATGAGCTCGATCATCATTTTGGAATTATTCTGGATCCATATCAGAGAAGAGCCAAAGCCATTACAGAAAGAATTTTTATGGCCAACCAACAGTCTAGAATAGATGATGCTGAATTTTTAAGACTGATTGAAGATGCGTGTGTGCTTGATGAGCATATGATACCTTACTCTACACAGTTTAAAGATGTACCGCGATTGACTCTGTTTCCGTTGATAAAAACTCATAACATTGTGACTGTTATCACAGAGTTTTTAGCTCAGTATAATATTACTCTATTACTGAAAAACATAGACGCACACGAATCAAACTCAGAGAAACTAAACGTGCATAACAAAGTGTATGCAAAGTTAAAATGGGGTGTATTTGAGCACGTTTTTAAAGAAGATATACTGTTGTACGAAGAAACTTTAAAAAATTTTATAAATACTTGCAAAAAGTAAAGGAACATTTAAAATGGCTGGACAATATCAACACAAAAGATACTTTAAACAGTACAATTATGACACATCGTCTTATGAAACATTTTCAAGCGTAGAAGACGCTCAAACTAAACTAGTATTTGGCTCTTGTTTCGACGCAGGATCACCAACAAAATCTTACAGTTTAGAAGACTCAGGACAAACTCTTGTGGTCAAGTATCAATTTAACTCAGATGCAGAACAAACTACTTTTAAAGATACTGTCGACACTGCTTGGGCGAGTGGTACTGCTTTAAACGGTAACACAGCTACAAAAAATCCATTAAGAATAGGCAATCCAGACTGGGAATCAGTAACTCCTCCGATGGTAGAAGTATTAAAATGCTTTCACGTAAAAACTGAATGGTTAAACAGTGATGACACTGTTGCTTTAGTATCTGATTCTTTAGTAAACTAATATTCAAAAAAAAAGGGCGACATTTCTGCCGCCCTTTTACAACTTAACTAAAAAGTTTTAATTATGCAGAGTGATTGATCACTTTTCTGCCTGACTTCTTCAATAGAGAAATGATGTTTGATTTCATTTCTAAAGCAGAAGACTGAGGAGCAGTACCGATCACGTTTACTGTAAAGTCCAAACCTTTTGATAAAAGTTTGTTAGTAGCAGTTTTTCTCGCAGTGTTTTTTACTGCTAGGTTTCTGAACTTGATTTTTCCACCGTGAACTTGACCATTTACCATGTAAGCTCTTGCTGGCTCCGCGAATACACCAATTTGTTTAGCTCTTGTTCTGAACTCTCTAGTGTATACAACGTATTGTGTGCTTTTTGCCATTGTTTTCTCTTCCTTTGTTTTTGAAGAGACAGTTTTGTTAGATCTAAATAATCCAAAAAACATAAGTGCCTCTTTCTGTTATAATTGTGCTATCAGAATATCCTGATAACATATAAAAATATATTTTAAACTATTTTAGAAAAATGTCAACCGTTAATTGTAATCTTTTTTGGTAATTATTTTTTCACAATAGATATGGAAAAAAATGCATCATTAGTTTTAAGTTGAAAGTTTTTCTTATGAGCAATAACCACTTCTATATTACAATAATTAAATTTTTCCGTATTAGGTGCTATCTCCCAACTGTATAAATTACCAAATCCGTTTTTTTCTGCATTAAAATTATGATTAGCAGGAATTTGTGCTGTAAAAACTTTTAAATCTTTATTCCATACAATTCCGTGCTCTTGTACTTGTAAAATGTAATCTTTATGTAGTCGAGCTCTCCATGGAAAAGCAATTAATGTAAAGTCCCACTCATACTCAGCATTATGTTTTTCTGCAAAATAAGTGCCGTGTAGCATTTCTGGATGAAATATTTTCCTACATATAACATTCTGCTCACCGCGATACTCCACAGGCATTGCGATTGTGTAAGAGTTTTGTAATAAAGATCTTAAACCTAAACACGCTCTAGCTGTATTATTATACCTGTCGTGATCTGTTGTATAGTTTTCTAAATTATTTTTAAGATTTCTAAACCACGCAGGCAAATAATTAATAGTTTTAACAGGTGGATTACATTCTAAATCTTTTACATATTCATCCAGCCTTGCAGATTCCCAAGTAAGTAGTTCGTTCACATAGAATTCTTTAGGTTGGTATAACATTAATTGTCTTTAATATTGGGCACGTGAAAGAGATCAACCCCGTCATCTAACAGATCGTTTATCTGCTCTTTGGTAGGAGTACCATAGAACTTATCGTCTCGTTGTCCTTCGGATGCTTTGATGGCTTCATCATAAAACTTATCACCCACATTCTCAAACTCTGTTTCTATCTGTTTTTTTATACGACGCATCACAGTTTTGGCCTGTGAAGCCAACATCATTTCATCACTTGTTATGCTCTTGCGATAAGACTCTAACTTCTTTTCTGTTTTCTTCTTTTTAGAAGTTTGTACACCAGGAGCCATGAGTGCTTTGTCCACTTTACCACTATCGCACACAGGACAGGTCAGTTGTCCTTTCTTTTTTTGTGTATCAAATGATTTGCTGTCTGGAAACCACCCATCGAATTCGTGTTCTGAATCACATATTAAACGATATTTGATCATATACATACTTATTATAAACTATCTTGACAAAAAAACAATCTATATATAATATAACATTATGGTTAAAATACTCTCAGAAATAGAAAAATTAAAATTAGAAAACAGTAATTTAAAATTTCAAATATCTGAATACCAACAGATTGTGGCTGAACTATCTGCACAATTAAAAGAACACAAAGACACCAACGACTTTATTAAATCTTTCGAAGCAGACAAAAAGTAACAGCATCTGTTCTTCGACGAAACTTTATATAATCCTCAGTATAATAAACATTGCACGGACCCCCGTATTTCCTTAGAGCCTCTTCTTTTTGCCACATAGAAAACATATCCTCGTCTTTTATATAAACTCGTGTGCCCCACACCAACGGCCACCAATGTATAGGATTAGATCCGTATTCTACATATATAAACATATAAGGCAATGTCAACACTATCGTAAAAGGTTCTGCCCACCATGGAATAATATCAAATGTTGTCCAGTCTATGAAATGAACAATGCCCCACCAAATACCTACAATTACCAAAAAAATAATCAATAATTCTAGGTTCTCGCCTTCTTCATGACGATCTCTGTAATACAACCGTGTCATACATATTATATAGTACAACTTTTTCTAATAGACAAATATAAATTTTATGTTATTATAGAGTAAATATTACATTATGCAGAAAAAAACTCGTAGTATTCTAGAAGAACTATCGTCAGCAAGAACAAATGTTGATCCAGAAAACTTTGTGGAATCAAGAGCATCACATATTATAGACTCAGCAATTAATCTTATACAATACATTCGAGAACACTTCGATGATCAAACAGCATTTACATTAGAAAAGAAATTCAATTCAGCTATAAAAAATTTAGATGGTAATAAGTTTTCCAAAGGAGTGAGCAAAATTAGAGAACTTAAAGATCTAAAAACACAATTCACAATCAAAAAAGGCGAGCTCACAGACGAGGAAGATTAATGCTCGTTGAAGAGGTATTACAAGAGTTTAAAAGAACTCATCTAGAACACATAGAAGATATTGTATTAACCAATGGTTATGAGGGTGGTGTTACTGTGGTGGGATATTTCACCGACATCTACAATATGCTGAAAGGATCTTCTGCAAACTCACTGCAAGTATCTGTTAAATGGGATGGAGCGCCTGCTGTGATATGTGGCATCAATCCAGACAATGGCAAGTTTTTTGTGGGCACTAAATCAGTGTTTGCTCAATCTGCCAAAATCAATTATACCAAACAGGACATTGCTCGTAACCACGGCACAGATGATCTAGGACAAAAGTTATTAAAATGTCTAGTACATCTACCCAAACTGAACATACAGGGAGTGGTACAGGGAGATATGATGTTCACAGACAATGATCTAACCACGCAAGACATCAACGGTGGTAAGTTCATCACATTTAAACCCAATGAGATTGTGTACGCCGTGCCTGAAGACTCAGACATAGGCAAACAAATTGCATCTGCCAAAGTGGGCATAATATTCCATACCACGTACACAGGAGAACGATTAGCAGATATGAATGCCAAAGCGGGTGTGGATGTTGCTAGTTTTACAAAGACTGCAGATGTGTGGTTTGATAATGCTTCATACAAAAACGTTGCAGGTTCTGCCACATTTACAAAAACAGAAAGCACAGACTTTGCTAAAGGCATACAAATTCTTAAGACGTTATTAAATGGAGTTCCTAAAAATCTTTCCGCAATGTTAACCACCAACAAAGATTTTGTACCAATGTTTCAAATGTACATCAATGCAGAAATTAAACAAGGCAAAGTACCCACAGATGTAAATGCTTTTCTAAAAGGGTTTCAACAGTTCTATCTAGACAGAATGCAACAGCAGTTGGCAGGATTAAAAGCACAGAAGGCCATCGCTCTACGACAACAGAAGATGGCAGAGATGCCTAAGTTCCTTGCCACAATGCGAAAACCTCTATCAGCAATGTTGGCATTCTACAAACAGGCACAGGCATTAAAAATGCAGGCACTACAAAAAATGAATCAGGCAATGCAGGTGGGCACATTCGCTCAGACTGATGCAGGGTTAGAAGTCACAGACCCAGAAGGCTTTGTGGCAGTGGGCACAGACGGTGGTGCTGTTAAGTTAGTGGATCGACTAACGTTCTCAAGAAGAAATTTGACTGCTATCAAAAAATTTGAGCAGTCGTAGAATACTGTCTCCCACAACACCTTTCACTGTGTTCTTATCGAAAAATAACTGTCGATTGTGTGTTCTTATCTCTTTTGTTCTTTGATACAGTTCTGTACTATCCATTTCTGTTATGGATCTCACAGTTTTTACAATCTTCTCTATTTTTTTGTCCTCGTCAGTTTCATTATCATATGTCTCATCAAACACCTCAGAGAATGTTTTGAATCCTAATTGTCTCAACCATTTTAAATAATGATTGTTTCCGTGCACCACAAAGAGATGTTCAGCAATAATGGCTTTCCATATTTTTTCAGTTATAAAAATATTATCTCCTACATTGGTTTCAGATACGATACTAAAGGTTGTGTCATTGTAGGGTGCTTCGAATAGATCCTGATCCATACCTCGATAAGGATAATTCTTTCGATCCACCCACGGCAACTCGTATTCTTCTGGTAATCGTATGCCCAAATCAATAAAAGACACCAGACTGTTTTTCAATAGTTGTTGCTGTGATAGTGCATCATACAATTTTTTTCTATGTTTCCTATACATATTTTTATTTAGATATAAAAAATCATATTTTTTATCTGAATGATCAAACATAAATTTTCTATTTTGATGTTTCTCATACATCATGTGCCAAAAGAATGAAACATCTCCCTCCCACCTTGTGACTTGTTTATCCTTTAACAGATTTTTGTACACGTCAATTGATATGTTATTGTTAGACTCCCATGGATGAGCAATGATAAAAACAAATCCTAAATTGTGTAGTTTTTCTATTCTCCTACCTATGTCATGGATGTACTCTTCATTCCGCCAACTTTTATGATAAGAATCTCGATGGTCTATTAAGGCAATCTTCCGGTCATATTTGTTTAGATTAAACTCTGGTAATTCATAATAGTTGGCAAAATAATCAAAGGTCTCGTTTGGTACATTAGCAAATCTCCAATAATTTTCAAAATAGAAATGATCTCCCATATGCATCAGATCAGTTAAAACAAGATTATGTTTGGTCATACTCAAGACGGTAAATATGGCTATGTTAATGCCCTTTTTACAGTATGTATCTGAAGCTCGAGTAGTCAGACGCAATAATGACCTAGAAAGATATACCTTTCAGGATATACAGGAAAGAGTGTATGTCAGTTTCCTTGCTCTATCACTGTTAAAAAACAACAAAGAAACACAGGACTGGGCTAAGAGCTATGCTGACCAAACCATGGCATATGGTGCTTTTGACATTGTGAGAGGGTCAGCTAATGACCTACACAATCTACTCGCGGTGCTGGATGGTAGAAAAGATATTCTACAGAAATTACGAAACAAAAGAGACGCTGAAGTACAGAGACAGCGTTCTCCATTCCCTACACTGTTCACCAAAAGATATCTACGCAAACTCACAGATGATTACAGTTTCCTCTATAGATTGGAAAGAGAGTTGAGAATACATAACTCAAGATACAGACAGATGAGAAGATCCATTGCAGATTGGAATCAACAGACAGCAACTGATAAGAAAAAAGTTTTGAGAGATCTTAGTGCTGTTTTGTTAGATCTTATGCCAAATTCTGATATTCATCGTAAAATTAAGACAATATTAGCATAAAACCATTATATTACAGCATAATTTACCAATTTATGGACTAAATAGATTTAACGCATTGCCTGAGCGGCAATTCGCCCATTTTAACTAGAGAACAAAAAGGAGAATAAAATGGCAATATCAAAAAATAACTTCTCACTAAACCAAAACTATGAAGTTGGTTCAGTAGATGTAAAACTTTTCACAGTAGACTTTATCAACACTATGGCGTCTGAGACAGGTGATGTATCATCTGGTTCAACAACTGCTGGTATCGATCTTGTGAGAAACACAATCAACCAATACGTGACTATCTTAGCAGAAGGTCCATTAACTGATTCAGGAACTCAAAAAACTTTTATGGTTAGAGCTGATCAATTAGATGAGTTATCTGCTACTACTACGTTAGCGGCATTACAAACTGCAATCAGAGCGTTAGATCAGTCTTCAGCGGCTTATCCTAACATTCAAGCAAACATCACGTCAGCAACAGTTACAGAAACTAAACTTGGTATCTTAACTGCGGCGGCTGTAAGCTAATAGTCTACCGTAAGGTAACACTTTACCAAAAGGGCGGATCTTTAATTAGGTTCGCCCTTTTTTGTTTGTATAAATTAAAGTAACAGTTTATAATGCATAGATGTATTCATTCGCTATTCAGACACTAGTAGACATCACAGAGAATGGAAATCTCAAAAAAGAATTTCCATTTAAGACTCTGTCTGGGGAACTGATACACGATAAACATTCACTGGAAATTGCTCGCAATCAGAATTCTAATTTTACAACACTGATTCAACTGCTACAAATGAGAGGTAATATTGGGTGGGATAAACCACCCATACGATCTGAGCTGGTATTGACTCAGGATAGAACATTTGGATCGCACTACGAAGGCAAAGCCAACTGTTGGACCTTTATGTGGGAAACAGAACAGCCAGAAATCTACAATGATATGAGCACACCTTGTGGCAGTCTTGTGACGGATTTTGATTGTGTGCCCATACTAACGTTCTGTAAAGAATCTGTAACGTTTCCTGCCAACACATTCATTACTCAGGATCACAAATTTAAAAACACTCAGTTTACCTATCTTGGTATTCAGACTAAATAAATGTACATTAAGGCTCACCCAGGCAATCTCAGGCAACACTATAAACAAACCCTAACAAGGAAACAATGAGCACTGATCTCGAAAAACAGAACCTGGAAGCACACGTAGACCTTTGTGCAGAACGCTACAAAGGATTACACGATCGCTTGACTGCTATTGAGCAAACACTTAATCGCATCAATGCAGATATGGTTCAGAGTCAAAAAGGCACAAGCAGAACGCTCATCGCCACAGCAGGCACAGTGGTAGCAGGACTACTATCCACGATAGTCGTAATCCTGATGAAAATGCCTGGCTAAAAAATATTCAAAACAAAAATGTACGCAAGATTATCACGATATGTTCGTGTATATGTAACTGAAAGACAGATAGAGTTCGTTCACAAGTATGAGAAACGTTTTCCTATGCTACAGACTCAATTTGATGTGGAAGACATAGCCACAGCTCAAACACTTGCTTCTAAAGGTATATTGGTAAGAAAAAAACTTTCTGACAACACACAATATAATTTAAATACAAACATACGTTTTGAAAATGACGGAAACAAAAACTGAACTACAACGACAGATAGAAGCATACAATCTCAAAGATAGATTGAAAAATCTTGCTGAGCGAGAACTAGAACGACAACCGTTTCGTCATCTACCCAAACAATTTTCCAAAGGTATTCTTATAGGTAACATTGCAATTGTCCCTCGTAAAGTGGATGATTCACGGTTCGTGTATGTGATAGCAGATATGGTGAATGCAAAGATACTGTACGATTCAATCAATCTAAAACAGACTGCTATACTAGTAGCACATCATCTAGCTGATGGTATGTCTGTGCCAGAATCAATACTAAACACAGACGAACACTTTGCATCTAAAATATTTGAAATCTCAAACTTTCGTAGATTCATTCGTTCAGCGAAACTAAACAAAGACGAAGCCAAAGAATTTATATATCAAGAAAAATTAAATCAAGCAAACCGTCAAGCGGATCGTTTGAAGCGTGAAATACAGTCAAACTTTGATTCCACATTCCGTATGAACTTCGCTAAATAACGTAAATAACATTATGCACAGCAAAGAATTTACAAAACCCGTAACAGCAGAGAGTTTGTTAAAAACGTTTGAAACTCGTTTTGGACAAACAGTAAACCTAACTGGTATGACAGTAGAGCAAATGGAAGATGTTGCTAATCATATCAGAACAAAAATTCACACTCTAACAGACAATATGCACTTTGGACACGAGTTGAAGAACAACGAGTATCAAAAATCACAGGCAATGTTAGACATAGTTAATCAGGCAGTAAAAGAAGCAGGACAAGGTATCAACACAAACATACCTCCAGCACAACAGGCTGTAATTAAAAAAATTCAAAACATACCCACTCTTAACCCGCAGGACAAAGATCAGTTGATTGGTGCTATGGTACAGAAAGAATCAGAAGTCAAAGAAGGCATTGAACAACAATCAGAATTAATTCTTGCCGCAAAAGATATGATGGACAAAGTAACAGGTTACCTTGAAGATCTTGCTTCAATGAAAACAGAAGGTATGTTATCATTAGCAGATTCAATCAGAGATGAAATGGGTGCAGACAAAGCAGATGCTTTCGTTGCTAAAATCCAACCTGCTATTGAGTCAGCAGAAGCCGCTCTATCACAAACTAGAGAAGATTTAGAAAGTGGTGTGAGAATATTAACTGGTGAAGAAACAGCCGCAGAACCAATGGGCGAACCTGAAGCAGATTTAGATTCAGAAGAAGACTTAGACTCATTAGACTCTGACTCAGACGAGTTCGGAGCCTCAGACGCAGAAGCAGGTGGAACTGAACCAGAAGGCAGAGAGCAAAGAGAGTCAAGAGAAGTTTTCGAAACCACATCAAGAATATTATCTAAACTCGCAAGGAGATAATCCTGTGAGGTTCTTTGAGTTCCAAGACAGCAAAACAATTGAACTGCAATCAGCAATAGTGAACACTCTCAACAGTATCCGAGGTGATGCCAACGATGCTGAGCAAACCACAGAAATCAGTTTTGCCGCACTGGATCAAATAATGAAGAACACAGGCTATCCACAGTTCACTTACTCATTATTCAAATCAATGTATGACTCGTCCGACGCACTTAAAAGTGTAGTGGATGATTTTAATCAAGAAAAGATTATTCTCAAGACTGAAAAAACAATGGCCAAAGACGAACCTATGAATTACGACGACACTGGTTCCACTGATGTGGTAAAGAAAATGGCTAAATCCGCTCTTAAAAGAAGATCATAATCGTTCAACTAATTAACTGTATGGATATCATAGATCTAGGTCTAGAATCATTAAAATTAGGACTATTGTCATCTGATAGATTCTGGAATAAAAAATTAATAATTTTTAACACAGCCAGTCAATGTGGCTTTACCAAACAGTTAGCAGATTTTCAAAAAATATACGAAGAAGGTTTAGCCGTTCCGATAGCTATTCCCACAAACAATTTTGGCAGTCAAGAACCAGGCGATGACTATGAGATTATTCAATTTGCTAAAAATCGTTATGGTGTAACATTTCCAATTTGTAAAAAAACAAACACAGATCATACATTTTTTAAAAAGTTTGGCACTCCTGATTGGAACTTTAACAAATATCTTTTCAATGAGAAACACGAATTTGTAAAACAATTCAATGCCTATACACTACCAATGGATGTGTTAAATGCCTAAATCCTATTGTGATTATCCATGGAGACATCTATATGTGCATACTTCTGGACATCAAAAAATATGCTGTATGAGTGAGGATAATATCCTCAAAGACGATGGCTATCATCATTACAATAGTTCTCGAGATGGCTTGTTTGACAGTTGGAACAGCGAGTATATGAAAAATATACGAAAGAAAATGATTGCAGGCGAATCTATCCCTAACTGTGAGAAGTGTGTGCGTTCTGAAACAGAAGGGTTGCAATCAATGCGAACAGAACTTTATAGGAAAAAAAATATAGCAAGAACAAACGCAGATGGATCTGTGGATCATTTTCCAGAGTCGGTTGAATTACATTTTGGAAACACTTGTAATCTTCACTGTAAAATGTGCAGTCAAATGTTCAGTCATTCTATTGGCAAAGAGCTAATCAAAATGGGTGAACAAGATCCTGACTTTTTACAATGGGTCAAGAAAGAGTCTGGGGTGTTAAACAATTGGACAGGTGAATTAGACATAGTATATGACTGGTATAAAAATGATAAAATTAAAAATAGTATATTTGAAAACGTAAGCAAACACGTTCAAAATTTAACAGTTATTGGAGGCGAGCCCACTATCATAAAAGAATTTTACGAATTATTAGATTATTGTCATAGAGCAAATACTCTGAAAGAAAAAAGTTTAATGGTTACAACCAACATGACCAATACAAATAAAAATTTAAGCACTTGGTTAGGTAACCTTAGACATTTTACTATTCATGCTAGTATAGATGGAATACAAGAAAGGAATACCTACATACGTTTTCCGTGCGATTGGAACAGTGTTTTAAAATCAATTGAATTCTATAAACAAACAATCTTAAAACATAAAAATGGGAATTTTTCTTTTGCACCAGCAATACAATTATTAAACATTGATCAATTAGACGATCTAATTAATTTCTTTATAGAAAATTTTATTACTAAAAATTGTGATATTGCTTGGGTATCACAAGTCAGATATCCAATTATATGCGATTACTCAATAACACCTACCGACTACAAACAAAAGATTGCAGAGAAATTGTCTATATCAGCTGACAAAATACAAATAGAAAAGATTAAAAATAATTTAAAAGCTCACGCAGAAGATATTATGAGAGAATTATATAATAAAGATCAAAAAAGAAACTATCAAAAAATGTTTATTAGATATAATGACTTTCAAGACAGTTTTAGAAAAAAACAAACTTGGAGACAATTATTACCTGAATTGGAAAAGTCTTTGACTGATTCCTTAAAATAAATTATAATATGGCTGTGAAAATATCAAACGAAATTCTACAAAAACAAGGCATTGTAGTAAATGCAAAGTATCCTTATGATCAAATCAAACGAGTAACCACAGAAGGTCGCAGACATTATGCTACACCCGACGGAAGACAAGTACCATCAGTAACCACTATACTTTCTGCTACCAAAGACATGACACACCTTAATGCTTGGAAGAAAAGAATAGGCGAACAAGAGGCACAGAGGATTGCTACAGAATCAGCCAACATCGGCACAGTGATGCACCGCAGTCTTGAGAAGCACGTGTTAGGGCAAGATCGTACACCTGGCAGTAACCTCATACAACAAAAAGCACACGCAATGGCTAATGTGATCATTGAGCACGGTTTAAAAGATGTATCAGAGGTTTGGGGGTCGGAGATCAATCTCTACTATCCAGAACTGTATGCAGGCACTACAGACCTTGTGGGGGTATGTCACGGTGCACCTGCCATAATGGATTTCAAACAGGCACGCAAACTAAAGAAAGCGGAATGGGTGGAAGACTATTTCCTACAGTTGGTGGCCTATGCGGAGGCACACAACAAGTTATTTGACACGGACATACGCACGGGTCGTATCTTTATATGCACACAGAAAAACGAATATCAGACCTTTGAAATAGACGATTACGACAAATGGTCCGACCGGTGGTATCGCAGAGTAGAGCAATATTATAAGTCCATTCTTTAATATAAATACTGTAAATTATGGCAGTTGTTCAGATATCACGTATTCAACACAGAAGAGGTCTTGCTACAGATCTACCACAACTTGCGGCTGGCGAGTTGGGTTGGGTTGTTGATGAACAAAGATTATATATTGGAAACGGCACAGTAGCAGACGGTGCTCCTGCTGTAGGTAATACAGAAATAATGACTGCTGGGTCATCTAGTTTTCTTACAGCAATATCATACATTTACAAAGGATATCTTGGTGCATCCACACCTATCGTTACAGGTAACGGTATAGATATTACTCGAACACTACAACAGAGATTAGACGATTACGTATCTATAAAAGCATTTGGTGCCACCGGAGATGGTAGTACAGATGATACTGCGGCTATTCAAAGAGCACTAGATGAATTGTACACAGACACAGACAAAACAGATTCTCGATCTAGAAGAAAACTTTTCTTTCCAGCTGGTCAATACAATATCAGTTCTTCCATTACAATACCACCTTACGCAACAATAGAAGGTGAAGGTATAGACAAGTCAATCATTTATTATTCAGGGTCATCAGCTCCTGTAGCGAAAACACAGGACAATGCAGGCAACGAGTATGGTGCTATGACCACTGTAGCAACTAATATTAATATCGAAGGAATGACGTTCAAAAACGGAACTGCACACAATGGTGTGAGTTTGGATTCAGTAACCAATGCTCGTTTTGTGAGATGTAAATTTCAAGGCACATATGCGGCAGGCGGTGCTGATGTAACAACTTCAAAAGGTGTTACAATAAGATCAACAAATGCTTTAACTTGTTCAAATATTATTTTTGATTCTTGTGAGTTTACAAAATTTGCACGATTGGCAGATTTCTCATATGATGCAACTTCTATTAAATTACACGACTGTAAATTCTCCACAGGAAGATATGGTGTATACGTAGGAGAAGCAGTGGATGGATCTACAAATGGTTTAACTATTGGTCCTAAGGATGTAAAAATTACAAGTTCAACATTTGATAACATTTATTCAAATGGTATCAGAGTAGACGGAACAGCATCAGGAGCTAATTCTGGTGTCGGAGAAGTAAGAGGTGTTGTAAGTTTTAATAACTTCTTTGCACGAACAGTAGGAACGGCTAATGATGATGTTAATTTAACAGATGGTTACTCTCCTATCATTCTTTTCAATACAGACGAATGTTCAAGTTTATTAGATTATTTTGATGGAACTCAAAGAAGATCAACTAGTATCACTCCAATTCCAGAAGTACAAGGAATAGGAGTATCGCAAAAACAAATTCAACAAATTACTCTTGCTGACAACACATCTTCGGCTACCACAACAGGAATTAGATTACACGTTTCAGCAAATAAAAAAATTGTTATCAATTATAAAATTGAAAGAGGTACTGGTTATAGAGTAGGTACCTTTGTAGTTAATGCCAATGGCACATTAACTACTTACAATGATGAGTATGAAGAAAACACAGACATTGGTGTTACTCTTACTGCTGATATGAGTGATGAAGATTCAACTGTTTCCGGAAACGAAACTGTTACAATAAAATTTACCACTACTTCTACAGGTACTGCGGCTACTATGGATCATCAAGTATCTGAAATGGTATAACCGTCAGTTGTAAAATAATCTACCCACATTTCTTTTTTTCCTATAGACACACAACGATTCCTTCGTTATACTAGCATATAAAAATAAACAAGAACGACGGAACCGATGACAGAAACTATTTCCACCACCAATAAAAAAATTCAGATAAATACCCATACAAAAACTAAAACAATCACTGACTCGAACATTAAAATTATGACTGCGACCAATCCTTCTACCATCAAGATTACCAAGAGGGATGGCACTCAGGAGTTATTGGACATCAACAAAATTCATTTCGTCGTAGAAGAGGCCTGCGAGGGACTGTCGGGTGTGTCAGCATCACAGATCGAGATACACGCCAACCTACAATTCTTTGATGGTATCTCTTCTAAAGACATTCAAAACGTATTGGTGCGTTCGGCCAACGACCTCACCACACTAGAAAATCCTAATTACCAATACGCCGCTTCAAGACTTTTATTATATGATGTAAGAAAAGAAGCTCACGGTCAGTATGAATATCTTCCACTACTAAAATTGATTATGAGAAATATTAGATTAGGAGTTTATGATAAAGGCATAGTGGAGAAATACAATAAGACTGAAATTAAAAAACTCAACACTTGGATACGCAGAGAGCGAGATCTCAATTTCGCCTATGCTGGTTTGAGACAGGTTGTGGACAAATATCTTGTGCAGGATAGATCATCAGGACAACTGTATGAAACTCCTCAGGATATGTATATGATGATCGCCGCAACTTTGTTCGCTGACTATCCAAAAAACAAAAGGATGAACTATGTTAAAAGATATTATGATGCAATTTCGCAATTCAAAATTAATATCCCAACTCCGGTCATGGCAGGTGTTAGAACACCTATACGTCAATTTGCAAGTTGCGTTTTGGTGGACAGTGACGACACTCTGTCTTCTATTTTTTCTAGCGATATGGCTATTGGTCTGTATGTGGCACGCCGTGCAGGCATTGGTATCAATGCTGGTAGGATCAGAGGGATCAACGCAAAGATAAGAGGCGGTGAAGTACAGCACACAGGTGTGGTACCGTTCCTCAAGAAATTTGAAAGCACTGTGAGATGTTGCACACAGAATGGTGTGCGAGGCGGTTCTGCAACTGTGCATTTCCCTATATGGCATCAAGAGATTGAAGACATACTGGTACTAAAGAACAACAAAGGCACAGAAGACAATCGAGTTCGTAAACTGGATTATTCCATACAGATCAGCAAACTGTTCTATGAAAGATTCATCAATGATCAAGAGATCACTCTGTTCTCTCCACACGAAGTTCCGGGACTGTATGACGCATTCGGAACCGAAGCATTTGACGAACTATATGTGAAATATGAGAAAGACAAATCTGCCAATGGTAAGAAAATATCAGCACAAGAACTGTTCTTTGATCTTTTGAAAGAGCGAGCAGAAACAGGACGTATCTACATAATGAACATCGATCACGTGAATTCTCATTCTTCATTTAAAGACAAAGTTTCTATGAGCAATCTCTGTCAAGAGATCACTCTGCCCACAACACCTATCAATCATATCGATGATGTGGATGGGGAAATAGCACTCTGCATCCTTTCCGCTATTAATGTAGGATCATTGAATCATCTGGAAGAATTAGAAAATCTTTGTGATCTAGCAGTGAGAGCACTAGAAGAGATTATAGACTATCAAGAATACCCTGTGAAAGCGGCAGAGATATCCACTCGAAAAAGAAGATCGCTGGGCATAGGTTACATTGGGTTGGCACACTATCTTGCAAAGATGGGATTGAAATATGAAGACAACAACGCTTGGGACGCTGTGGACAGGCTGTCAGAAGCATTCCAATTCAATCTATTGAAAGCAAGTAATAAACTAGCAGAAGAAAGAGGTAAGTGTGAAGCATTTGATAGGACCAAATATGCGGATGGTCTCCTACCGATAGACACCTACAAGAAAGACATAGACAAGATCGTGCCACACAAGACTCGATATGCTTGGGAGGCTCTGAGAAAGGACATCGCCAAGTTTGGATTGAGGCACAGCACATTGTCCGCACAGATGCCATCAGAGAGTTCTTCAGTTGTCAGCAACGAGACGAACGGTATTGAACCACCGAGAGCATTGTTATCCATTAAGAAAAGTAAAAAAGGACCACTCAAACAGATAGTGCCAGGCTTTCCTAAATTAAAAAATGCCTACACTCTGTTGTGGGAAATGAAAAGCAACGAGGGTTATATTAATATTGTGGCAATGATGCAGAAATATTTTGATCAGGCTATATCTGGTAACTGGAGTTACAATCCGCAGAACTACGAGAACAACGAAGTTCCCCTGTCAGTGATGGCCAATGATCTGTTAACCTCCTACAAATACGGTTGGAAAACTTCTTATTACCAAAATACCTATGACTTCAAAGGTGAGGAAGAAGATCATCAACCATCTGGTATTGAAACTACAGAAACACAAGATGGAGAAGATGTTGAGCTAGATCAATTGACAGAAGTCAATGGTCATGCTAAAGTTAATGGACACACTGAATCAGTTATGTCTGAAGAGGATGACGATTGTGAGGCGTGTGTAATTTAAGGTATGGCAAAAACAGTATTCAACAGAAATGAAGTGGACTGGAGCAAACAACCCATGTTCTTTGGGGAAGATCAAGCGATCCAGAGATATGACGTGTTCAAGTATCCACAATTTGACAAACTGAACCAAACAATGTTGGGCTACTTCTGGAGAGCAGAGGAAGTATCACTACAGAAGGATAGAGCAGATTTTCAAAACTTCCGTCCAGAACAGAAGCACATATTCACATCAAATTTAAAATATCAGACACTGTTGGATTCAGTACAAGGTCGAGGACCTTGCCTAAGTTTCCTACCCTACTGTTCTAATCCAGAGTTGGAAGGCTGTATTGTTACTTGGGATTTCTTTGAAACCATACACTCCAGAGCCTACACACACATAATGAAGAACGTGTACGCAGATCCATCAGAAGTGTTTGACACAATATTGAACGACAACGAGATACTAAAACGAGCAGTGTCAGTCACAGAGAACTATGATCGCTTCTCAGAAATTGCACAGGACTATGTGGTCAAAGGCAAAGGCGACATGGACGAAGTTAAGAAACAATTATATCTAGCAATGGTCAATGTGAACCTATTAGAAGGATTGAGATTCTATGTATCTTTCGCCTGCACATTCGCATTTGGAGAACTGAAACTGATGGAAGGATCTGCTAAGATACTTTCACTGATTGCTCGAGACGAAGCAACACATTTAAATTTAACCACACACGTGATCAAGGCCTGGCAAAAAGGCGACGACAAAGACATGGTCAAGATTATGAAAAGTCAAGACAAGACTGTGATAGAGATGTTTAAGAAGTGCGTGGAAGAGGAAAAGGCCTGGGCAAGACATCTGTTCAAGGATGGAAGTATCATTGGATTGAACGAGAGATTATTAGGACAGTACGTGGAACACATCGCCAACAAAAGATTAAAATCATTGGGATTTGATCCTGAGTTCGATACTCCAGCAACACAGAATCCCCTGCCGTGGACATCACATTGGTTGAGCTCAAGGGGTATGCAAGTCGCTCCCCAGGAGACCGAAGTGGAAAGTTATATCGTTGGTGGTATCAAACAAGACGTCAAAAAAGACTCATTCAAGAAATTTTCTCTATAATGGATAATTTTGACGACGATTTCTTAAAAAACTTTGCTGAAGATCCAGAAAAGTATGAACAGCATCTAGAAGAGCTTATGGAAAGAATTAAAAACCATATGCGAGAAACTGCTAACGAAAGCAGTAAAAGATTTTTAGATAAATTCAATCTATAAATTGTAAATTTCTTTTACAAAAATCAGTACTGATAAATATTAACAATGTTTATATCTGACAATAATTTACAAGAACTTAAGAAAAAAGGTTATACTGTTATTAAAAATCTGTTGACTATTGAGAACGTCAATGACTGGAAAACATTAATAAAAGAGATAGAAAAAGAAGTTATTCTAGAAACAGCAGGAATTAAAGATTCAAATCCTAATGAGTTTATTGAACCTAACGTGCTTCGAGAAGGTAACAAATTGTTCATGATTAAATGTAATGGAAAAATACAAACCAGGCCAGAAGGTATAGAACTAATAAAACATTTTGAAGATGAATTTCGAAAAATAAATGATGATGTACGATTTATAAAAGATAGAATCATTACTCAAAAACAAGACTATCCTGCTTTCTTACCACATCAAGATAATCCTTCTAGTGTACACGAAGAAATTACAAACGAATTCTACAGCGCCTATGTTAGTTTAACTGATACCACTGAACAGGGTGGGTGTCTTTGGGTAGAAGATATAGAACCAAAAAGAACAACTAGTTTAGAATACTGTCGAGATGGATGTGCATCAGGAAAGACTTGCAAATGTTTTCCTATGAAGATTACAGCTACAGACATTAAGACTTACAGAGGACACAATATGGTTCCAATTGAACTAAAAACTGGAGACTGTATTATGTTTGATGGTTGGTTATTACACGGTACTGCTACTAATACGAGTGATGTAGTAAGACAAACTTTAATATTTGGTTATGGTGCTATGAGGCAAGAAGATAAAGACACAACAAATGTTTACAAAAAGTACATGATCAAAAGAAAAACAGCACAAAAATAATCCAATAAGTATTGGTATGGATCCAACTATCGTCGCAGAATGGCTTAAACACGACAGTAGGCGTGTGAGACCTGCTGATTATAATGAGATATATCCACTAACAGTAGATCTAATTATTAAGAAGACACAATGTCTTCTACCTAGAAAAGTCATACAGAATCAACGTGTTCTTGATTTAGGAGCAGGAATACCTTATTTTGAAATTTGGTGTAATGAGAATAACGCTCACTACACTGGTGTGGAAATACAAAGAGACATAGCACATACAGCAATGACGTTGATAGATAGTAAAAATAACTTCTTTCATGATTCAATAGAAAATTTTATTAATCATTGTAACTTTGATAATTTTGATGTAATTGTTCTATCCTCAACGTTACATCTTACTGAAAACTATCTTTCAGTATTAGAAAAACTTTTATCCTCAAGAAAAACTATTATAATTGAAGAAACTATATTAGAATGGGGGAATGGGCCACAACTTACTGTTTGGCGAGATAAAAATCAATTTACAAGTGATCCTGAAAAAAGTATCAAAGTTCAAAAATGGCATTCAACTATGGACTTCTTAGAATATTTTATGATCAAATATGGATATACTGTTGATAAAAAAGCACACAAAGTTGCTGAGATGGTACTTCCTGAATGGTTTAAAAAATGGAAGTATTTTTTAATAGGAAGATACGATAACACGTCTGCAAAGCCAATTACAATGCAGGAGACAGAATGGAAGTTTAATGACGAAGTGGCACAGATTTTTGAAGATCATGCCATAAAACACATTCCTGATTATGAACATATAATCAAACAGTTACCCTCTATTCTACACAGATACAATATTACTACGGATAAAAAAATAATAGATTTTGGATGTGCAACAGGGAGTACATTAAGAACTCTGCGTTATAATGGTTATAAAAATATATCAGGAGTTGACTCTAGTCAAACAATGTTAGATAAATGTCCTGACTCTATTGCTAAACTTATTTGTGACGACAAATTACCTGAAGAAAATTATGATGTAATAATCTCAAACTGGACTTTACATTTCAATGAAAATAAATGGAATCTACTTACAGATTTCAAAAAAAAAATAAATCAGTCAGGACTGATTATATTATCTGAAAAAACCAAAGAGGTCGACAGAAACATTTATCATAAATGGAAAGCATCTAATGGGTTGACTCAGCAAGAAATTGAAAACAAAGAAAAAAGTTTACAGGGTAAAATGTTTCTGCACACTAAAAAAGAATATGAAGAACAATTTAAAATACACAATTTTGAATATCAAACAATCAACGATAAGTTTGGATTTGTAACTTGGGTGCTTCATGTTAGAAAATAAATTAAAAATAGGTGTACAACCAATGTGGGGAGTGGGCTGTCTAGAATGGTTACGGTCTCTATCTAAGAGCGGTATAGTGCCAGGTACAGTGTTTACAGATAACCCAGATCACAATCACTACCTTACGGAAGAAGAATGGGATGATTTTTTTTCAGATACTCGAGATATAATTATTGCAACTAATAATGTTAATTTTAGAAATATTAAATTTCACGGGTTTCTTCTTCAGTACAAACCAAAATATGTAGAAATATACAACAACGGAGATCCAGCACATTTAGGAATAGGCTATCATGACAAAGACAAGTTTCTTTTTGATGTACTGTTTCCTAAAATAAAGTGCAAAGTCTACGTTAAGAGTATTAATACTAAAGCAGGCAATACAGTTAATCTTGATGGATATATTTTGGATAAAGTGCAAGGAATAAATGTAAAAAACAACAATGCCGCAGGATCTACATCAGATCAAACATTAGAAGAATCTATCGTATGGGCTAAAAAGAATTTTAATTTACCTGTGTTAGCAAGTGGAGGTATTACAAATAAGAACGATATAGATAACGCATTTAGATACGGAGCCGATGCTGTTTTAATAGGCACGTTGTTTGCTGTTGCAAAAGAATCTAATCTGTCCAAAGAAAGCAAACAGATGCTCATATCAAAAAATAGTAGTGATTTGAAACGAGAACAAATCAACAATAGTAATTTACTGTCTATAGGTACTAGATTAGAAAACGATGATAAGAATTTAAGTAAAAATCTTATGCATACTGTTAAAGAAGGCAAAAACGGAATATTGTATGCTGGCAAGGCAATAGATAATATACACGCAGAGAATGATATTAAAACTATTGTATCAGAACTATTGCAACAATAAATATTTCAAATGGAACAAAAAAATTTACTAGAATTACAAAACAAAGGATACACAGTCATTAAAAATATGTTCGATCACGAACAGATAAAAAAATGGAAAAGCACTGTATCAGCAATAGAAAAAGAAGTTATATTAGAATGGGCAGGTGTAAAAAATAAAAAGATTGATGATGCTTATTCAAGCATAGTTTATAAAGATGCCAACGGTCCTTATATGCTACGTTGTACTGGAAAATTACAAACCAGACCAGAAGGTGTAGAACTAATAAAACATTTTGAAGACGAATTTCGAAAAATAAATGACGATGTACGATTTATAAAAGATAGAGTTATAAATCAAAAAAAAGATTACCAAGGACTGTTACCACATCAAGATAATCCTTCTAGCTTTCATCATACAATTACAAACGAATTCTACAGCGCCTATGTTAGTTTAACTGATACCACTGAACAGGGTGGGTGTCTTTGGGTAGAAGATATAGAACCAAAAAGAACTGAAAGTTTAAAATATTGCGACGACGGGTGTGCATCAGGAAAAAGTTGTGCGTGTCTACAAATGAAAATAACTCCTACTGATATTAAGATTTATAAAGGACACAATATGGTTCCAATTGAACTAAAAACTGGAGATTGTTTAATGTTTGATGGGTGGTTATTGCACGGTACTGCCGCTAATATGACAGATAATATCAGACAAACACTAATTTTTGGTTATGGGGTTTTACCAAAACATCTGCAAAACAATAAAAATATTCTTAAAGATTGTCGTATACCTCAATCAAACGATGCTATAACCTTGGGTGATACACTAAAATAAATACGTTTATGCCGAGTATGCCAATAGCCCGTAAGGGTGATAAAGAAGCAACACACTGTTCAACACCTAGAAGAAAAGGTGCATTCAGAACTGTATTTGCTAACGCAATACCTGTAAGTGGTAATGGACACAAAAATACTACCCACTTAAAACCTTGTGGGAAATCCTGTTGTGGACATTCTGTACCATTGATAGCATCTCAAGGAACTGTGTTTGCTGAAGGTCGTGCTGTGGGCAAAGTCGGAGATGCTACTTGCACAAGCGTGGTACAAGGTTCTCCAAATGTATTTGTTGGTGGTCCAGTAGGTGGTGGCAAACGCGGAGGCTTTGGATCATTCCTATCAACTGCATTACAAGTAGTGTCATTTATAGGACCTGCATTACCTGCAGGTGGTGGAGGAGATCTAACATCCACAGAAGGATCATTCTAATGCCAGTATATCAAGGACTTCTGAGTCTATCACAGCAGTCACCTAACTTCTCTGATAATGCTATTTCATCATTGTTAAATCAATGCAACATAGGCTTTGCGGCAAAAACAAAACTACTAATTGAAAAATATTCTGGTGATGATGTTCTTACAAACAGCAATAAAAGTGATATTGTAAATTCACTAGATAGACATTCTTATCTCAATATTGGTCGATATCTAATAGATTTGCCTAATCATACAGCCAAACTGCTCACAGGAGAATTAGGACAGATAGTTCAAGATGATGTTCAATCAACATTTATTGATCATTTAGAAACTGTAATGGGATTTATAAACACTCTACCTAGTTTATATGGAACTGATGCAGATTCTATTAGTAGAGGAATAAATGGACACTTTGGAACTTTAGCTGGAGCGATTGATTCTAATTTACAACAGGTTGCTAATGATATTACTTTCATAAATTCAAAATCTTTGTCACAAGATAATGACTTTCAAACTGCACTTCAAAATCTAATTGATTACATAGACACATTGGTTGATAGTACGGCATTTAACTCTATTACATTTCAAAATTTATTAACATCAATTGATACCGCCGCAGACAGTTTCAATTCTACATTATCGTCTAGCATATATGCTGAACGTAGAACAAGACTTATTTCAAACAGATCTGCAATATTAGATCAAATTGCATTAGAGGTTTCTAATCTTGGTAGTATAATTACTTACGAAAACTCAATTACAAATACGTTATCATATTCTACATTAGCGTCACAGGAAAGTTCTAGAAATCTTCTATTAAGAGTCAGTCAAAACCCATCCTGGAAAGACTATTTTGAAAAATATACAACTCGTGCTTCTTATGATAATCCTCTGTATAATAACACGCAGACAGACAGCAGTATTGAAGGTATATTGGATATGGTATTAAGAATAAGAGGATTGCCAGATGTAACAGACTACGTAGATTTAGATTCTGTAGCCCGTAAAGCTCTACGTGATACTCGACTACAAAGCAAACTAGGCAATTCAAGAAAAACTACAGAACAAATCATAAAAGAAGCCTGTGAATTACTATCTATCTCTGTAGATTATAAAGATGTGTATGCTCAATCAAAGAGTTTATTATCTAATATGAATGAGAATGACAGAGAGATTATAAAACGAGAATTAGATTTACACAACGAAGTGAATACTTTATCCTAGCGTTTTTTCATTCTACCGTTAGGTAGAACAACAGTGTTTTCAATAAGATTCCCTGCTTTGTTAGTGTATCTAACGTGAAACTCTACTTTCTCACGTCCACTGTGTGCGGAACGACAGGCCTTCTTGAAACTGTTTGCTTCAATGGTCTGTATCTCAGTGTCACCTTCTTTTAGGAATTCGTATGTGTGTTTATATTTTGTAGCCATAAGAGTATAATAACACAATTAAATTTAAAGTCAACTGTTATCCTCTCGGTATTGCTCTAAAAGGTAAAGGCTCGCCTCGTGCATCTAGGATCAATTCTCCATTGATTGCACCTGACATATATTTGCTTTTACCAACTGCTCTGCCGTCATAGAGACAAGGTTTAAACTCTTGTCCTTGATAGAGGTGTTTTCTTTGCTCTTGTCTAGCACCTGGATTGTTTTTTGATACTGCCATAATCATTTAGTTATCATATGATTAAAGATTTACAAGATTTACAAAACGTAAATTTTGTAGTGTAAAAGATTTACGCCGTTTACATTTTACGACGCGGTTTTTGAAGAAAATTACAATAAGTAAATTTAGTAAAGAAAATCTTAACAAGGAGAAGACAATGACAAGACGAGAAAAACACAACATCGAGAGCAACTGTGTTTCGTTTGACGACGATTGTTACACAGAAACCAGTGATTATCATACTAATATAGCGGCCATGGACCGTAAGGAATTAGACGCAATTCAATCTGTAGTCAAAACTGGCGAAGCCTTTATTAGAGATATCACAGCAAAAATCAAACAAGCACTAGGAGCATAAGAAATGAAAGATAGA
>Ga0222714_10000698_pt1 | contig 38311 bp, 25 predicted proteins | sample C33_3DmetaG_FD_165048 | JGI IMG/M metagenome (GOLD analysis project Ga0222714, IMG submission 165048) | Estuarine water microbial communities from San Francisco Bay, California, United States - C33_3D | ecosystem: Environmental > Aquatic > Marine > Unclassified | place: USA: California...
TCGAAAACGCTGGACCTGGCGACAACTCTACAAGATACGACTAGAAATGAACAAGGTTTTAAATCCTAAAAATATTACAGTGCTGGAGGATCATCCTGACTATCGCGAAACTGTGGTAGGAGTCACAGTAACCAACGGTCGCTATGCTCTGCTGTTTGCTCAAAGGAGAGACAAACTCAATCGTTTCGCACAGATACTCAAGAAAACCTCAGACTATTATAAAAACTGGTCTACCAAGAGCTACGATGATGTGGTTACTTGGAGGGAAGATCATCAATGAGTTTCGTTTCGGAATCTCTCTTGCACAATCTTTTGTAGGCTTTTTTTATACGACTCCACTCAGATCCGGTCCACCATTCAAACCCTCGAAAGGATGACTTGTATTCTGATCCCTGCTCGTAGCCCGCACCCAGATACACATACGATGCTCCTTGATTTATGGCCCATTGAATCTCAAGATCTGCACTGATAGCAGATATTGGCACGATGCTGGCGTGCAACACTGTCTCTATGCCAGCCACTCCGTGAGTGTCCCAGTCCTCGCCTGGAAACATATATTGATTATCGTAGGGACTCTCCCAGTAGTATCTTCTAATTTTAGTGAATCCCACAATTTCTTTCTGACATTCAAACAGCAGGAAACTGGTTCTGTTGCTCAACCAGAGAAACGGATCATAGAGATCAACAAATCCTTTGCGAGCGATGTATTGATCGTAGATGCTCTTCAGCGGTAACAGAGCAAGATCTTCGGTGCGTTGCGGAAATATTTCTTTTATGGTAATATTGTTGCCGTCGTACTGATGTTTGGGAAATCTAGGAGTGTACCTGTCCGAATCAATCCTCACCGAACGTGATTGGTACCAGCATTCACGACCCTTGTGTGGACGATCCAACAACAGCCATCCGCCATCCAGCATATCTCCATCTTCATACTCGTCTGCATATGCCCACACTGGTGTGTACACTATGTCTTGCTGTTCTTGTCGCCCGAATGTGTGATTGAATAACAGTTCCACTGTGTTATTTAAGGAGATGTGTTGCACACATCTAAAACTCGCTCTCGCTCGTTTTGTTTTACATCTAATCGTTTGCGTACACTGTGGTAGATGAGCAGTCATAATTCGGCTGTTGCCAGCCGAACCAAACTGAAACTCTGTGGTGAGTTCGCAGTCACCGTATATCGCTACTTTCGTCGGGCGGTTGTGCTGTACCCGTTCGCTCATTCATTACAACGCGAGCTCTATGGATCCTTATACGATAGTCTCAATAGAACCTGGGGGTGCTGTTTCTCAGAGCCCCATCATTTTTGCCTCTTGCATCTTCAGATTCACCTTCCCTTGCGGGTGCATTTCTGAGCTCACTGCGTGGACGCTATGTATTTGCCTATGAAAAATTGCTGTGTTTGCCTGGTGGATGGATACGGTTGCCCATCACACATATATAACATCGTAGAATTTGTCCGCCAAGATTCTTGAGTTTAAATACCAACACAATGTGGATCTACAAAAATAAACCCGTTACAGAATTACCAGAGGACTGTGTGGGCTTCGTGTACCTCATTACCAACACAGACACAGGTAGAATGTATGTGGGCAAGAAACTGGCCAAATTCAAAACTACGCGATATAAAATGCACACGCAGAAAAACGGAAAAAAAGTGCGTAAACGCATCCGCGGCGCTGTTGCTTCTGACTGGCGCGACTACTATGGTAGCAGTGACGCACTGAATGAAGACATATTAGTGATAGGTAAAGACAAATTTAAACGAGAAATTTTATATTACTGTCAAAGTAAAGCAGAATGCAATTATATAGAAGCTCGCGAACAATTTGATAGACGAGTTTTAGAAAAAAGCATATACTACAATGGACATATTAGAGTAAGAGTGCATGGTAAAACTTTGGTCAAAGAATAAACAATTAGCAAAAAGACTGTTGGCAAAAATTCCAATATTCAATCGATTAGACACGTTTGAATTACAAGTACGCTGTGAAAGCTGGTTAAAAGATTTCCCACATATTAAAGAGATATACGATGCTAATGGATTGATTATTTCTTTTACAGATGACGATCTTGTTCTTGAAGCTCGTATGTCAGACAGACAATACACTATGTGGTGTTTAAAATATCCTGATTGATCAGCAATAAAAAAGCCCGTGTATTTCTACACAGGCTTTTTCATTTTGAATTCAAAATTTAAGAAATATTAAGCGGCCTTCTCGGCGTTTTTCGATTCTTGAATTTCTTTTCTTCTTGCTTTGATTAATTTTGCCAATTCTGCTAGGGCTTTTCTTGCTCTTGTCGCAGAAGCCTTCACACCTTTGTCAGTGAACTTTGCGTTCTCTTCTGAGTAGGTTTGAATAGTTGACATAATTGAGTCGTGTGTTTGTGACATTTTGTGTCTCCTTTGTTATCGTACGATAATTAATTAACGTATGTTCAATGATAGCATTAGATTTGTGGCACAGTCAATAGAAAAATCACCATTAATTAAAAAAAATAAAATATTTTACCAAAAATTTACAGAGATGTTTGATGATAATTTGGTAAATCGTATCAACAATGCTGTTGATTCTCTCAAAACAGAACAATTACAGAATCAACACACCGTGCCTAGGAAAAAATCAATCGATTTAGAGAAACTTGTAAAAGAGCTAAAAATTATTTTCAGTCACAGTTCTATTAGAGCAGTTCTAGAGGAAAAGTATAATCAAAATTTCAAATTGAACTCTTGCGATTTTTGGTATGATACTAAAGGATATTTTTTACCACCGCATATAGATAACGACTCCATTAAGTTATCATTACAAATATATTTAGGTAAGGATATACAACCAGGTACAGTATTGTTTGATGATTTAAATTCTGAAAATTATTTTGATATTTTTCCATTTAGATTTAACAGTGGTTACTCTATGTTACACGATAGTAATAGTTTCCATGGATTAGAGTATCCTGTGAAAGAAGGTGTTAGAAAAAGTTTATATGTACGGTTCGGTTAAATGACAATTTCCACGTCATTGGCATAATTGGTAAAACCATTTTCTTTTACCACTTTCAGCACAGAATTAACTCTGCTGACCAACTCGTCCTTGTGAGAAATAAGGAATATATTCTTTTGTTGTGTTCTTGACATTTCTTTTAATACTGCCATAGATGATTCCACACCAGATGCGTCCATACCAGCATCTATCAGCTCATCAATGAACAGTAGATTGATCTGTTGGTACAAGCCTTCCCATACATCTCGGAATGCCCAGCTCAAACTCAATATCAAACGATTTCTTTCACCTCGACTTAGATTGTCAAAATCTAATTCTCTGCCCAGCTCTTCAATCTGCACAGTGAGGTCTGGTTGGAACACCACTGTATGTGGCAGTTTCACCTGATTCAAATACCAAGCCAGTCTTTGATTCAAATATGTCAAGTTCTGTTCTATGATACGAGTTCGTATAAACGAATCTTTGGCTGTTAACAGTTTGTATAGAAACTCTTGATGCCTGTGTAGATCTTCCAACTCATTAAGTTTAGTATAATCTACTTTTTGCAGTGCTGATTTTGTAAGTTCTTCAATCTGTTCTTGATATGGGTTCTCTTTCTTTTCTGTTTGTTCTTGTTGTCGTTTTAGATCCTTCAGAGAACCTTTGTGATTGTACGCTTCGTCTATGGTGTCATAGAATGTGTCAGGTAGTTGTCCAATGTCTCCAATTTTCTCAATGTTTTCGTTTATTATTTTTAACTCAGTGTTGAGTTTTGATTCGTCTTCGTTTAATTCTTTTAGGTCTTGGTTTAGTTTATCCAACAACTGTTGATGCTTGTCATCGTGTAGTGCCTGTTCGCAGGTAGGACATTTGGCATCCTCAGCATATTCAATATCTTTTTTCTTTAATTCTAACTGTCTTGTTGTTTTGGTAAGACTGTCTTCGTGATAGGCCTTTTCTTTTTCCAGTCCTCTCAGTGTTTTTAGATCATCCTGTTGTTTTTGAATTCGTTTATGCAGTTCCAGTTCTTCTTTGATGTCTACTTTCTCTAACTCAGCAATGGCTTCTTGGAACTTCTCAATGTCTTGTCGCTGTTGTGTTTTCCACGCAGAGTTTCTCAATTTTAAATTATTAATAGATTCTTCAATTTTTTCATTGGATTGTATCATAGAATCCAATCGATACTTCTCTTCGATACATTCTGTTTTGGTACCTTTCATCTGTTCTTTCAGCATATCTGCTTTTTGAGACAGTATGGTAATACCCAACAACTGCTCTATAATTTCTCTCTGCTCCGACTGTTTGGTAGACAAGAACGGTTGCGAATATGTGTTCAATGCAATGATATTTTTGAACATAGAATGACTCATACCCAACAGTTTTTCTATTTCGTGTTGAGTTTCTCTGTTTTCTCCCTGTGCTTCATTGGAGTCAGAGTCCTGCTCAATGTCATCTCGATAGAATCTTAGAACCTGTGGTTTTCTGCCTCGTTCAATCTTGTAACGTATGCCGTTCTTTTCAAATTCAATTGCTACTAACATATCCTTGTTGTTGGTCTTGTTAACTAGGTTGTCTTTACGTATGTTGGTGAGTGCCTCACCATAGAAAGCATAACTGATAGCATTGATAATAGTGGTCTTACCTGTACCGTTTCTAGCACCAGCATCATCGCCGCCTAGATCCATATTTTCTCCTATAACCAACACAAGGTTTTTACCCTCAAAATTGATGCTCTGTGCTTGATTACCCACAGATAGGAAGTTTTTTGCAGTTAAAGTCTTAATTGTTAACATCTAAATTATTATAAATCGCCATTAGTATTTGTTTGTCGTAGGTCTTAGAATCCACACCTTCCAACTGTTTGATCACAATCTGATCCACAGAATCAAATTTCTCTACAGACACAGGTCTAGCTTCTGCCTGATCCAGCTGTTCTGGTATGAGTTGAAACTCTCTGAGTTTGTATTTGTCCATGAAAGTTTCACGAATGAAGTTGGCTTCTTCATAGGATATCTTGATATCCAATCCCACACGCACATACATTCTTTCTTTCAATAATCTGTCAGCATCATCCAACAGTTGCGAAATTTTATAGTGTCGATACATCGGCATCGCAGGATAATCAATATACTGCGGTTTGCCACCGTGTTCCAATATCATCATACCACGAGCATCGTCGCCAGCATCTGCGTAGTTGTGTGGAAACGCATTACCAATATAGTGTATGTTGCCTCGCTGTTGTCTTTTGTGGAAGTGTCCAGTGAACACATATTCTTGATTGACGAAATGATCTGCTTTGATACCGCCCACATCAGGCATTTCTACCATTGCGTTCATCATGAAGTAGGGCAACTCAAAGTGTCCAAAAATGTATTTCTGTTTAAGATCTGGTATTTTAAGATGTTCGTCTGGTTCCAACCATGGAATCAGCGCCACGTCATCATCTAACTGCCATTCGTTCACAATATGCACGTTGGGAATGTATCTTACAAACTCCATAGAATTAATTTCTCTTTTTTCTCTGTAGAACAGATCGTGATTGCCCATCAGCACATACACATTATTAAATGCCTGCCCTAATCGCTCCATATTGGAAACGGTGTAGTTCATTGTGGAAACATTGGTGGCTGATCTGTGGTGATGCCAGTCTCCCAGGAATATACAGGTTTCACAGCCCTGTGCTTTGGCCTGCTGTATGAACCAATACACAAATGCTTCAGCATCATCGTTGTGTACTCTGGAATTACCCTTTAATCCAAAGTGAATATCTGTAAAACACGCCGCCTTTTTAAAAAGCATAATTTATTTTACCTCTTCGAAGTCCTCTGCTGAAATTTCTCCAGTCTTCTTTAGTTTACGATTTAATTCTTTGATTGCTTTTTTACTATACACTTTTACAGGAGCAGATTCAATCTTTTTAGCAATCGCTTTATTGTGTTTGGCCAACACTTTTAAACGATCATCTTCTTGTTTCTGCTGTTCCATATCGTTTTTATTTTGTCGAGTATAGGACGGCATCATGCCTTCCATCTCCATTATGTCGTCTCGAATATTTTGATTTTTCTTTTCAATGTTTAAGATACGAGTGAACGAGTTTGTAATGGCCGCCGTGTAATATGCAAACGGATTATCAGATTTAGATTCATCAAATTGTAGTCCAATCTGTGACAATTGCATTAGTGCTTGTGCCTGCATTTCGTCGTTGTAGGTGTAACCTCTCCAGTTAGCTCTTGTGCCATAACGTTCACACAATTTCATGTACATCAGTGCGAGTTTGTTAGTCATCTTACCGTGTTCCTGATTAAATTTTCCATTTGCCATACCACCCTGCCAGTGTGATTTGCCCACACATTTGGGTTGCCCTTTATTGTCCAATCGAAAATGTTGGAATGGAGGAAAATTAATTTTTGTGTGATGATCTGCTCTGGATTTGGGATTTCTTTTTCTTTCGCTATCTAATGGTATGTGATCAAAAGTCATCACTCGAAACACAAGATCTGTTTTTTCAATTTTTCTTGGTGACACTTCAAAATCTGACATTTTTAATCTTTTGTTTCCGGTTTCTTTAGCCGCTTCCCAGGCCTGCTGAGTCATTCTTTTGGCACGAGCCTTTCGAGCAGTAGTAATTGCTGTACTATTAATTTTTTTAATATCAGTAACAATAACATCGTACTGATCATCACCTTCAGACACATATGAGCAGTATGAGTTTTTGCTCTTGTGTATTTCAGCCAACAAATCTTTGTTGTTTAGATAGTTTACTCGTTTCATAGTTCTCCTGTTAAACTCGTTTAAACTGTTCGTATGGGTAATAAAGTGCGCCTATTTTGATGCCTATAAATATACTTTAAAGTATAAGATATTTGCGAAAGGAAAGCAACCATTAAAATGGCAGTAAATCCATTACAAGGCATAGGCAAAGCGGCTGGCAATGTTTTTAACAGAACACTAGGTCGATTATTCGGTGCTGGATTAAATCCAGGTGCCGAATCTCCGTTGTCCACGTCAGGACAGGCTCGTTGGTCTGTGAGGAATGAACAAACTGACTGGAGAGTTAAATTAACTCTACCAACAGGTAGTCCTATAGAGAGTTTATTTTTTAGAGATGCATCTGGTAAAAATGTTCTAGCACCACTATCTGATGAGAGGGGTATTGTATTTCCTCTAACACCAAGTGTAATTTTGCAACATACAGCATCTTATAATCCAATGCTAATGCCACATTCAAATCAACCGCACTTTGCTTATTCAAATTCAGAGAGTGCCGCTTTAACAATTGTGGGAGAATTTCCTGTACAAAATTATGAAGATGCTCAATCTTGGGTAGCCACACTACATTTTTTAAGATCAGTAACTAAAATGTTTTTTGGTGGGGATGAACGTCAGTTCAAAGGTAACCCACCTCCAATTCTTCATCTAAAAGGGTATGGAGATTATGTTTTTAAGAATGTGCCTGTGGTAGTTACATCTTTTAACTGTGAATTGACTCAAGGAGTGGATTATATTTCTACATCTCAAAACACTACAGAAAACTCTTTAGCATACGATTTTGATCGTGTAAGAACATCTCAAAAAATCAGTGCGTCATCAGACAATATTCCTGATACGTGGGCACCAACATCGAGTAATATTACTGTATCGTTGCAACCAATTTATTCTCGAGACAGTATGAAAAGATTCAACATGAAAGATTTTGTTAATGGTAACTTAAACGGCAATGACGGGATAGGATTTATTTAATGGCGGGATATACTAACACATCTCCATATTATAACACACCTGAAAACAATATCAGTTTAGATTTTTTTGTTCCACGAACAATCACTGCTGAAGCAGACGATGTGTCCTACACTGTTGATAGAATATATGCTTATAGACCTGACCTTCTTGCTTATGACTTGTATGGCACACCAAGACTATGGTGGGTATTTGCTCAGAGAAATCCAGATGCGATCGAAGATCCTATCTACGATTTTGCTCCTGGAGTAACTATTCAATTGCCTAAGTTAAGTAATCTGCAAAAAGATTTGGGTATATAAGATGGCAACACAAGACATTAAAATTACTGACATTCTCTCTGAAGCCAATACACTTTCGTCAATAAACATCACCACGCAAAATGTGTCAAAAAATGTTTTAAACAAATACGCTTCCTACAACTATCTTTTTACACTCAGCGGAATTAGTACAAACGAAGTTCAACGGTGTAGTTATATAAACCAAGCACCACACGATATTATTGCACGATCGTCGGGTATCGGTCAGGGAGAGAACGTACCAAACTTTCTTGACGACGATTTTGGACTGTCTACTAAAACAGCAGAAACTTTATCTGCTCGAGGTATCAAAGCATTAGCAAGAGATCGTCAGATATTAGAACAGAACAGAGACCTGTATTTTCAATCAGTTGAAATGGATTCTGCACACGGTATGAACTCTGAAAGAGGCACTGCTCCTGTAACAAGAATTAATATGACAATTGTTGAGCCTGCTGGAATAAGTTTATTCAATAAGATGCGAGCGGCGGCCGCAAATAACGGTTTCCGTGATCATACTAATGCTCCTTATCTTTTAACTGTAACGTTTAGAGGATTTAATGAATTAGGACAAACTGTAACTGAGGATAAAGACGCAGTAACTAGATACATTCCTATTAAAATTTTTAAATGTGATTTAAAATTAACTCAAGCAGGTTCAGAATACAGTATTCAAGCAATACCTCACAACGAAACTGCGTATATGAATAGATTTTTATATACTCGCAGTGTTATTAGTTTAACACAAAAAAGCACTGTATGGTCGTATATGCATAATTTAGAACTTGCTCTCAACACTCAAACTCAAGACGAAGCAAACAGTAAATTATTTGAAGATGGTAAACAGGACGAATACAAGATAGTTCTCCATCCAGATTTAGCATCAGAGACAATGGAGCCTGTGTACAAAGGAAAACGTAATTTAAAAGAGGTACCTATGGCGGATAATACTCAATTCCCTGAAGCCAGCGAAGGTGCAGAATCGTTTGGTACTATCGGATATGATACCAAAGGTGGACAGATCTCCGAATCCACATCAATACTAAAAATTATTGAACAAGCAATGAAGTCTGTACCCACCTATAGAAATTTGGTAGACAACTGGTTTGATAGGACTATACAAGCAACAACAAATAAGATCGGAAAAAAATTATTTACAGCCAAAGATGTGGTTTCGTATTTAGATTCTGATCCCTCTAGATATTTTGTAGATTGGTTTCGAGTCAAATCGTCTATAGAAATTCTTCCAGATTTTGATAATATCACCAAGCAACAGAAAAAAAGAATAACGTTTTACATTTATCCTTATAAAATTCATGTTTACGAATTATCAGTACCTGGAGTGTCGCTTGGAGCCGCAGGATCATATAATCCTAAAAAAATTTATGATTATTTGTTTACAGGCAACAATACTGAAGTATTAGATCTAGATATTGAATATAAAATGGCTTATTATCAAACAGCACTTAAAGAAGTAGATGCAAATTATATGAGTTCTTCAGTTATTGATTTTAAGACAACACAACCTGGCACTTATCGCCAAGTTGGTAGTACGGTAGATTCTGTTGAGACGTTATTAACTTTACAATCAAATGTAGGATCAAAAGCTTCGTCCGCCTCTACAGGAGCCACTGTACAGACTTATAAATTAGTAGATGTGTTTATGGATCAACTGACAAATCCACAGGCTGATATGGTGAATATTAGATTAGACATTATGGGAGATCCTGCATGGATACCACAGACTCAATTTATGTCAATTAGAACAAACAGCACAATTTCTGAAGATGAAAATTTAAAAGAATTTAGCAATACAAACGGCAACGATGTTGGGTGGAATACTCGTTTTGGTAATTTCAATACTGACCTAGCCGACCCTATTATTTTGATAAATTTTAAAATGCCAACAGATATTAATGACAGAACAGGACTTTATAGATTCCAAGACGAGTCAAACGGAATGTTTAGTGGATTGTATCAAGTATACAAGACCACGCACAGTTTTAATGGTGGAAAATTTATGCAAACATTACACTGTGTAAGATTCAATAATCAGAGCAACGAGAAACAAGGCACTGGAGAACCAACAGAATATGCACTAGGTCCAGACGGAGATATCATTGGATCTCCAGATCGTAGAGAACAAGATCTCACAGCAACAGAGGGCTCATCCTAATGGTAATGGAAAACGCATCGAGACTGTCAGGTGATGTAGCATCATATAAATCTCCTTCAAAAGATAATACAGGTATACGTGTCGACTCTGGACCGTATGTGGCTATTGTTAAAAATAATATCGACCCTGCAAGAATGGGAAGATTAGAAGTTTTAATTCCAAGTTTGGTAGGTAAAGGATTAGCCGGTACACAAACACAACTTATTATCTGCGAATATCTTTCTCCTTTCTATGGAGCCAAAACCACAAGATATGTTGATCAATCTAATCCAGCCAGTTACAAAGCAAGCCAACATTCCTATGGTATGTGGATGGTACCACCTGACATTGACACCAAAGTATTAGTAATTTTTGCAGAAGGTGATATGTCTCAGGCCTACTGGATAGGCTGTGTGGTTGAACCATTCTTAAATCAAATGACTCCAGGTATAGGAGCCCTGGATCAAACTATGACAGAACCAGAAGCATCAGAAGGTTCCTACGCAGGCTCTGCTAAACAGGCAATTTATGGAACAGACACGTTACCAGCTGGAGAAGTGAATAGAAGCTATTCTGAAGCCACAGGAGAGAGTGCCAAAGACGGAAGAAAACGTTATCCAATACATCCATCAGCAGAGATTTTAAGACAACAAGGGTTGGTAGGGGATCCTATTAGAGGTACAACTACATCATCAGCACGAAGAGAATCTCCTAGTGCAGTGTTTGGAATCAGTACTCCAGGCAGAAAAGATCTGTCCTCATCTCCAAAAAATATAGGAGCCACAGACAGTGTGCGAACAGATATTGTGGATCGTCTTGTTGGACATACTTTTGTGTTGGACGACGGCGATAAAAATGGCAACAACCAGCTTGTTAGATTAAGATCAGCATCAGGACATCAATTGTTATTGAATGATTCAGCAGGTGTTGTGTATCTTGCCAATGCGTCAGGTAACACTTGGATGGAGTTTTCCGCTAACGGTTCTATAGATATCTATTCAGGCGGCAACGTTTCTTTGAGAGCAAGGGGTGATATCAACTATCACAGCGATGGTAACATCAATATGTTTGCTCATAATGATATTAAATTAAGTGCCGCTCGTAAATTGGTCCTAGACGGTTACGCAATACAAAATTACGCAGATCAAGATATTTCTTTTCAAGCCACCACAGGTAGCATTGTTAACAAAGCGCCTGTGGGCAGTTTTATCACAGATGTAGGACAGAATATTATGCAACAATCAATAGGTGTACAACATCTAATTGGTTCACAGATTCATTTTAACTCAGTGGGTCGTGTTAATGATCTTGTTAAAACTATTGAAAGAACGTCGGTGTTGGATCCGTCAGGCACAGGAACCAAAAGAGAATATATTCCAGATGTGAATCCAGTGGCAAAATTTTTACTGCGTCCTATTGAAGTATCACCTATAGGTACAGTTTCGATGTCGGGTATGCGAGTGCCAACACACGAACCATATCCGTATCACTATGATAAGGTGATTAGTTTTGCAGGATACGAACCAGATTCAAATTCTTCTGTGCCAGGCACAGCACAGTTTGTGGCTCAAAGAAACAGAACCAGTGATAACCCCACAGTGAGAATTGGCCAGTTCCAGGCAGACCTTCAAGCATACATGGAAAAACAAGGTTACAGTTTGTCTGGTGCAGTGAATAAGTTAACAGGATCAATCGAAGCAGGCACAGGTAATATTGCTTCCCCTACACTGGCAAAACTACAGTCGGCCGCAGATCAATTTACAAAAGATTATAACAAATTGTATGCTCTTCTAGATTCTGGACCATTCAAATTAAGTCCAATTTCAGCAGGTATAAGTGAGGCAGTGGAACAAACTATTCAAACTATTACAGGATCAACATTAGATCAATTAAAAGATAAAGTGTTTATTAATCAAGGGGGCAAAATACTTTCAGCAGTTAATCTAGGAAAAGAAATCACAGGTGATGTACAAAGAGTATTTGGTGATTTAAGTGAAATTAATAAAATAAAAACCACAACAGGCAATGTGTTGAACAAAACACTAGAATTAGAATCTCTCAATAAAGTTTTTTCTGGAGCAGGCAGTTTGAATATTCCTGATATGCCAGATCTTGCAATATCGTTAGGAGATACTAAAGTGAATGATATTTTGTTTGGCCAAAAAGCATTAGGAGATTTTGACACAGGCACGCAAGGTATATTTGGTACTGGTGGTTCTGTTAATATAGATTTAAGCAAACTTACTACTAACCTTGCCTCTGACCAACTCAATGCAATAATAGGACGATCTAGTAAATTGTCAAATATTGCTGACATTGGTATGAGTGCCGCAAACACTTTTAAAAGCATAAATGATATCACAGGAGGCAAAGCAGGAGAAATTGGCAAAGATATTCTTTTTGGCAAAGGACCGTTAGGAGATTTTGATACAGGAACCAAAGGTATATTTGGCAGTTATGGGCAGGCTGGAATTGGAGGAATTTTATCTAACACATTCAAAAACTTCCAAGGAGGAGCAGTTACCGCAGTGACTAAAGTATCAAGTTTAGTTTCGAATTTTGGTTCTAGTTTTTCGAGTACTATTGCTTCAGTTGCTTCGTCGATAGGAAAATTATTCTCTGATGCTCGATTGAAAGAGAACGTTATTAAAATTGATTCATATAATAATGTAAATTTCTATGAATACAATTATACGTTTAATAAAACACAAAGATTCGTTGGTGTGATGGCCCAAGAAATTTTACAGAGTAAATACAGTGAGTGTGTTGAATTAGATTCAACAGGGTATTACAAAGTTGACTATACACAACTATTGGAGAGATTAAATGGCGGCAGAAACTGAAAAGGGTAAAACAGGCATAACACGTCAGGTATTTAAAGGGTTTAGTTCTCGAGCAGACCAAGACAATTATAGACTGTACGATTTTAGTCTCATCAAACAGAATCTTATTAATAGGCTGAGTGTGCGTAAAGGAGAACGAGTAGAAAATCCAGAGTTTGGTACAATCATATATGATTCTCTTTTTGAACCTTTTACTGAAGCATTAAAACAAGCCATATTAGATGATGTTACACAAAATCTTAATGCTGATCCTCGTTTAAAAACCACAGACATTGTAGTGAGTCAAGCCGAACACGGTTTACAGATAGAAGCAACACTGACCTATGTGCCATACAATATCACTGAAAAACTTGTATTTTCTTTCGACGAAGACAGCATATTACGTCTATCTTAATATACGCATATTTTATTTCTTATAAATATCATTGTAATTACACATGGCCACTACAGATAGACAAAATAGATTATTAGTTGCGGAAGATTGGAGAAAAATCTACACTGCTTTTCAACAGGCAGATTTTAAATCCTACGATTTTGCCACTCTAAGAAGAACCATGATAGCATATCTTCGTGAGAACTATCCTGACGATTTCAACGATTTCGTAGAGTCTTCAGAGTATGTGGCTCTGATTGATCTTATTGCCTACATAGCACAATCACTTTCTTTCAGAGTGGACCTAAATGCTCGAGAAAATTTTTTAGACACAGCAGAAAGACGAGATTCAATTTTAAGATTAGCAAGATTAATCAATTATAATCCAAAAAGAAATATATCAGCAACAGGACTTTTAAAAATTGATACAGTGTCAACTACTCAAACTATCAGAGATTTTACAGGTACCAACTTAGCGAATACCACAATTGTGTGGAATGATCCAACTAATTCAAATTATAGATCTCAATTTGTAACAATTTTAAATGCGGCAAACTTTACTGGTCAAAATTTTGGCAGGCCGAAAGAAACTGCTACAGTTGGAGGTATATTAACTGAAACTTACACAGTTAACTCAACCAACGTAGATTTGCCAATTTTTAAATTCACTAAAGCTATCAGCGGTATAACTAGGAACTTTGAAATAGTACCAGCATCATTGAGCACTGGAGAATCTATCGTTGAAGAAAGTCCATTATCAGGCGGAGCGTTTTCTTATGTTTATAGATCCGACGGGTCTGGAGATTCCTCAAACAATACTGGATTCTTCTCAATGTTCAAACAAGGGTCATTGGCATTTAAAGATTTTACTATAGAAAAACCAACCACAAACTATGTTCAATCTTTTTCTACACAGAATGTTAATAACAACGATGTATGGTTATATCAATTAGACGATTTTGGACAAATACAAAAATTATGGACACAAGTTCCAGCATTGTCTGGAAATAATGTTATCTATAATTCTTTATCAAAGAATGAAAGAGACATTTATAATGTTATTACAAAAAATAATGATACTATTGATCTAGTGTTTGGCGATGGAAATTTTTCTAATTTACCTTCTGGCACATTTAGACTTTATTACAGAACCAGCGACAATCAAAAGTACACAATCCAAAGTACAGACCTTCAATCGATAAGATTTAGTATACCATACCAAGATGCAAACGGCGGTCAGCAGACGTTAACAATGACAGCAAGTTTGAAACAATCAGTGTACAACGCCGCGGCAACAGAATCAAATGAATCTATAAAACAAAAAGCATCACAGGTGTATTATGCACAGAATAGAATGATTACAGCAGAAGATTACAATGTTGTACCTCTTTCAGTTTCACAAGAGATTATTAAAATTAAATCCACAAACAGAATAGCATCAGGTATTTCCAGAGCTAAAGAGATTATTGATCCATCTGGAGCATATTCAAATGTTGCTGTGTATGCCGATGATGGTATTCTTTATAGAGAAGAAACACAACCTACATTTACATTTACATTTACTAATAGAAACGAAATCCTAAGTACAATTAACTCTAATGTAGAAAACAAATTAAATGATGCAAGTGCAAGACAATTTTATTACTTAAAATATGGAACAAAAAATCTATCAACTCTATCAGCGAGTTGGGTTAGCACAACGACTAGCACAAATACTAACACAGGATTTTTTAATGGTTCGGGACCGTTGGTGGTTGGAGACTTTGCCACATCAAATTTAAAATATGCGAAACCTGGTGCTCTAATTAAATTTACATCTCCGGACTCACGTAAATTTTTAAATGGAAAATTAGTTACAGATGGTACAAACAGTGCTGAAGATCGACAATGGGCAAAACTTGCTCTAGTAAACGGTGATGGAGCCAATGGAGGTGTAGGTAATCTAGAATCTGGGTTAGGGCCAATAACACTAGCAAGTATTGTACCCGCTAACGCAGTTTTAAATGCCGTAATACCTAATTTTGTAACAGATTTTCCTGCATCTTTGAAACAGGATTTAACAAATAGAATTGAATCATATGAAGAATTTGGTTTAAGATACGATGAAGAAAACGAAGAATGGAAAGTGATCACAAGTGCAAACCTAAGTACATCCTCTGTGTTTGATCTTGCATATGCTGGAGATGCCACAAGTTCAAATCTAGATGCAAGTTGGTTCTTTAAATTTACTAATGATGGAAACACATATACAGTAACATACCGATCATTAAAATACATTTTTGAATCAGTAGGACAAAATAAATTCCATTACGATGCCGCAGAAAAAATATATGATTATGTTACAGGCACAACTGTCAAAGATACAGTAAAAATTTTAAAAAATAATACGTCTCCAACAAGCGGAACTGCTTTTGGCTATCCAATTAATTGGCAGGTAGTGAACACTGTGCAGGAAGCAGATGGGTATCAAGACAATCGCAAAGTTGAAGTGGGATTTTATGACGGAGATGATGACGGTGTGGTGGATAATCCAGAAATTTTTGATATCGTTGTAGAACCAAACACAAGTGTGTCAACAAAATTTGTTTTCTTTGAAAAGTACACCAGTTATAACAATATTGAAAGATACAGACCATATGCGGCAACAAACTTTGTGGTTACTGAAAACGAATCAGACATTTCTCTGCCTGGATCTTACACTAATGGACAATTGTTTTATTTCTATGCAAGTTCAGAAAATGTGATCAAAAAATACAATAGTACAACTGTTACTTTAACTACTTCAACAGATTATATTGCTCGAAGAGGCAGATCTTCGATTGATTTTCAGTATAGACACAATGCAGGACAGAACACACGAATTGATCCTTCAGTGTCAAACATTATTGATATCTATCTATTAGAAAGAAATTACGATACATTATTTAGAACTTGGTTACAGGAAGGCGGTACAAAACCCGAACCAAGTACCAGTGATCAAATGAGAATCAGTTATTCTTCTTCTTTGAATGCAATCAAAGGATTATCAGATCAAATTATATATCATCCTGTAAAGTATAATATATTATTTGGACCACAAGCAAACGAGGAGTATCGAGCTACATTTAAAGTTGTAAAAAACACCCAAACTAATGTTTCTAATGCTGTGGTTAGAACTCGAGTCATTGCCGCTATCAATGAGTTCTTTGCACTGAACAATTTTGATTTTGGTGACACTTTTTATTTTACAGAATTAGCCGCATATATACACCAGGAACTTGCACCAGATCTATTGACTGTGGTAATTGTTCCTAACCAATCTACACAGAGTTTTGGTTCTCTGTTTCAGATCAGTTCAGCGGCAGACGAAATTTTTGTTAGCGGGGCCACCGTTGATAACGTTGAAATCATTGATGCACTTGGAGCCAATCAGTTGGTGTCTACAGGAACAGTGATTACGTCGACTACTTCAACAACATCAAACACTCGATCCTCATCAGCAGTATCTTCAGTGACCACGTCTACTCAACCAGGTAGTGGCACAGGATACTAACGATGGCAGACTCTCCAACAAATTCAAAAACCAATTTCGAAGTTGTTACAGATAGTAACGGCACAAAGATTAGAAGATCCGTTGCTCATTTACCTTCATACTACAGAACAGATAATAACCAACGGTTTTTAGGAAGCACAGTAGATCAATTAATTCAACCAGGCGAGTTGGAAAGACTTGATGGATATATTGGAAGAAGATATGCTTACACTCATAAAAATACAGACAATTATGTTCCAAGTACTAACAAATTAAGAGAAGATTATCAATTAGAGCCCGCAGTAACTTACATTGATCGAGATAACTCATCAATTAATCCTGAAGATCAGGTTAAATTTACAGCAACCTATGACGATTTTATAAATCAAATCAAATTCTTTGGAGGTAACGTAGACAATCATGACAGACTATCTCGAGAAACAGTGTATGCTTGGAATCCGGCTATAGATTTTGACAAACTCGTAAATTATCGAGAATACTATTGGTTACCAGAAGGACCAAATCCAATTCTAATTCCATCAGTAGGTACAGGTGCTGTTACAGAAATAGATGTAACAAGTGACGGTCTCGCTTATAAATTTTCTAATATTAAAGACATAAAAAATCCAACATTAACTCTTTATAGAGGAAACACTTATAAATTTTTAGTTAACAGTCCAGGAACTACTCCAGGCACACGTGGTCGTCATCCATTCTACATAATGACGGAACCTTTCAAGACTGGTATAGCGGTGGATGGATCAACATCTGTGTTATACAACAATGGAGTGACCGGCAACGGCGCTTCTAACGGTATTGTAACTTTTGAAATACCATCTAATGCTCCTGACGTACTCTATTATCAATGTAGTACTCATGCTAGTATGCACGGTGTAATAAGAATTAAAACTATTTCAGCAACCACAAACATTGATGTTGCCAACGACATAATTGGAGCAAAAAATTATACCTCAGGGTCTGGGGTAAAATTTTCTAATGGTATGAAAATTAAGTTTGGAACCAATGTGACAGATAGCGCCACATATGCAGGTAAACAATTTTATATCGAAGGAGTAGGTGAAGACATTACATTAACCAATGTTGAAGATCTAATCACACCAGAGAGTTATTCTGAAGAGACCACAACATTATACGACGAAGTTGCATATGACTCGAGACCGTATTCAATCAGCTTTTATCGACCAAAGGATCCAGATTATATCACAATTAAGAGAGATTCTGTAGATAGAAATGCCTGGTCAAGATACAATAGATGGTTTCATCGAGCAATCATAGAAGCTACTGCCAATGCTAACGGTTATACTGCTAATCTAGTTGAAGGAGATCGAGCAAAAAGACCAATTATAGAATTTGATTCAGGCCTCGCATTATATAATCACGGCACTGTTGCAAAAAAAAGCATTGCACTTATCGACGATAAAACAACAGATGTTATGAGCACTATTCCTAACACTCCAGGATATATTATTGACGGTGTTCCATTAGTGAACGGTATGCGAGTGTTATTCACAGCTGACACAGATTCTCTCGTAAAGAATAAAATTTATGTGGTTAATTTTGTTACTGTAGGTTCTAGATCTGTGATATCTTTAACAGAAGCTATAGATACCACCCCAGAAGATGGCCAAACGGTGTTTGTAGAATTAGGTACCAGCAATCAAGGAAAAACCTATTATTATGATAGTAACACAAAGAGTTGGAAAACAGGACAAACCAAAACTGCTCTAAACCAAGAGCCCCTATTTGGTATGTGGGACGATCATCACACACCATTTGATGACACAACAGTGTATCCTAACAGTACATTTACAGGTGCTAAAGTTTTTAATTACAAAGTTTCAGCGTCGTCTCCTATAGACACAGTGTTAGGTAAACGAGTAAAATACAATACAATTAACAATGTAGGAGACATTGTGTTTGAAACAGACCTTTCGTCTGGCTCATTCTCATATATTTTCAACAAAAACAGTTATACAAAAAAATATGGTGCAGGACATCTACACTATACCACAGGTAGACTCACACATAATTCAAAGAGTGCCTGGATTAAAAGACCAGCACAAAGCCATCAGAGAGTAGTTCGAACATACACAGTAGATGCCAAAGAAAAAAGATTGTTTGCGATAGATGTTTTTGCTAATTCAAAAGATCTTGCAGAGTTAGAAGTGTCAGTGGATGTAAACCACCTAAGAAAAGATTCAACCATAGACTACACACTGGTCAATGGAACCGTACATAAATTTGTTCAATTCAGCAAGGATTTATCTGTAGGCGATTTAATTAAATTAGAATGTTACAGTAAAACAGCCAAACAGTCTGCTGAAGGTTTATACGAAATTCCAGAAAATATTTCAACCAATCCATTCAACGAACAGATAGCAACTGCCACATTTGGTCAGATATTAAAACACGTTCACGACATTCATGAAAAGAACATTGACATTGTGGGACCAATGCCAGGATCATCCAATCTTCGAGATCTACCAGATGTGCGATTAAAAGGTGGTACAATTTTACAGCACCTAGGACCATTGCCTGCGGCTTTTTTTAATTTAATTGACACAAACGCAAATTTTGTAAGTGCATTAGATTATTGTCGTGATGAGTATGTTCGATATAAAGAAGCATTTTTAAACTACGACACAGGTAAAACCTATGAGGGTACTGTCGCACAGCGAGTGGATGACATCATAGCAGGACTAGCTAAAGATAAAAATTATAGTTTTCCTTTCTTCTACGAAGATATGGTGGGTCATGGAGAAAATGTTTCTATAAGGAATTATACAGTTCAAGACGAAAGCGAAGTAACGTATGCGATAGATTCACAATTTGACGTCACAAAAGCGAGTAATCGAGCAGTATATGTTTATCTTAACAATACATTATTATTGAGAGGCACAGACTACTCATTCAGCACTACTGAAGACAGTGTTACAATTGTTACTACACTTGCAGTCGGCGATAAGTTAGTGATTAAAGATTACACAGATACTACAGGCAGTTTCGTTCCTCCCACTCCAACCAAACTAGGAATGTATCCAAAATTCAAACCAGAGTTGGTGTCAGACAACACTTATAGAACAGCGACCAACGTGATCGTGGGACACGATGGTTCAAGAACCAAAACATATGGAGACTTCCGTGATGATATTCTATTAGAATTAGAAAAAAGAATCTATAACAACTGTAAGACTGCGTATAACGACACTCTTCTGCCAGCATCAGAAGTTATACCTTCTGGGTTTGTAGATACAGATTACACAGCTCAAGAAATCACAGACATTTTAAGCACAGATTTTTATGCCTGGGCAGGTAAGAATGCTGTAGACTATCAGATAAACTCTACATATTCTGCCGCGGATCCGTTCACATACAATTATAAATTCAACAAAGATATCAATGGCGGTCAGTTACCAGGCTACTGGAGAGCGATATACAAACATTTCTATGACACAGATCGTCCGCATACTCATCCGTGGGAGATGCTGGGTTATACAGAAAAACCTTCTACCTGGGAATCTCGATATGGACCAGCACCTTACACATCTGGCAACTCCGTGATGTGGGAGGATATTGCCGCAGGATACGATTCACCAGCTGGAAAGACCAATGAAAGATATGTCAGAGATGGGTTATTAAATCGTTTGCCTGTAAATGAAAATGGAGAACTATTGAATCCAATTCAAACAGGATTAATTGACACATACGCAGGTGTAGGCATTGCAGAAAGATGGCAGTTTGGAGATCAAGCACCAGCGGAAACTGCTTGGCGCAGAAGCTCAGATTATGCTTACGCTGTTATAAAATTATTAGCACTAACTCGTCCTGCTAAGTTCTTTGGAGTATTTTTTGATAACTCAAGATTGACTCCAAACACAGCAGGTAATTTAGTTGATTTAGATACAGGTGTAAGACAAGATATTAAAACAGCACGATACCATTTAGAAACTGTAACAAATTCTGCTACAGGTATAGTAACAAGATATCAGACAGCAGGATATCAACCTTTTATAGTTAATTATTTGATTAAAAATACTCTTGATCCTGCTGTGTATTACTATGATAAAATGAAAAATCTAAGTGTGCAGTTGGCATACAAATTAGGTGGATTCACAGATAAAGACAATTTAAAAATATTAACAGATTCATTTTCACCAGGTAGTACAGCAGGCTCTCAATTTATTCCAGATGAAAATTATAAGATTGTTTTCAGAACATCTAATCCTGTTGCAAAATATGATTATTCAGGTGTGTTGATAGAAATTAACACAGACATTGGTGCTGATGGATCAAGTTTAGATGGCGGTTATAAAATCATTGGATACAATACTCTGAGACCTTACTTCAAATATCTTCAACCTATTAGAAACGGAAACAGTTATTCGATTACTATGGGTAATGGTAAAGCCGTTATATATAAAAATTACAGTGTCAAAGAATCTATTTTAACGTACGGATCTGTTTTAAAAACACCACAAGAAGTTGTAGACTTTTTAACAGGGTACGGAAAGTATCTTGAATCACAAGGTTTCCGTTTTGAAAAATTCTCCAATGAAATAAATGCAATAGCCAATTGGGAAACTTCTGCTAGAGAATTTGTGTATTGGACTCGCCAAGGGTGGGCACCAGGTTCAGCGATCACTCTATCGCCTGCAGGTAAAGGTTTTGAATTAGAAACACAAAACAGCACAATAGGAAAACTTAAAAACTTATTAGGTGAATACACAGTGTTAGATGCTGGTGGAAGAACCATGAGTAAGAAAAGTATTAGTACTAAAAGAGTAGGTACAACTTTTGATATTGAGAGTACAGATCCTGAAAAAGGTATTTTCAATGTAGTACTAAACGCTGTGCAGAAAGAACAAATTATATTATTTGATAATATCACAGTATTCAACGACATATTATTAGAGTTATCTACTGGGTTCCGTCAGGCAAGATTAAAACTAGTAGGATGGAAAACTGCTAATTGGAATGGTGATTACTATTCACCTGGATTTATTTTTGATGAGGCAAAAATTAGTATTTGGTCTCCAAACACTGATTATGCAGTAGGAGACACAATAGAACACCAATCTAAATTTTACGTATCAAAAACTAATCACAACTCAGGATCTAAATTTGATTACGAGCAGTGGAATAAAAATGATTCAAAACCAGCCGCTCAGTTAATTCCAAATTTTGATTATAAAATATCACAATTTAATGACTTCTATAATTTAGAAACTAATAACTTTGTGGAAGGACAACAGAAACTAGCTCAACAATTAGTCGGATACCAATCAAGAGATTATTTAGAAAATCTTTTTGTCAACGACATAACCCAGTATAAATTTTATCAAGGTTATATCAGAGAAAAAGGTACAATGAATGCAATTGATCGATTGTTAAAAGCAAGATTTGAAGGTGAAAATATTTCATTGTCTCTATATCCAGAATGGATGATCGGCGTAGGAGAATTTGGAAACAGTGACAATACAAAATCAGTACAAATTACAATGGATGATACAAAATTTACTGACAATATACAAAGTATTGAAATACTCGATAATCCTACTAATAATTCAGACTGGTCAAAATCTATACGTGTTCTAGTAGATGATTTATATAATAAACCACTTGATTATGTGGCTGACAGTTTCTCTCGTTATGATTATTCTTCTGCAGGAATAGACAGAGACGTAGTACAAATATATAAAACAGCAGGTTATCCTCGATTGCAAGATGTACAACACACAGCATTTAAAGTCAAAGATATTACAAATCTTGATGTTAATTTAATTGAAGACAACGATTTACTGTGGATTGCTAATAAAGAAAATTTAGACTGGGACGTTCAACGAATTTCAAAAACAAATATAAAAATTGTAAGAATTGAAAATGTTAATGAAGGACTACAGTTACAAGTTACATTGGATAAAGATCATTCGTTTACAAAAAACATATATTTTGCAATAAGAAATTCTGAATTTACTAATTTAAATGGTGTTTATAAAATTTCATCAGTGCCTTCATCACGAAAACTTGTTTTTGATTTTTCAGGAACAAATCAGATCATAGCATTATCACGGTTAGCAGATGGCAGTACATTAGACACATTTGGTGATGTTTATAAATTAGTTTCTGTTAGATTAGCAAGTATAGATAATGTGAATGATCAATTAAATTATTCAGAATATCAAGATATTGATATAGTAAACGAGAAGAATGGAGATCGAGTATTTGTTGATTCTAAGTCTAACGATGGATTATGGAGAATTTATGAAAAATGTGATCCATATACATTTAAATTATTAACTTCGCCGGACAGTAACAATGACCAAGATTTTGGATATCGTATAGTTGCTCGAAATGATGGAAGAACAGTGGTTGTTTCTGCTCCATCGCGAGGACAAGGAACCATACATTTCTTTTTTAGAAGACAAAGCACGGCGGGAACACAGTACACAATTCAAAGCAGTACCACAATGACTGATGCTAGTGAACTAGTGAGCAGTCGATTAGGAGAAAGTTTATCTATAAGCACCGATGAGAATTTTGTGGTTGCAGGTGCGCCATATACAGATGCAGTAGGCGGAGATGGCAGTACAAGATACACGGAATCGGGTCTAATAAAAATTTATATTTGGAATAGTACTACAAAATCATATTCTCTATTAAGCACATTAACTTCACCACACGACGGAAGCACTAATTTAGAAAATGCAAATTTTGGCTGGCATCATACTATCGCTGAACCTAGTGTTTCTAGTACAATATCTACATTAGAGAAGTATCTATTTGTTTCTGCTCCAGGACACAATAATGACAATGGTGTTGTTCATATGTATACCTGGGGGGTTGGCGTAGACGGTTCAACCTACGATACGTGGACGCACAATGTTTCAATTACTTCGTCAAATGCAGGCAGTAATAATAGATTTGGTCATAGAGTAGCAGTTAGCGATAATGGAGACATTCTTGCAGTTGCGGCAAAATCTCCAGGCAATGCAGGTGCAGTAGAAATTTTCACAAGAGGAGGCCACACCAACGACGGAAGCACGGTTAATATTTGGACTCATCGACAGACTCTGACAGGAGTTTCTGCTGATGGTACATCATTAAACACTAACTTTGGCGAAGATATTGCGATGAGCAAAGATGGTACAACACTTATTATAAGTTCTCCTAATCATGATAAAACAGATCAAGCAGATGCAGGTGCTGTGTATTATTACAAATGGAACGATGATGGAAGCACCAACACTTATACATTAAAACAAACTCTAGAATCTCCAGAAGATCAAATTAATATGAAATTCGGTACTTCATTAGATATCAACGATGCAGGTACGAGAGTAGTAATTGGTGCTGAAAACTTTTCAAACGCAAGGACAATGAAATTTGATTTAGGTGCCACAACATTTGATTTACAAGATACAAACATTGTAGATTCAAACATTGGTTCGGGTGGTGCATTTACTGCCACTATGTATGATACAAAATTTGTTATTGATGATAAGATTGTTACAACTTCAGTATCAGTTAATGACGATTTTGGTAGAGGTGTATGTATCACAGACAATCAGTTGTATGTAGGTGCACCAGACGACGATTCTGCAAGTGGTGTTGTAAACGACGGAACTGTAAGCGTGTTTGATTGTAAGACTGCAGGTACGTATGCTTGGGCAGTGTTAGAAACTGAAACAGCTTTAATAAACAGTACAACAATTAGTTCTGGATTTATTTTTGATAGAAGTAAAAATGCAATTATAGATTATCTAAACTATTATGATCCTGTGAAAGGAAGAATATTAGGCCCTGCTGACAGAGAAATTAATTACAAAACCGCCTGGGATCCAGCAGTATATAATATTGGATCAACATCAAAAGTAGTCAACCCATCTACGGCGTGGGATGAAGAGAAAATAGGCACAGTATGGTGGGATCTGTCGACAGTAAAATGGTTATGGTATGAGCAAGGTGGACAAGAATATAAAGTCAAGAACTGGGGAAAACTGTTTCCTGGATCGTCAATAGATATTTACGAATGGGTAGAGTCTACACTACTTCCAAGTGAATGGGCACAGAGATCAAATACTGTAACAGGATTAACTCAAAATATTTCAGGCCAACCTTTACATCCAGACAATACAGTATTCACCGTTAAACAAAAATATAATTCTACTGTAGACGGTTTTATAAACTATTATTATTATTGGGTTAAAAATTCTGTATTCTTACCTGATACAGCGAAGAGTGTAGTGGTAAGAAAAAATACTACAAGCTATGTGTCTAATTTAATCTCTAATCCTTTTGCAAGTGGTATAAAATATTTTGCTGTGTGTGATACAAACAGTTTAATTACTTGGAATATTAAAGATTCTTTAATAACTCAAAATACTGTATTAAATGTTGATTATAAAACTAATACAAACCAGTCTCAGACACATAAAATATGGAAAATAATTCAAGAAGGTAATAAGGATGATCGACCTAATGCTTCAATAGAAAAAAAATGGTGGGATAGTTTAATTGGATCAGACGAGGCAGGTAATCAAATACCTGATATTGATCTTCCAGTGAATCAACGATATGGAACAAGTGTGAGACCTAGACAAAGTTGGTTCACAGATAGATTTGAGGCTCTTCAACAACTAATAGATTACACAAACTCGGTGTTGTTAAAAAATCAATTAGCAGGCACAATTAATTTTAAAAATTTAAATTCAGAAGATCCAGAACCTACAGCACAATCAGGATTATGGGATGCCACTGTCGATACCTATCAAGATTTAACTTTTGTTAACACAGGAGAATTAAGTGGCACAGTGAATTATCTGGTCAGAGCTGATGAGCAAAACTCAAACGGTTTTTGGGCGATATATCAATGGACAGGCACAGAATTCTCAAGAACTCGAGTGCAGACCTACAAAACTTCTGCCTACTATCGTTTGGCAGACTGGTATGCTTCGGGCTATGACACAAATACAAGGATTGATGTTCAAGTTAATTACGAGTATAACTTAGATGAATTGTCATTAGATACGGATCAAATAGTTAAAGTTAAAAATGCTGACACCGGCGGATGGAAGTTGTATGTAAAAACTAATGACGGATGGTCCAACGTTGCTACACAAAACGGTACAATTCAAATTAAAAAAGATATCTATGACTATAACATTCAAAATATTGGATTTGCTGGAGGAGATACATTCGACGGTAACTTCTTTGATAACGTTCCAACTACAGAAACTCGTAAAATTTTAACTGCATTGAGAGATGACATATTTGTAGGAGATTTAAAAGTTGAATATAATAATATTTTCTTTACATCATTAAGAAACGTATTAGAACAACAATTGTATGTGGACTGGCTGTTTAAAACCAGTTTTATAAATGTAACAAATACATTTAGACGATTGGATCAAAGAAAAACTTATACAACAGGCACAGAAAATTATGTAGAAAGTTATATCAGCGAAGTAAAACCGTATCACACAAAAATCAGAGAATACAAAGTAGGCTATACCAACGTTGAAACACAAGATGGAATCAATACAGACTTTGATAACCCTACATTCTATGATGCTTCTGAGGCAAGAATTAGATCAATTGATATAAACGGTCCAGCAGATTCTACACGAATCACAGAGTATCCGTGGAAGTTCTGGATAGACAATTACAAAAAAACCATTGGTTCAATCACTGTGTTCAATCAAGGATCTGGCTATACACAGGCACCTACAGTCACTATCACAGGCGGTGGCGGAACAGGTGCTACTGCTGTTGCAAAAATCAGCAATGGTAAAGTTGTTTCAATCACAGTTACTAATGCAGGATCTGGATATACATCCACTCCTACAGTTGCAATCACAGGCGGAGAATCTGGAGGAAGCACCCCAGCAAATCAAGCCAAGGGTTATGCTAATTTAGTCAATAGCACAGTGAGAGACCTAGAGGTTACAGTTAAGTTTGACCGAGTGGCTCGAGATGCTACAGTGTACACTTATACTGTAGGCACAACTTACGAATATGCAAGTTTAATAAGATACAATAATGAATTATATCGAGCAACATCAAGATTTACTGCCACTAGCGACTTTGATTCTCATTTAGTAGACCTAACAAAATTAAGAGGTGATGAATCTTATATTACTGCCGCAGAGAGAACACTCGGATTATACACACCAACAGCAGGAATGGCAGGCAATGAGTTAGCACAGGTTATGGAGGGCATAGATTACGGTGGAGTTCAAGTTACAGGACTTGCATTCTCTAATGATCAAGGATGGGACAGATCGTCGTGGTACGATTCACCATGGGACTCTTATGGATCTTCAAATGTGAGAACATTCTATGGAGATGGAAGTACAGTTGCTTTCACTTTCTCAACAGCACCTGCTACTACAAAAGTTTATACAGTTTATTATAACGGAGTAAGACAAACAGCAGATGTGTTCAGAGGTGATGGATCAACAAAAACATTTACATTAAGTTCAGCACCAGGTAATGGCGTCAAAGTTGAATTTATTCCTTTTGACGAAGACAAAGTACTTACACCCACTGATGATAGAATTTTAGATTCTTTGATATCAGGTGGTCAGTTTACGAGTGCTGTGGGATTAAATCCAGCAGACATTAACCTTGAAGGTGATGCGTTTATTACACCTGACACCTCGTATGCACCAGAAGAGAATGTTCCAGGGTCAATCTTTGACACAGTGGATATTAAAGTTTATACGTCACCATTATCTGGTGTACCATTTATTATAAACAAAACATACATCGGTAATGGAAGCACAACAACATTTAATATAGGACAAAAACCCGGCACACAAGCAGGTGTTTTTGTGTCGGTCAACGGTGTAGCACAAACACTTAACTCAGAATTCACAGTAGATGTTCAAGCAAAAACTGTGACATTAACTCCTGCACCAGCAGTAGATGCGATAATCAACATTAAGAGTTTTGCAATATCAGGATCTAATTATGTGCTATTAAACGAATTCACAGGAGATGGAAGTACTAGAAGTTTTGCTACCAGTGCTAGAGATACATATCAATTAGACAGCTCGTTGCCTCAGTTATATGTTACAATAGATGGCGTACCTACTACAAGTTATACAACTTCAGAACAGAACAAAATAGTCACAGTAACATTTACTTCTGCACCATCGGCTAATGCCGCAATTCAAATTGCTGGATTCAACCAAACACCAGGTACTCGAGCATACAATGAATTAAGATCCCAAGCAATAACTTGGGACGGAGCAACACTAACATATGGTTTAACATATCCTCCAGGAGCAATTGGACCATATGCTGGGTTGACTATCGTAGAGTTAAATGGAAAAATTTTGCGAGGTCCAGACAACACTTATTATTCTGGGGATGGCACAACCACAGCATTCAAATATGGAGTGGTATCGGGACTGTCAGATGGTAGCACAGTAGATCCTGCTAAAACAATCACATCTGCCGCACAGATTGAATTATACAAAAATGGATCTAAACAGATGCTTAACACAGATTATATTGTGAACATTGGATCTGAACAGGTAGAATTTGTGACAGCACCAGCTGAAGGTGATGTCGTTGCTATCACAACACTGGTAGATAACCATTATAAAATTTCCTCAACAGATTTAAACATTAACACAACACAGATATCTGCAGATGGTATCACATTTACATCAGGAGATGTATTAACTGTGACAACATTTAACAATGCCGTAGGATCTAAAATTAGAAGAGAAGTGTTAGAAGGCAGAGCATCAGGGGAGTTTTATCTTGCCGCTGAACCGTATGATTACAACTATGTTTACGTAATGTTGAATCAATCACCTCTAGTATACGGACACGATTTCTTATTAGAAGGCAATAAAATCACAGTGTCTGGAAGAACTATAAGCACTGCTGACAGAATAGATGTTCTATATTTTGCTGTGGATGGATCAACAAATGCAACTGGATACAGAATTTTTAAAGATATGTTGAACAGAACCTTCTACAAACGAATTTCAAAAAATAACACAACAACATTGGCGGCAGATGTAAATGACGAATCAACAACAATCACAGTTGCAGACGGATCAGTATTATCAATACCAAGTGCATCAGCAAATCAACCAGGTGTTATAATGATAGACAAAGAAAGAATTGAATTTTTCACAAAAACAGGTAACACGTTAGGACAGATCAGACGTGGTACTCTTGGAACAGGAATTAAGGCACACTCTTCTGGAGCAGACGTGGTAGACTTTGGAAGCAATCAAATTGTGCCTTATGCAGATACTATCTATACCAAAACATATACAGGTGACGGTAGTACTGCTTCATTTGCCACAACATATGCACCGTCCTCGGCTAGTGAGTTAGACATTTTCATTGGTGGCCGAAGATTGATAGCAACTAGTGAGGACGGTAGCACTGTAAATTACATTGTGGACGGATCCACAGCATCAGTCACATTTACAGCGGTTCCTGCCTCAGGTACTCAAGTAAAAATACTACAAAAACGCGGATATGTGTGGTATGATGCAGGTGTATCCACAGCGGCAAACGGTAAAGGACTACAACGAGCAACAACTAACCAAGCTAAATTCATAGCAGGAGAACCAACAAATGCACCTGAATAAATATAGTACGATGCAAGAAGAACAAAATCAAAAAATAGAAGAAAAAACGTCTGAGAAAAAACCTCAGGATCAAACAGGTGTAATGATGCAAGGACACATCAAAATCTGGGATCCAGAATCAGGCGAAGTTATTGTGGATAAAAGAAACGCAATACACTATGAAAATATGTCCACTGCACTGGCCAACAGTCTTGCAAATAAAACAACAGGATTCGTACACGAAATGGCATTTGGAAACGGTGGAACCACTGTAGATCCAACAGGAATTATTACCTATCTAACTCCTAACTCAACAGGTACTAATGCAACACTTTATAATCAAACATATTATAAAGTGATAGACGATAATTCATCTACAAATAAAGATACCACTAGAAACAAAATGGAAGTGCGTCACACAGCGGGCAACAAATATACAGATATCGTTGTGACTTGTACTCTTGATTACGGCGAACCAACAGGACAAGCGGCTTTTGATAACACAACAGATTTCAACGGAAATTATGTGTTTGACGAATTAGGATTAAAATCTTGGGAAGGCACAGAGAACGGATCGTCTAACAAATTATTGACTCACGTGATCTTCCATCCTGTGCAAAAAAGTTTGAACAGATTGATACAGATTGATTATACTTTAAGAATACAATCATTAACAACTTTTACGGAATAAAGTAAATGCCATATACAGTAAACAAAACAGATACATCAGCAACACCAAACAGTTATACGGTACAAGATTCAATTCTTAATATACAAACTGATTTAAGTTTTGTAGGAAAAGGATATGCTGGATATGGAGAAGTTATTGCTGAAAACTTTTTACATCTATTAGAAAATTTTGCAGATCAAACTGCTCCGTCAAAACCTATTACTGGACAACTTTGGTATGATAAAACTGATGAAAGATTAAAAGTATACACAGGATCAACATTCGCTCCTGCAGGTGGAGCAAGGTATCAATCAGATGCACCTGCAGGACAAGTTGCTGGAGACATTTGGATTGATTCTGATACAGGACAGTTATATTTTTACAATGGGTCGTCTAATGTTTTAGTAGGACCTCCTTCAACTTCGGGAACCACAAACGGTTTTACATATGAGACAATCAAAGATTCCACAGATGCTGATCAAAACATCACAAATCTTTATAATGACGGTACACGAATTGCTATTATATCAGAAGATTCATTTACACCAAAATCTGCAATTTCAGGGTTTGCTACAATTACATCAGGTATAACTTTATCCACTTCTGTGTCAGGCAACAAATTTACAGGCACGTCTACAGACGCAGACAAATTAGGTGGAGTTGCCGCGGCTAATTATCTACGAAGTGATTCCAACGACACCACATCAGGCACATTAGGTATTGTAAATGATGCTGGATTAACGGTAGGTGCTGACAACGATTTTAAAATTACAATTGACGGAACAGGAGCCGTTATTTCAAATCTAGTTGTAGACACAGATATTACATTTAAAGTCAATGATGGAGGAACAACTGCTACAGTTATGACTATTGATGGTTCAGCATCAAGAGTAGGAATTGGAACGATCACACCTACAACAAAATTAGATGTGTCAGGTACAGTAAATGCAACTGCTTTCACAGGACCATTAACAGGTAATGTTACAGGAAACATTACAAGTGCAGGAATAAGTTCTTTTTCTATAATGAATGTTACAGGAACATTAACATCTGCTGGTATAGTACCATCTGTAGATGCCACGTATGATATTGGCACAAGTCTTAAAGGTTACAATACAGTTTATGCTAAAGCAACATCAGCTCAGTACGCTGACTTAGCAGAGGTTTACAAATCAGATCACGAGTACGAGCCAGGCACAGTGGTGATATTTGGAGGACCAAAAGAAATCACAATATCTCAATGGGCCAATGACACACGAGTAGCAGGTGTTGTTTCTACAAATCCAGCCTACCTAATGAATGACAAATCAGAAGGTATTGCTGTTGCACTTGTGGGAAAAGTGCCTTGTAAAGTAGAAGGAGTAATTGAAAAAGGAGATTTATTAACAACTAGTGGCAACACAGCCGGCTATGCTAAAAAAGCAATTGAACCTAAATTAGGATCTATTATTGGCAAGGCTATGGAAGATCATCGATCAGCAGGTACAGGCACGATCTATGTATCTGTAGGAAAACACTAAATATAGGTATATGGCGTACGTAATTAATAACACAAGAGGCACAGCAATCACCACAATCACTGACGGTACAGTGGATAACACCACATCGTTACAGTTATTTGGAAAATCATATTCGGGGTTTGGTGAAGGATTAAACGAAAACCTTGTAAAATTATTAGAGAATTCAGCATCATCAGCGGCACCCACTGCTCCATTAGCAGGCGAGCTATGGTTCGACACATCAACATCACAAATCAAAGTGTACGATGGCACGAGCTGGAAGCCCACAGGTGGCGCAAAATCACAAACAACACAACCAACTTCTCCGTCAGCAGGAGATCTTTGGTCTGACAGCACAAACAAACAATTATATTTCTACACAGGAACTACTTGGCAATTAATAGGTCCAGACTATACAGCAAATCAAAGTTTATCAGGGTGGAAAATTGAAACAGTAAATGATTCAGGGGGAATAAGCAAAGTTATTTCTTCTATGTATGTGGCTAACACAAGAACTGCAATACTTTCTAAAGAAACATTTACTCCTGGCTCAGCAATAGCTGGTTTTGCTACTGTGTATGCAGGACTCACACTTAATTCAACACTAGGTGCTGTATACCAAGGTGCTAATTCAGCTCAATCAGCGGCATTAGATGTGTCATCTACATCAAACACATCAGCAACAATTATTGCTGGAGGAAATTTCCTAAGATCAGATCAGGCAGACACCACAACAGGTGCTCTTACTATCGATACAGATTCAGGAATTATCATCGGTGATGCACAAGAATTATCAGTAACAGTTACATCTGGAAATGTAACTTTAGCTCAAACTAGACAAGACAAAGATTTATCTATCACAGTAAACGACGGTGGAGTCACAAAAACTCCTTTTGCGATCACAGGTGCTGATGGTAATATTGTGATCACAGGAGATGTGTCAATCACAGGAAATTTAAATATTAGTGGAGAATATAATTCGTCAGTATCAAATATTTCCACATATGATGATGCATTTATTAAATTAAATTCTGGAAACTCAGAGGCAAATTCAGGTATTATTGTTGAGACTTCAGACACAGACGATGCAAGATTATTCTACAGTTATTTAGATAACCATTGGTCAGCAGGCGAAGGAGGAGTATATTCTCAGGTTATTCGATTAGCAGATGCTGTCACAGACGGTAATGCTAATAAAGAAAAAGTTTTAAAAACAGATTCATCAGGTCGAGTTGTAGCAACGTGGTTTGCTAGACCGTCTGTAGAAACAATAACAACTTCCAACACAGCAGTAACTGATGTCCCGTCAACAGGAGCAGTTGTTAATTTAATAAACAGTGAGCAACCAAAATGGGGCTCATCAGAAAAATATGTTTCCACTGTAGCACCTACTTCGGGTGATGGTAATGATGGAGACTTTTGGTTCGTAAGGGAGGCTTAATCTCCTATGCCAACTATTGTTAAAACTTTTACCTACACAGGCACTAAACAAGAGGTAGCAATACCAGCAGGCACAGTTTCTATGAACATCTCTATGTGGGGTGGTGGAGGCGGTGGCGGTGGTAGTGATTCTGCTGGTCCTGGAAGACCTGGAGCCGCAGGACATTATGTAACAAAATCCTCATTTGATTTAAAACCATACATAGGACAAACTCTTACAGTCGCAGTGGGCGGCAGTGGAGCAGGTGGTTCATCAGGTGGTGGTGCCGCTGGTGGAAAAAATGGAAAGAGTTTAACAGGATATTCAGGAGGACGTGGAGGTAATTCAGGACCAACTCCTTTCTCAGGATCGGGCGGTGGAGGTGGTGGAGCCTCTGTTATACAGATCAACGGTGTTGATATCGCAATAGCAGGTGGCGGTGGCGGCGGTGCTGGAGACGGACAACATTCAGCGGGCACAGTGGGTATAAACAGCAATTCAGCCACAGCAGGCTCCCCAAGCACACTGGGAGAAAACGGTGCTGATCACTCTGGAGACGGAGCAGGTGGAGGTGCAGGAGGCGGTGGAGCCAATGGCGGACGAGGTGGCAACGGAGGCAGTGGAGACAATGGAGGCACAGGTGGTTATTCAGGATCAAATCTTGTACCAGCTGGTGGCACAGAGAACAACGGGTCAGGCAGAACACCAGGAGGAACAGGAGACGCTGTGTATCAATCTGGAGTTGCTGAAGGAGCAAGAGCCTCAACATCAGGCGGAAACGGTTTAATAGTATTAACTTTTGATATTGGAGTTCAAGCAAAATATAAGGTAGCAGGTGATTGGAAAGATACTAATAATTTATATTATAAAGTATCAGGCGCATGGAAACAGATTACAGCCGCTTATGTAAAAGTCGCAGGAGAATGGAAGGCTATGTTTAACTCAGGTATTGAATTCTTGTCAACATCAGCAGGATTTGGTGATACAGTAGGTGGGTCATCGTCAGGCACACCAGGAGGTGGCGGCGGATGTTTCCTTGCAGGCACACCGATCACAATGGCAGATGGTACAACCAAACCAGTTGAACTGGTAGATTTACGAGATGAAGTTGCTGTGGGTGGTTATGTATTTGCTACAGGTAAGTTTTTAATTGATAATCTTTATGATTACAAAGGTGTTAAAGTATCTGGAGAACACATGGTAAAAGAGGACGATGTTTGGATGCGAGTTAAAGACAGTGCTCACTCAGTATCGATGGGCGATGATGAACACGTGGTATATGTGTTTGGAACAGAGTATAGAAGAATCATTATTAACGGTATAGAGTTCACTGACTACTTTGAGATCAGCGAAAAAGAAGAATTATTCAATCACGGTGATAAATTTTTTGGTATTTGGCAGGATCATGATAGACAAATTCATGAAAAAAATGTTAAAATATTAAATGATGGAAAATAGTTTTTATCAAGGAAAACAAGGCGAATGCTTCAAGTTATTAGAGCAAAACTTTGAAAAAATCAGACAAGAGTATATCAACAAACAGGACAAGATATTTTTAGATCCTGAAGATTTTTCTGACGGAGTGCGTGGACTTGCTGACGACTTCTCAGACACAGATCGTCCGGGTGACTATGTCAAAGGAGATTGGAGAGCACTGGGCATAAGTTCTGGAGATCACGAGGGACAGTCCTACGAGGATTTCCCTACTCTCTATGATATACTAAGACAATTCCCCTATAAGACCAATGTGGCATTTATGGTGGTAGGACCGAACACATCTATAGGCACTCACAAAGATGACGAGGGCGGATGGAGATTTCAAATGTGTTTTGATGACGGCGGCGGAGATGACAGCGGAATGTACTATCAGGATTTAACGACCAAGGAAAAAAGATTACACACATTCAAGACAGGCAATCAGTTCGCTTTTAAACCAGGCGAGCAACCACACAACGGATTCAATCGCAATCCAGGCGAGAGATTGACGCTGTTGATCGATTTTTACAAAGAGTCTGAGTACACTCCAGAAGCATACGAATCCTATCTAAAGAACTATGACGAGAAGTTTGAAGGTCTAAAAGAGTTAGCGGAGTTGTATGAATCAAGAAAACAAAAAGCCTAAGGCATTGATCACAGGACATACCCGCGGTATAGGACGAGCGATATATGATCGTCTCACCAGAGAAGGGTATGAGTGTGTGGGATTGAGTAAGAGCACAGGACACGATGTATTGGATAGAGAGGACGAGATTGTGGAAAGAATACAGGACTTTGATTACGTGGTACTAAATGCATATGCTCAGCACTCGCAGTTGAATATGTTGAAAAAGATTGTGGATCGTTATTCCAACAAAGCACTTGGAGTGGCAGTGATAACCAGCACGTCAGGCACACCCGAGGGAGCAGACGAAGATATGCAGGACGAGGAGTATATAGAATACAAAAGAATAAAACGAGAATTGATACAATACATAGGACAGATACAACAGGCCATTGTGGATAAAAAATTGAACATCTATGATGTGTGTCCAGACACAGTGTACACTGATATGACTGTGGGACTTTGGGAACAGTATCCTAAACTACAGCCGGCGGATGTGGCAGAGTGTGTGAGCCTGTGTTTCCACACAAAAGACTATAACATTAACAAGATTGTGATACAAAAAAATGCAGACTAGGCCCTGGAGCAGAGACACGGACTACGACACACTGGTCAAATGGTGGAATCAGCACGAGTTTGGAGTGGTGCCTAGAGAAGTGCTACCACCAGATGGGATCATTGTGGAAGAAGCCGGTGTTCCCCTGTGTGCGGGCGGACTGTACATAGGCATGGGCACGGAGTTTGCTTTCATGGAGTGGGTAGTGGCAGACAAAGATGCCAACAAACGACAGTTGCACAGAGCTCTAAGAATGTGCGTGGATGCCCTATTTGAGTTGGCTCGCAGTAAAAATATGCAACTGGTATTCACAACTACATCAGAAGGTGCTCTGCAGAAGAGATACATCAAATATCACGGCATGGAATTAACAGAAAATCACGTCAAAACTTTTTTAAAAGACCTTACAAAAGACAAGCATTATGCGTCCAAAAGCCTGGATTGGATATCAGACGATACCCAGATTAGCATACAGCGAACAAATAATAAATAGCAGTAAGGATATCTACGAATTATGGCAACAAAAGAGCAAGTTACAGAGTATATAAATGCAACGTGGTCAGAGGTATGGACAGCAGACGACGAAGCACTTGTGGACAGAATGCTTGATCCTGCTCTAGCAGATATTTTAATTAAATTAGTAGGCAACGTAGAATTTTTAACAGAGGTTTCAGCAAACAAGAGCAATTAGTATGATTACACAACAAGAAACAGCAGACTATATTAATGCAAATATAACCTCAGCATTGACAGTGGAAGAAATTAACACTGTTAAATCAATAATTAATAAAGACCTTGCTGTAGTACTAATCAAATTACTAGGTGATGTAAGTATGTTAGTTGAAATTAGGGACGCAGAATAATGGCATATTCAATTAATAACACAGCAGGCACACTTTTAAAAACTCTAGCAGATGGCACTATCGATACCACCACGACAGATCTTGCTCTGTTTGGTAAAGGCTATGCAGGATTTGGTGAGCGACTGAATGAGAACCTCGTCAAATTATTAGAGAATTTCGCCAACACTTCCGCACCCTCAAACAAACAAAAAGGACAACTTTGGTATGATACTTTAAACAATCAGATCAAGGTATGGAACGGCAACAAATTCAAACCAGTAGGATCATCCACTAACTCCACTGCATCGCCCACCAACGCCAACACAGGGGATTTTTGGTTCGACACTAACAACTCACAATTCTATGTGTACAATGGCACTGCCTGGACACTAATTGGACCAACTACTGTTTCAGGATCTGGAGTCACACAAGTTTCGTCAGAAACAGTGGCGGACAGTGTAGGAGTAAACAAATCTATTCTAAAATTAATTACTAATGATATCATTGTAGGCATTGTGTCCGCAGAAGAATTCACACCAGGCACAGCAATATCAGGATTTGCGACAGTCTACAAAGGTATCACTCTTTCTACAGCAATATCAGGAAACAAATTAACAGGCACAGCCACAGATGCAGATGCATTGGGCGGAGTCGCCGCGGCAAACTATCTAAGATCTAACGCCAATGATACCACATCAGGCACTTTAGGAATTCTTGCTGATGGCGGATTAACTGTAGGTGTTGGATCAGATCTTACAGTATCAGTATCTGGTAGTGATGCTGTTATAAAAAACAACACATTGAACGGTGACATAAAATTTGATGTAACTAATTCTTTAGGATCAACCACAGTTATGTATGTGGATGGTCAACTAAGAACCTGTAATATTACAGATTTAATTGTATCAGGTAATTTAACAGTTAATGGAACAACTACAACATTAAACACATCTAGTTTATCAGTAGAAGACAACATTATTGAGTTGAATAGAAATGTATCTTCAGCGGCTGGAATGCCAAATTACACAGGACTAAAAGTTAATCGAGGATCAACATCATCTGTTACTGAGCAAGACCTATACTGGGTATGGGACGAAACGTTTGCCGATGATGGTACAACTATATATGGTAACGCAGGAGGTGCTTGGACAGCGTTCAAATCAGGCGGCGGCGGTGAGATGTCAGCACCCACACTAGTAGATATTCGAGCTAACATAGTACACGCAACATCAACAGCGGCACAATATGCCGATCTAGCAGAGAGATATGAGACAGATGTTGCTGTAGAGTGCGGTGATGTAGTAATATTAGGTGGAGATAAAGAGATTACAAAGTGTATGAAAGAGTTAGACGATGCTGTATTTGGAGTGGTTTCTGAAAATCCAGCGTTTTTAATGAATAAAGACGCAGGAAACGATGATTCACACCCTATGATAGCACTCAAAGGACGTGTAAGAGTTAAAGTAAAGGGCACAGGATCTGCAGGTGCTCGTATCGTTTCTGCAGGTAACGGAGAAGCAAGAGTAGCAAATCTAGAGGAATGTACCGCTTTTAATACCCTAGGTAGGCTGTTGAAGGCTAAATACTCACAACAAACAGAATTACACGAATGCGTGATAGGAGTAAAATAATATGGCATATGTAGCAGGTGATACAATTACAGCGTCACAATACAATATTTTTGTAAATAATTCGTCAAGTCCT
>Ga0222714_10000700_pt1 | contig 38305 bp, 32 predicted proteins | sample C33_3DmetaG_FD_165048 | JGI IMG/M metagenome (GOLD analysis project Ga0222714, IMG submission 165048) | Estuarine water microbial communities from San Francisco Bay, California, United States - C33_3D | ecosystem: Environmental > Aquatic > Marine > Unclassified | place: USA: California...
TGGGTGAATATCGTTCTTCATGATGATTTCTAATCAGTTTTGGGGCTGCAAATATACAACGAATGAAGTTTGGAAAAAAGCAATTTTAGATTCCCAAGCCATCAATGTTGAGATTTTGGCCTCCGGCATCCGATCCCTGACGCTGTCGATAGGCATCGCAATCCCAGAAATCGGCTTGAATACCAGCGGGCGCTGGAATCATATCGGTATCTACCTCGATTCGTGAATCCTTTTGCAAAGCCCCAAAGAAATAGCCAAAAATAGGCATGGCCATTCGGCCTCCTTGACCCAAGGCGCTGGTTCGAACTCGAATAACAGGATCATCAGCGCCAACCCAAGTGGCACATACCAATCCTTTGCTGACTCCCATGAACCAGCCATCGGCAGCTCCTTGGGTAGTGCCCGTTTTGCCCCCAATGTGACCGCTGATTTGAAAGCGACCTTTCAAACCACCAGCAGTTCCCGCATCGACCACATTTTTCAATAAATGGAACATAATATACGCGTTTTTCTCGCTCAGCACTTGATCTTGGCGGGGACTCTGGAACTCTTCGAGCACGTTACCGTCTTTGTCTTCGATGCGCGTGATAAAACTGGGTTCTATCCAGAGGCCTTTATTGACAAATGCGCTGTAAGCCGAGGCCATTTCAAACGGACTCAACTCGACAGTACCCAAACAAATAGAAGGCACCGCGGGTATTCGGTCTTTTTCGATGCCCACTCGTTCGGCGAACTTAACGACCAGTTCGGGGGCATTGGCTCCTAGAGATTGCATGACCTGAGCGGTAATCAGATTGTCAGACATGGCCAATCCTTTTTTCAAGGTGTATATGCCTCCTTCTGAATGGTCAAAGTTCTTGGGTGACCAGGTCTGTCCATCAAACTCAAAGGTGATTTTCTTGCGCTCAAATTCAGTACAGGGATGAAATTTATTGATGTCCAGGGCGGTGGCATAGACCAGCGGTTTGAATGTAGAACCTACTTGACGACGAGCATTGCGGTTGACGTGATCGTACTTGAAGAACTTGTGATCAATTCCGCCTACCCAAGCCTTGACAAATCCAGTTTCTGGCTCAATGGCCAACAGCCCCGCTTGCAACAACCGCTTCACATAGGCCAGCGAGTCGTAGGGGCTCATCAGAGTATCTTTTTCGCCTTTCCAAGTAAAGATGGTCATGGGGATCGGTTTCTTGAGTTCCTTGAGAATGCGGTTCTCGTCATCCCCATAGGTTACAGCCATAGAGCGCCAGCGCTCGGTTCGCTTCAAATGAGTCTCTATGAAGTTGGGAATGACCTTTCTATCGCTCAAATAGCGCCAGGGCAAATCTTTGCCCCAACTGCGGTCAAACTGTGATTGGAAAACGCTCAAGTGTTGGCCAATGGCCTTTTCAGCGTGTTCCTGCATAACGGGATTGATCGTGGTGTAAATTTTCAATCCACTTTTGTACAAATTCAGGCCGCGCTCTTTGCACCAGCCTTTGAGGTATTCTCCCAATTGGGTGCGGAAGTAAGGCGCTAGCCCATCCATGGCGGCGGTGCGGTATTGGAGTTGAATGGGAAGGGCCTTGATCATGGCCAAACTGTCGTCATTCAAGAAACCGTATTTGTTCATTTGCGCCAAAACAGTGTTGCGACGGGACAAGGCATTTTCCGGATTGAATTTGGGATTGTAGCGGTGATTGGCCTTGAGCATACCAACCAAAACAGCCGACTCTTCGATATTGAGTTCTTTGGGATCTTTATTAAAGAACTCTTTGGATGCTGCTTGAATACCAAACGATATTCCGGAGAAGGGCACCGTGTTCAGGTACATGGCGGCAATTTCCTGTTTGGAATAACGGCGCTCGAGTTGAACGGCAATGATCTGCTCCTTGAATTTTTGCAAAATGCGGGTCACTTTGTTTCGGGGCCTTTCCATTCGGTGGAACAAGTTTTTGGCCACCTGCTGGCTCAGAGTGCTAGCCCCACCGTCCTTTCCCAAGTGTACAACGGCTCGAATTAAGCCTCTAAGGTCTATGCCCGAGTGCTTGTAAAAGCGAACATCTTCTGTGGCTATTAAGGCCTGTATGGTTCCAGGTGAGAGATCCTGAAACCGAATGTTGGTTCGATTCTCTAGGTAAAATTTTCCAATTAAGCTGCCATCATCTCCATAGATTTCTGAGGCCAAGGCGCTTTTGGGATTTTCCAATTCTTCGATTTCGGGCATTTCGCCAAACAGGCCAAGACCGGCCATTGCAAACATTAGAACTGCGGCTATAAAGCCCCAAAAGGCTATTTTCCAGACAATGGGAATGAAAACGAAGCTTGTTTTTTGTTTCATAAGGCAGACGAAGCCTCACAAATATACAGATCGAAAACAGCCCTGATTAATGCGTTGAAAACTCCTTAAAAGCCTCCCAGTTTTGTTTTTGATTCAACAGGGCCCAGTTGCTTGTGCTAATCCAGTTGAAATCTACCTCAAACAGACCTTTGGTTCCGAAGTAGGAGAGAGCCCCATTGCCAAATTCAGCGTATTGTTGGGCCATTTCGGGTTTTGAAAAATTGATCACGGGTATCAACCAACGGCTGCCCATGGGCATGGCTGAGCCGACGCTCAAATTCTCTTCAAATACAAAGTTGGCTTTGTTGAAATCACTTAAGGCTGCGCGCGCCATGTTGGCATTCGAGCCTTTGGGTATGGCCACCAAGCAAACCAACTCGTCGCTTCCATTCCAGGCTTGAAATCCTGGATCTGAATTGTCGGTCGAGGCAGTTGCAGTTTCTTGCGGTTCTTCTAGGGCCCTCAGAGCATTCAGGTGACCCTGCGCTCGATGGGCTGCAGGGGAATTGGGATGGTCTTCGGTGAGTTGTTCAAATAGGTCTTTGGCCTTCTTGACTTGGCCCTCACGGGCGTAACTGGCTGCGTATAAATAATCGAATCGACTTTGGTATGGATTTCCGGCAAAGGATTTGTCTGCTTCCAATTTAACCGTACGACAGCTGTCAAACTGCTTGGCTTGGTAGGCCGACAAGCAACGGTCGTACAGGGCTTGAACCTCGGCATTGGCGCTGTTGGGTTCGTCTTCCAAGGCTGCCGATGGATTCTCGAGCAATTTCAAATACAAGCTGCTGGGGAATTCATCTCTCAACATTCGCTTGTGGGTATCGGCCGCATCAAAGTCGCCCACCTGTCGCTCCAATTTGATTAATTCGTACAATACCTGAGGGCGGTATTCGCTGCTGGGAAAACGATTCAATAAAGAGCGGTAAAGAGCAATGGCTTCAGACGCTTCCAACAATCGGTTTTGGTAAATTTGGGCGGCGGCCAAGAGAGCGTCTTCTATATCACCCAAGGCTTTTTCTTGGTCTTTCTTGGCAAGAGGTAAGCCTTTGTAGAATCGCTTCTTTTCTTCCGAAACACCTTCCAATTCAGGCCCTTTGTCTGCCGTATCTACATTGTCATTGGCGTCGGGCTCTGTGGATTTTACAGCCGCTGACTTCAGGGCATTGACCGACCAGAAATCTTGATTTTCTCGGGGACCCCAACTGCGGTTGAAGTCTTGAATGCCTTTGGTTCGGGTGTTTTCGTTGTAAAATGGAAAAGTTGAGCCCGATCCAGGTAGACCTGCCATACCTGGCATATTGGGCAAGTTGCCTGCAGTCGGAGGAGGGGAGTTAAGCGAGTTTTTCGCGGCTTCAGCGGCCAATCTCTCGGCTTCTTCACGGGCCAGGGCGTCCTTGATTTTTAATTCGCGCCACTCCGGGTCTTTGGCCATGCGCAAGAGCGAGTCTTGGTTTTTGATGGTCAGCAAATGCTTGAGCAAGTCGGCCAATATTTCATTCTGGGCTACAATGGTCTCGAATTCAGGATGATTTTCATCCAAACTATTGTTGGCCGAATCGTAGTACAAACCAGCCGTTTCGAATTCCCGTATACCAAAATAATGATTGCCCAACGCTAGGAAGCTAGAGGTTCGCTGAGAGGCATCTTTTTCGCTGTTTCGAACCGAAATTCGGTATTCTTCCAAGCCTCTTTCTTTGGCGCCCGATGCGTACCAGTTTTGGCCCATTTTGAAGTGAATTTGGCCCAAGTAGTCCAAGTTTTTGTCATCTTTGAGCATTTTGGCTAATATCCCATTGGCTTTGTCGAAGTCTGATTGTTGACTGCTCAAAATCGAAACTTGCGACATTCGGGCCTGAAAGGCCATGGCATACGGCGGATTCATTTTAGGAACCGCTGCGTAATGGGATTCGGCTGCTTCGTAGTTGCGCAATTCTTGATAGGCTTGACCCAAGAGGAAATGCAAGCGAAAGCGATCCATGCGAAGAGGCATTTTATCCAAGCAATCCTCCAATAAGGGTGCGGCCGCTTGGAATTTGCCCTCATGGGAGTAGATGGAGCCCAATACCCATTGAGCTTCCGCTTTCAATTCGCTGGGCAAAGTTTCGGCCGATTCAATGGAGCGTGCCAATGACTCAGCCTCTTCCCATTTGTCTTGCATGGCCAGGGCTCTGGCTATCCACAATTGGCTTTTGAATTGGATCTCGGGTTCTTCGTATCGATCATTGACATACTCCAATATGTCGATGGCGGCATGAAAATCACCTTTTAAAAAGTAGGCTTTGCCCATGAGCACATAGGCGTCGTCTACCCATTTGCTCTGGGGGTGACGATCGATCATGGTGCTCACCTTTTTGATGGCCTCGTCCATCTTGCCTTGATTCCCCTTTAAGCTCTCTTCAGAACCGTAGTTCATCAGTTCCAACTTGTAGCGAAAATCATCGGTATAGCCTTCTCTTACCGTCTGCATGGTTTCCAACCACAGTTGCTCGGCATTAAAGTAGAGGTTGTAATGGGCCAGGGTGTTGTGCCATTGACGATACATCCAACTTTCCTGGTTTTGACAGGCACCAGCGCTTAGTAGCAGGGCTGCAATTCCCAGTATTTTATAAAAAAGTCGGCTGAGCATCTCGTGTGACTATAGCAAAAACGATAATTTCGAAGTTTTATTGGCCTACTGGCCAAATCAACCCAGAATCGCAAATGGCTAAGCAGAAGGACAAAATTATCACGAAACTAAAGAACAAGCATCGCTTTGTTCTGATTAATGACAGCAATTTTGCCGAAGTCTTTTCCGTTCGACTCACATTGATGAACGTATTGATGATGCTCAGCGGATTCGTGTTGCTCTTGGTGCTGCTTCTTTGGTTTCTATTCGCCAATACACCCCTGGGAGTTATTCTACTAGGTGATGCGGGTTTGAACAGCCGTGCGGAGTTGCTGGAATTGAATAGCCGATTGGAAAAAGTCACCCAAAGCCTGGAGGCCGAGCGCATGAAAACCCAAACACTTCAGAACTTGTTGAACGACAAAGCTGATTTGTACGATTCCAGTAATTTAGAGCGTCAATATTCGTTTGAGTAAAGCCACTTTTTGTTAGATTTGCAATCTATCTATGTTCAATGCTGCTAATTCAAAAAAAGAAAAGCCAGGATCTGCCCAACAGGGTATCATGAACTTCATTGGCACCGGTACAGAAGTCAAAGGTGATTTGGCGAGCAATGGAGACATTCGTGTCGATGGAAGTATCGAGGGTACGGTGCGCGTTCAGCATCGCCTTGTTGTCGGTGATTCAGGAAAGATTGCTGGTGATATTCACGCCCTTCATGCGACCATAGCCGGACACATCAAGGGGAACGTAAGCGTAAAGAAAACGTTGATATTGAAGCCCAACTCGAAAATAGATGGAGACATCATTACCGACCAATTGATCATTGAATCGGGAGCCCAGTTCAACGGTCGCTGCACGATGAATGTTCAGAAAACGGTCAGTCCCGCTTCAGCTCCTGGTCCCCATGCAACCACCAAAGGTTGATTCGGAGTCCAAGTGGAAGCAAAACACTTCGTTTTTGCGTTACAGCAGTTTGGCTGTTCAAATGATGGCTAGCATTGCTTTGCCCACTTGGGCAGGGCTTCAATTGAATCGCTACCTCGAATCAACCTTTCCTTGGGCGGTTTTATTGGGTTGTCTTTTAGGGCTTATTGCTTCCTTATATATGGGTTTAAAAAAATTGTCATGACGCGATATTGGATTCTCCGACTCTTCGCCGCTGTATTTGTAGTGGCCGTTTCTGTTCATCCTGCCTTGCCATTTGAATTTGTAGGTGAGGGTTGGATGGAGCGATTATTCCAACTTCAGGGAAAAGATTCATGGATGCCCTTAGGTCTGATGTTTTTAGTTTTTCTATTCGGCATCACTCACTGGTTTGTATCTCGTGCACCGAAAAACAATCCGAACATTGCAATACGTCGATTGATGTTGTCATCCATGTTGCGATTAGCGGGGGCTTCCTTGTTCTTGTTGATCCAACTTTACGCTGATTTTCGATCAAATTCAACCGGCAAACCAAACGTTTGGCCTGTGATGGTATACGCCTTGTTTTTTGTTTCATTATTGGTCTTTGAAATATTTGAAAAGCGTGCTAACTTGCGCCCCGATTCAGCAGAATAGATTACCAATGAGGATTCCAAGTTTTACGGCACTTCGCGCATCTCAAGCCACTTTGGCAAATTCGATTTTCTACGTATTACTTGTTGTTTTTTTCACTTTCGTTTCTCCTCTTCAGGCTTCTCACATCGATGAAGAATTGGCTGAAGACAGCGAAATGGATGAAAAATTTGAACCTGGGCGCATGATTTTGGAGCACGTAAGCGATGCTCATGATTGGCATTTGTGGGGTCATACTGCCATTCCTCTGCCTGTCATTATATATAGTCCTGAACAAGGATTAAAAATATTTTCATCATCTCGCTTGGAACATGGTCATGCAGCCTATGAAGGAATTCGTTTGCATGAAGGCCATTTGATTTGGGAAGACGAAGCCTGCACAGACGGCTTGTATGATTTAAGTATCACCAAAAATGTCATGGCCATGTTGTTGGCTAGTGTCTTTTTGATGTTGATGATGATCAGAACTTCATCGACCTATCGCAAGAGAGCAGGAAAGGCCCCTCGTGGATTCTTGAATCTATTGGAACCCTTGATACTTTTCTTGCGCGATGATGTTGCGAAGCCGTCCATTGGTAAAAAAGCCGATCGTTACATGCCTATGTTGTTGACGGTTTTCTTCTTCATTTTTGTCAACAACCTTTTCGGATTGATCCCTGTATTCCCAGGTGGCGCAAACGTGACCGGAAATATCGCCGTAACTATGGTCTTATCTGTCATAGTCTTCTTGACCGTGACATTTTCATCCAATCAATATTACTGGAAGCACATTTTCATGCCTGACGTTCCTGTTTGGATGTATCCCATTATCATTCCTATCGAAATTTTAGGTGTTGTATTAAAACCATTTGTTCTGATGCTTCGTCTTTTTGCGAACATAACAGCTGGTCACATCATCATCTTAGGATTCTTTTCACTGATCTTCATATTCGGTGCCATGAATCCAACATTGGGATATGCGGTAAGCCCTGTAAGTGTGGCATTTACTGTATTTATGAGTTTGTTGGAATTGCTGGTTGCATTCCTGCAAGCTTTTGTTTTTACCCTATTATCTGCCATATATATTGGAATGGCAGTAGAAGAACATCACTAAACCAAATTTAAATCTAAATAATTATGAGTCTTATGAACACTCTTCTTCAAGCAGCTACAGATCTTGCCGCTGCTTACAGCAAAATGGGTGCCGCTATTGGTGCCGGCTTGGCCGCAATCGGTGCAGGTATTGGTATTGGTAACATCGGCGGTAGCGCCATGGAATCAATTGCTCGCCAGCCCGAAGCATTGGGAGACATTCGTGCAAACATGATTGTTGCAGCCGCTCTTATCGAAGGTGCTGTATTCTTTGCAATCGTTGTTTGTTTGTTGATCCTGTTCCTGTAAAAGAATCGATTATTGGGCTGCCTTAACCGGCAGCCCTTTATACTATCACCATGGAATTAGTAACTCCTGCCATAGGATTGGTCTTTTGGATGCTCGTAACCTTCAGCTTGCTGTTGGTCATCCTTAAGAAATTTGCGTGGGCGCCCATATTGACATCCATCAAGGAGCGCGAAGAAACCATCGAAAATGCATTGTCACAGGCTCAACAGGCCCGAGATGAGATGTCCAAATTGCAAAGCCAAAACGAGAATTTGTTAGCCGAAGCACGTTCTGAGCGTGATTCTTTGCTAAAAGAAGCTCGTGAAATGAAAGATAAAATCATTTCTGAAGCCAAATCAGCAGCTGATGAAGAGGCCAAGAAGTTGGTAGCTCGTGCCAATGACGAAATCAACAAGCAAAAACAAGCGGCTATGCAAGAATTGAAGAAAGAAGTGGCTTCTTTCTCCGTTCAAATTGCAGAGAAACTTGTTTCGGCTGAATTGGAAAAGTCTGAAAAACAACAAAGCCTAATTGACGCACAATTGGCTGAATTTACCAAGAACTAAACTTCGCGCATGTCAGAAATTCGCATTGCTTCCCGATACGCCAAATCTTTGTTTGATAGCGCTTTGGCGCAATCAGCCCTAGAGGCCGTTGTAGCTGATGTTCAGAATCTGAACCAGATTGTGGCTGAAAGCCGGGATTTTGTATTGTTCTTGTCAAGCCCCTTGCTCAAACAAGACATAAAAAAAACGGCCCTTGGTAAAATCTTGGGAGGGATGAACGTCCTGACGCGCGATTTGATTCTATTGATGAACAGCAAGAAACGGGAAATGTATGTTCCTAGTATGCTTCAAGCGTTTTTGACTTTGTACAATAAGCATCAAGGTATTACTCAAGCCATTGTTACCTCAGCAGTTGCTTTGACTCCTGCCAGCTTGTCTCAGATAGAATCGTATATCCTCACTCAAAGTGGTGCCAACCAGGTACAATTGAGTCAAGTGGTTAACCCTGCTGTGGTCGGCGGGCTAACCATTGAATTTGAAGGTCGAATCCTCGACAAAACAGTAGCTGGCCACATTCGTACCCTTAAAAAAGAACTTCAATTAGCATAAACCATGTCACAAATTAGGCCTGACGAAGTATCCAGTATCTTAAAAGAGCAAATTGCTGGTTTTGATACTGCTGCCACCCTGGAAGAAGTAGGTACTGTACTCCAAGTAGGAGACGGTATTGCTCGTATTTACGGCCTTTTCGGCGTTCAAAGCGGCGAATTGGTTGAATTTGAAAATGGCACCCGCGCGGTTGTCTTGAACTTGGAAGAAGACAACGTTGGTGCTGTATTGATGGGTAGCGGCGTTGCTATCAAAGAGGGAGACAAAGTAAAGCGTACCGGTAAAATTGCCTCCATCCGTGCCGGACATGGTATGTTGGGTCGCGTTGTCAACGCGTTGGGTGAAACCATCGATGGCAAGGGACCTATTGAAGGTGACGTTTACGAAATGCCTTTGGAGCGCAAAGCTCCTGGTGTTTTGTTCCGTGAGCCTGTTAAAGAGCCTTTGCAAACTGGTATCAAGGCTATCGACGCCATGATTCCCATTGGTCGTGGTCAGCGTGAGTTGATCATTGGTGACCGTCAAACGGGGAAAACAGCTATTGCCATTGACACCATCATCAACCAGAAGGAGTTTTACGAAAGAGGCGAGCCTGTTTATTGCATCTACGTAGCTTGCGGTCAGAAAGAGTCTACCGTAAAGCAAGTAGTAAAGGCGTTGGAAGAAAATGGCGCTATGCCTTACACGGTAGTCGTTTCTTCTCCTGCTTCAGCTCCTGCACCTTTGCAATTCTTTGCACCTATGGCCGGTTGTGCCATTGGTGAATACTTCCGCGATTTGGGCTTGCCCGCATTGGTCGTATACGATGATCTGTCTAAGCAGGCTGTGGCCTATCGCGAGGTTTCTTTGTTGCTTCGTCGTCCCCCTGGACGTGAGGCTTATCCTGGAGACGTATTCTATTTGCACTCCCGCTTGTTGGAGCGTGCTTGCAAATTGAACGCCAACGATAACATCACCCAGAACATGAACGATTTGCCTGAAGGATTAAAAGGCAAGGTTAAAGGTGGTGGATCTTTGACAGCATTGCCCATCATTGAAACACAGGCAGGTGACGTATCAGCGTACATTCCTACAAACGTGATTTCCATTACAGATGGTCAGATCTTCTTGGAATCCAACTTGTTCAACAGCGGTGTTCGCCCTGCTATCAACGTGGGTATTTCTGTATCTCGTGTAGGTGGTAACGCTCAAATCAAGTCTATGAAGAAGGTAGCGGGTACCTTGAAGCTTGACCAAGCTCAGTACCGCGAATTGGAAGCTTTCGCTAAGTTTGGTTCTGATTTGGATGCTGCAACGAAATCTGTTTTGGATAAAGGTTCTCGCAACGTTGAAATCTTGAAGCAAGCGCAGTTCTCTCCCCGTCGAGTAGAACAGCAGGTCGCCATCATCTTCTTGGGGACTAGCAACTTGTTGCGTTCGGTTCCTGTAGATAAAGTTCGCGAATTTGAAGAGTCCTACTTGGAGTATTTGCAGGCCAAACACGCCGACACCATGAAAGCCTTGGCTTCGGGTAAGATCGACGACAGTATCACTGCTGTATTGCGTGAAGCGGGTGCAGAAATCGCCAAGAATTACGCGGCATAATTAAATCATGGCAGGACAGAAGGAAATACGCAGCAGAATTGCTTCGACGATCTCTACCCAGCAGATCACAAAGGCCATGAAGTTGGTGAGCGCCACGAAGTTGCGCAAAGCCAGCGAAGCCATTGTGCGCATGCGCCCTTACGCAGAAAAGCTGCAGGGTATCATGGCCGGGTTGCAAGAGAGCGCCGATGACGATCGATTGGCCGTATACTTCAAAGCCCGTGAGGTTCAAAAGGTTGCCCTTTTGATCATAACTTCAGACCGTGGCCTTTGCGGTGCATTCAATGCCAACGTTGTAAAACGCGTTCGTGCAATGGTCGCTGGTGAGTTGGCCGGAAAGCAAGTTCAGTACATCTGCATCGGTAAAAAAGGAGCGGAGTCTCTCAAGCGATTGGGCTTCGACTGCGACACTCGTTTTGTCAATGCTTTGAACGGTTTGAGCGCAGACTCTGCCTTCGATTTGGCTTCCACAATTTTAGAAGAATTCAAGGCTGGTCAATATGATCAAGTGACGGTGGTGTACAACCGTTTCAAGAATGCTGCTACTCAAATTCTTTCAGCTGATGCCTTTTTGCCCGTGTCTCCAGCAGATAATACAGAAGCCTCTCAAGGATCTTTCGATTACTTGTTTGAGCCTTCAAAGGTGGCCATTTTGGAAGATTTGATTCCCCGTTCATTGAAAACTCAATTGTACCGCAGTATGTTGGATTCATTGGCTTCTGAACACGGTGCTCGTATGATCGCCATGGACAAGGCCACTGACAACGCCGGTGAATTGCTTCGCAGCTTGCGTTTGGCCTATAACCAGGCACGTCAGGCAGCTATTACCCGTGAGATCTCTGAGATCGTAGGTGGTGTGGCTGCTTTGGAAGGCGCTTAATCTTATTGATATTCATAAAAAAAGCCCCGCACTGCGGGGCTTTTTTTATGCCTCATCGAGTCGTTTGACTTCGATGTATTTGTGGGCTTCTTTCATGTTTTGAATCAACAAGGTAAGGTGATTCAAGTTGTTGATCATCACCTCGATCCATCCGCTGAAACTGCCCTTTCCATCGCTTTCAATGTGAATACTCTTCATGTTGACAGCCATGTCTCGTGAAATAATTTCAGTCAATCTTGAAACCAAACCAACGTCATCAATTCCATTGACCTGAATTCGAGCGGCGAATGACTTGTCGTAGCTCTCGTCTTTCCACTTCGCAGGTATAATTCTGTACCCATATTGGCTCATGAGATTAGTGGCATTGGGGCAGGTGGTACGGTGAATTTTCACACCTTCTCCAATGGTTATGAACCCAAATATGGAATCACCTGGTAAGGGGTGGCAGCATTTTGCCAATTCATAGGGAAAGTCGTGATCATCTCCTATGATGATTTGTTGTTTGGGAGCCTTTTTTACCTTCTGCTCAGCCGAGGGCACTATTTTTTCTGAATTCTCTGCCAATTCGGTGACCGGGGTTTTGGTCAGAATGGAGATCAACAAGGCTTTGTTGATTTTGATAATGCCAGAGGCGGCGGCATGGTAAAATTCAGCAGGGTTGAGATAACCGAAGTGTCGGGTAAGCTTTTGGGCACTGGATTCGCTCAGTTCAAATCGATGTTTGCGCAACAGGCGCTCCATAATTTCTTTGCCCTGAACCGAAAGGCGATTGCGCTGGGCTTTTAAATAGTCACGTATTTTCCCTTTGGCTCTTCCGGTTTTTACTTGATTCATCCAATCGGTGGTGGCTCGATCTTTGGCCGTAGTAATGATTTCGACAATGTCTCCATTTCGTAATTCTTGGCTTATGGGGACCAATTTCCCATTCACTTTGGCCCCGATGGTTCTCAAACCCACTTGGGAGTGAATGGCAAAACCAAAATCCAAGGCGGTTGAGCCGACCGGCAGACTTTTGACATCGCCTTTGGGAGTAAAGACGTACATCTCTTCTCCCAAAATGGTGTTGCGAAATTCCGATACCAAATCCAAAGCCGACATGTCACTGTTGGCTAAGGTGTCTTTGACGGTATTGAGCCAGTTCTCAAAGGCTTGGTCTTGAGGCGTAATGGGGGCACCGGGTAGGTCAGCTTTGTAGCGCCAATGGGCGGCCAAACCTCGTTCTGCCACGTCATCCATGCGCTTGGAGCGAATTTGCACTTCTACCCATTTGCCTTTGGGGCCTAGAACCGTCGTGTGCAAGGCACTGTAACCGTTGCTTTTTGGGTGGCTTAACCAATCCCGCAAGCGCTTGTCATGGCTACGATATCGATCCGTTACGATGGCATACACACGCCAACAATCGGCTTTTTCCAAATTGAGGGGGGAGTCGATGATGATGCGAATGGCAAAAGCATCATAGACCTCCTCAAAAGGGATTTGCTGCCGTAGCATTTTTCGATGAATGGAGTAAATGCTCTTGGGCCTTCCTTTTATCTCCACAATGTTTACCCCTGAACCTTCCAATTCACCTTTGAGAGGTTCAATGAATTCGCGTATGTATTTCTGCCTGACCCTTTTGGTCTCAACCAATTGGCGAGAAATGTCTTTGTAGGTATCGGGATCGGTGAACTTCAGAGCCAAATCTTCCAACTCCAATTTGACAGCGTTCAAACCCAAGCGATCAGCCAGGGGGGCGTAGATGAACATCGTCTCTGAAGCGATCTTCAATTTGGTGCTCTCAGGCACAGAGCCCAAGGTTCGCATGTTGTGAAGACGATCGCACAGCTTGATCAAGATCACCCTTAAGTCCTCACCTAGGGTAAGCAGAACCTTTTTGAAGTTCTCTGCTTGGCTACTGGTGTCCCGGTCAACCGAATCAAAGACGGTAGAGATCTTGGTCAATCCGTTGATAATAGCTGAAATTTTAGGACCGAAACGGTACTCAATGTCTTCAAGGGTGATATCGGTGTCTTCGACCGTGTCGTGCAGCAAAGCGGCCACCACAGATGTGGCGCCCAGACCTAGTTCTCCTGCGGCGATTTGTGCGACCGCCAACGGATGAAAAATGTAAGGCTCACCGCTCTTTCGAACGGTTCCCTCGTGTGCTCGTGCGGCGAGGTCAAAAGCCTCGTGAACAAGCTTCACCTTTTCCTTAGACAAGTCTTTGCCCAAGGTGCGCAACAAGTGCCTGTATTGTTTCAGTAACTCAGCGCGGTACGCTTCGTACATTTCCCCTTCCAGGAGAGCCATAGGCGAATCAATTGTTGTTTAGCGCAGCGAAATGTTTGAAGAACTGAGGGATGGTCTCAATTCCTTTGAAGTAGTTGAATACTCCGTAATGCTCGTTGGGGCTGTGAATGGCATCGCTGTCCAATCCAAATCCCATCAAAACAGTTTTGGTTTCCAATTCCTTTTCAAAGAGAGCCACAATGGGTATGGATCCACCACCGCGAGTAGGGATGGGGTCTTTTCCAAAGGTTTCCTTCATGGCGGCTGATGCGGCACGGAAAGCAATGCTATCAGTGGGTGTCAAAGCGGGTTCCCCGCCGTGATGCGGAGTAACCTTTACTCGAACTCCCTTGGGAGCAATTGATTCAAAGTGCTTTTGGAACAGCTCAGTGATGGCATCAGAGGTTTGGTTGGGAACCAAACGCATACTGATTTTGGCGTAGGCTTTTGAGGGCAATACCGTTTTGGCTCCCTCGCCAATGTATCCGCCCCAAATGCCATTGACATCCAAGGTGGGACGAATGCCCGTGCGCTCAATGGTGCTGAATCCTTTTTCACCCATGACATCGTCAATGTCCAAGTGCGATTTGTATTCGTTCAAATCAAATGGAATGCTAGCCAAGGCCTTGCGATCGGATTCGGAAGTTTCCAAAACCTTGTCGTAAAAGCCGGGAATGGTGATATGACGGTTTTCATCGTGCATACTGGAAATCATGTCGCATAGCACATTGATGGGGTTGGCTACAGCACCTCCATACACACCCGAATGCAAATCGATGCGAGGACCGGTGACTTCCACCTCGACATAGCTCAAACCGCGTAACCCGCAGTCGATAGAAGGCACATCATTGGCAATCATTGCAGTGTCGCTGATCAAAATGACATCGGCTTTGAGTTTTTCTTTGTTGTTTTTGCAATAAATGCCCAAGTTGCTAGAACCGACCTCTTCTTCACCTTCGATCATGAACTTGATGTTGCAAGCCAAACTCTGGGTTTGCATCATGGTTTCAAAGGCTTTGACATGCATGAACATTTGGCCTTTGTCATCACAGGCTCCACGGGCATAAATCTTGCCATCAATGACGGTGGGTTCGAAAGGAGGGGTGTTCCACAATTCGTTGGGAACTGAAGGTTGTACATCGTAATGACCGTACACCAAAACCGTAGGCAAACTAGGATCGATGATTTTCTCCCCGTAAACAATGGGATAACCAGCCGTTTCTTCCAAAACCACGTTATCAGCGCCTGCCGTGGTTAAGAAAGCGGCCAATCGCTCTGCGCAGCTGCGAACATCACCTGAGAATGAGCTGTCAGCACTGATGCTGGGAATGCGCAATAATTCAAATAGTTCTTCCAAAAAACGCTCACGATTCGATTCGATGTAGGACAAGGTTGACATGATTGCAAGTTACAACGCAATTGGCAAAGGCGTATCTTTGAAGGCATGCAAAACACCATTGATTCGGCTGAATACACCGCTTTTCAGGTAAATGTATTCATTTGGGAACTGGTTTTCGGGGCGGTTGTCTTTGCCGCAGTGATTTGGGTGTTGAAACGATACAAGAAAAACAGCGACAAAGCCGCTGATCACAACAAAAAGTACCGATCCAATTAAAGTTGAACGAAGGGGATTTCGCCTTCTACGACTAGGCGTCCCAGCGTTTTGGCTCGAACTTCCTCCACACTAACTCCGGGCGCGATTTCCTTGAGTTCGAATCCTCGTTCAGTAATGTCGAATACACCCAGTTCGGTGACGACTTTTTTAACACAGCCCAAACCCGTAATAGGCAGGGTGCAGGCGGGCAACAATTTGCTTTCGCCCGCTTTGTTCGTGTGTTGCATAGCGACGATGATGTTCTTGGCTGATGCGACTAAGTCCATCGCTCCTCCCATGCCTTTGACCATCTTGCCCGGAATCTTCCAATTGGCAATATCTCCATTGTCAGCTACCTCCATGGCACCCAAAACCGTGAGGTCCACTTTGCCTGCGCGAATCATGCCAAAGCTAGTCGCACTGTCAAACAAAGAAGCCCCGGCTACCATGGTGACGGTTTGCTTGCCGGCGTTGATCAAATCGGGATCTTCTTCTCCTTCAAAAGGAAAGGCACCCATGCCCAATAATCCATTCTCGCTTTGCAAAACCACTTCCATCCCTTCAGGAATGTAGTTGGCGACCAAGGTGGGAATACCAATGCCCAAATTGACATAGAATCCGTCTTGAAGTTCTTTGGCGATGCGTTGGGCGATACCGAATTTGTCGAGCATGGGGCAAATTTAAGGGTTTAATTGGCGAAGGCGAATGACTCTGTTTTCGGCCTCTGAACTATTGGGATGACTAGCGAAGGCGGCTTCGGCGTGAATGAGGGCTGCCCCCAATTTGTCTTGTTTCTCGTACCACTCCGATAAAAAGAGATGGCCTTGTAAGTGGTCGGGATTCAGGGAAAGCAGGGTGTTCCATGCCTGAACGGTTTCAGTACTTCGATTTTGCAAACTGGCCAATAGCCCTTTGTTCAACCACAGCCATTCATTTTTGGGTTGTTGGCGAATCAAGGTATTCAATACCGCTTGTGCAGCATCGAGTTTCTTATCTCGGATCAGGGCGTTGGCGTATTCGGCGCCAAAGTCACTGTACAGTGGAAGTTGTTCGTAAGCCCGTTTGTAGGCCAATATGGCCTGATCCAACTGACCCAGTTGGTCCAGCGACTTGGCCAATCGGTAAGCCGTCCATGCCTCACATGATTCCAAATCCAATGATTGCGAGAGCTCTCGAACTTTTTGGGGATTGGATTGCATGTAGGCCAATTGAATGCGTGTACTCAATTCAATTTGTTCCGGATAAAGAGCAATGAGGCTGTCGGCTTTCTGCAACCAGCGGGGCTGTGCTTCAAATTTCTCGAACCAACTGACGTAGGCTTTGGCCAACATGGCTGGGCTAGGGTTTGGGTTGTTGACAGCGTATAAGTCGAGGGCCTCTCCGCTAGGCAATGCCGCATTCTTGCCCGTGGGCCGTTGAATTCGATGGTCATGAACAGTGACGTGCGGAATGTCACGGGTGTCGCTGGCGGGCATATGGCAACCGGTGCATCCTTTGGGTTCCAGTTGACGTTTTTTCAATGACTCGCTGCAATTTAACAATTCTGAGCGCTGGCTTTGCGGATTGTGGCAACCCGAGCATTGTTGATTGAACCATTCGATTCGGGTTTCTTTTACGCTGACGTGCGGATTGTGGCAATTGATGCAGGTCAAATGGGTTTGGGCGTTGTAAGTCTCTGTTTGAATACCCTTGTTGCTTTTAACAAAACAAGCACTCATGGCCAAACGCTCGGCATGGCCAGCCATGACAAAGTAATCAGCATTGGCATAGCGAGGCATGTAGACTTCAAATACATCGCTCAATCGCATGCCAGGGCGAAAATCGTCGAAGTTCTTTCCTGGTTTAAGAACGTTGTTTCCTTGGAGGTGGCATCGCTGGCAAATGTCTACCTGCAAACTCCAAGGCAAGCGTTTGGGATTCACGATGCTGTAATCAGCTTCTTTGCGAGTGTCCACCAATAGGCCGGATTGTTTTTCACGCACATGCAGTTCTCCCGGACCGTGACAGCGTTCGCAATCAATGCCCAAAGGCAGCGTTTCAAAGGCGTTGACAGAACCGGATTTGAGTTGAGGCATAGCATTGTGGCAGCTCATGCACTCCAAGTCAATTTTTCGTTGAAAGCGTGTGTTTACCGATTCATACCCCGGAGGGAGATCCCATTTGCCCTCTTGCGTGTAGTAGGTGAGTGGGGCCTGATACAAGGTGTTCCCATCAACCCAGAAATGACTGTTCGTGTGCTGACCAGAGCCAATGATGTAGCGAATGGTTTCCATTCGTTTGTAAATCGTATCCCTTCCTTTAAGGCGAAATTCCAAGATGCGCAAGGAGTCGCCTGACCAGAAAGGCCAATAATAAAAATTGCGTTTGGGATCGTAGACAGCCTCTTGCTGGAACTTGGCCGATGATTTTTGGGCTGTCGCTAGGCCAAAACTCTCGCCCATTCCCGTGTGCACAAAGGTGCTGTGTTTGTCGCTGTGACAGCCTTTGCAGGTTTCCATTCCCACGTAATGAACGCTGTCATGGATGTTGCGAAATGGGCTATCGTAGGTAGAAGACGATTCGGCGAGCGGAGTTGCTTCCGGCCAACAAGCCCAAAGGGCCCAAAACAAAGGCAAGGCAAAACTCAACCATATGGGCCAACGGCGTTTCAACGATCAATCTTCATCTGAGCCAAAATGGACTTTGTAATCCAATACTCCGCCGAGAAGGTTGCGAACCTGAGTAAAGCCCAACTGCTCCAAGAAAAGCTTCGCGGTTCCACTGCGGGCTCCAGATTTGCAGTGCACAATGATCTCTTGGTCTTTCCATTCGCTGATTTCTTCCCAGCGACCGGGCAAATCTCCCAGCGGGATCAACAAGCCGTTGAGGTTGAACTCTTCAAATTCGTACGATTCACGTACGTCTACAATGTTCAGATTCTCGCCTGCATCTAGGCGCTTTTTAAATTCGATGACAGAAATATCGGTACTCATGATCCCAGTTTAACGAAGTGCCAATAGGCTTTTTGCCCTTGCACAGTTCGCAAAACTAAGGTGTAACGCCCGTTGCTCAAATGGGAAACATTGATTTTGCCGTTGTCACAGGTGACGGGCATGAGACGACCTACGCCATCCACTATCGTCAAATCAGATATAAGTTCAGAATCAATTCCTTGAACAGTCAATTGATCGATGCAGGGGTTCGGGTAGGCGCTGATTTGCAAAATGGGCAGCTCTTCTTTCTCGAACAGGTATTCCTCTCGACCGCCCATGAGCATTCGAATCATAGGGGTTCCTTTGATGCTGTAATCAGCGCGCTCCCAGCTTCCGAGCAGATTGTAAAATAAGTGCGGATTAGCCACCTGGTTGTCATTGCTGAAGCGGTAATTGTTGTCGTAACCGATATTCAACACGAAGGGGAGGGCTTGCATCCATCCGACGTAATATTTGCCTTTAGGAAGGAACAAGACAGAGTCGAAGAAGACATAGGAAAATTCATTCACCGAATCTCTGTAAACCGGCGCATCCATGAACCATTCGTACAACACCTTGTCTTGGTTGTCTGGACCGCTCAAGGGGGAGATCTCTTTCCAGATTCTCAGGCGAAAACTCTTGGTGCTGACGTCAGTTTTGCTTTGATTGAATTGAATGGCCAGGCCTCGCAACGAATCATCCTTGTAGGTGTTGAATTCCATGGCGAATTGACCTTTGATGTTGCCTAAGTGGGCGTAGTCCAATCCAAACCCTCCTTCTGCACTGCCATCGTCGTAGGCATACCAAGGTTGAACTTTTTGGGTGTATTCCCAACGATTATTGCTGGTAGCCGAGTGATACAAAATGGGTGTGCTGTCTCTGTTTTCAGGGTTGATTCGGATGTCAAATTTTAGTTCAGGAGACATTCCACTTAGGGTGTCGAATTTCGTTAACTCAATGGTTTGGGTGAATTCGCTTAGACCATCAATTTTGACGGAACTAGAACCCAATGGTTTGGAATGTACCGTTTGTCCGTATTGGTTCTTGATGTCCAATAAGGTTCTAATGTTGACTGGTTCGACTCCAGAATTACGAACCTTCAATTGTGTGCCAGTTCCTTGACTTTGAACGCGATTGGCAGCATAATGGCTAAAGGGAATGTTGTAGTAATCGTAGAACAGTCCGGGCTTGAAATAGGAGATCCCTACATCTTGGATATTTGTTTCTTGAAAACGACGATTCTTATTCAATCGAATGTAGTCCAAGTTCCAATGATTCAGGTTTCCCGTTGACTTGGTGTAGTTGCAAAACCGGAACTGGAATGTGGATGAAAAGAAGCGGTATTCCGCAATGGGTACAAAATATTCTTTGGATATGCTGGAACTTCCTGTCGCGTTCCAAACCGTGACCCACTGGCCGGTGGTGGTCTTGAATTGCAACAATAGGCTATCGGTTGATTCAGGTGAATCGCCCCAGCCGCCGCGTTCAACGAAGAAGCTCAAATACACGCTATCGCTGGGTTTGTAATTGACAGTCGTTGAACCGTCTTTGAAGAATTGGAGGTTGATGGGCTGACTACAGAGTGTATCGGCGTAAGACCGGATATTCTGATTCAAGACGGAATAGGGTTGACCCCACTCGTCCAAATGGTCAAAGGTAGCCGACTGAATGTTTGGAAGCGATTGGGCAAAACCTGTGCTCAACCAAACTTGTCGCCCGGTCCAACGATTGGGATTTGGGGTGTGGCTGTTTTCGGCGAAATCTTCGAAAAAGGGCAAGGTTAGGGTGTCCTGAATTCCCCAAGAGATACTCTGGTAATTCAAGTTTGATGCAGTCCAGCGAGTGGACAAAGGAACTGTTTTCAATCCTTGACCCTGTAGGGTGGTGCACATGAGAAAGTGAAAAATGTACAGTTTTTGAATATTTCTAAGCACTGATCCCATAATTAGGTACCTTGATAACGCAATTTTTACTTGTTTATTATCTAAGTCGACTGATTTTAACCACCTCTCAATTAAGATTGGCCACATCATTTCCTGCACTATCAATACTGGTTTGAACCACCTTGATTACCAATAAATCAATTTTAGACCCTATTGACAAGGATGTTCCAGTCTCAATGGGTTGCCCGTTATGAAATTGCCCTAAGACAAGATTATTCCCCTCTGAGCTGAATTGATAACCAACATGTCCTAGTTTCAATCCTCGACTTTTCAATAATGCCTTACTCAGGGTTAAGCTTTGATCGATCAGACTTGGCATCCTGACTGTTGGTTTGGCTAAGGTGTTGATTGTTAAATATAAAACTCGTCCCTCTTTTACTTTTTCTTTGGCTAAGGGCAATTGGCTAATAATGATGCCTGGTTTTTTTTCTGGAATGTATTGAGAGTCGTTTATTGACATGATTAAATTCAATTCATTCAGAGCTTCTCGAGCTTTTTCAGGCATTAAACCTGTTACGGACGGCACTTGGATTTCTTCACCATGACGGGTGTAGATTCCTAGGCCCAAGTAAATCATGAGCAGTAGAAGGGCAAATGCCGCTCCTGCTAAGGCTAGGTTTTGTATCCAATTTTTCATCCTTGAAGGGCCATTCTCGCTTGTCCAAAGTTGAGAATTTCCCTTATGAATTCAAAGGGTTTGTACCCATTTATAGAGGCTTGGTGGTAAATGCAGGTGGCTGGTGTCCTTCCCGGTAGAGAATTGACTTCAATGATGACCGTTTCCACCTTTCCCGAATTCCAAATTTTCACAAAAGCGTCAATTCGGCAATACCCCGTTACATCCAAACTTCGGGCTACAGCTTCCAGTGTTTTGCGAACCTGTTCACTGATCATGGATTGCTGTTCCGCATTCTTGGAAAAGCGAGGAGGAGTGAGGTTTTGCCCTTCTCCGGCCAAGAATTTTTCTTCCAGAGAGAGAATCTCGGATTCAGCCAATGATTCGGAAGGTTCAAATACCTCATAGCTCATCTCACCCTTAGGACTGATGTGGGTTAACATACCTCCTGTGATTTCCAAGAAATGATCGGCGTCTTCCTTGTCGATGAATCGTTCAATGAGCAGCTCGCTCTTGCGCGGAAACTCATCGTTGATTTGGATATTGAGGGAGTGCATCAAATCTGCGGGAACCATCTCTTGGTCCCTGAAAATAGCCGCCATGAAATCGTGAAGTTCTTCAGCTGATTTGATTTTGCGAACGGCCGCACTGCAACCGTCATCAGCCGGTTTGGCAATCAAAGGCAATCCAAAGTCTTGGCATAAAGTATGGGCCAACTGTGAATCTGATTCCCATTCATGCTTGGATACCAGGCAATGGTCGGCGACCAAGAATCCCAACTCTCGCAACTTGCGATTGGTTTCGTATTTGTTGATGGTCAAAGCGGCTGAGTGAGCCAAACTTCCGTTGTGGTAGAGCCCGACTTTGGCCAAGTCTTGCTGCAAGGTTCCATCTTCTCCGGGTCGACCGTGTAGGGCGATGAAAACCCCATCCACCAGCTGTGACAATTCCTCCAATGTGATGGTTTTGGGCTGGTGCAAGACGTGTTCAGAAGAAAAACGGGAAGCCCAGGCTTGGGAATTGTTTTGGATTCGGGTTAAAACGGCATTCTCTCGAAAGTTCAAGAGCTGATTTCGAATGTCGTCGGCGTTGTCTTTGAGCATCAAACTCAACGGCATTTCGATCAATTGGTAGGCACTTGAGTCACCCGCCAAAAACAAGGGTATGGGTTCGAATTCTGCACTGCTGGCTAGTTTTTCAAATATGTTTCGGCCACTTTCCATGGAAATGTGACGTTCAAAACTGTACCCACCCATAATGACGGCAATCTTGCGTTTTTGGTCGCCCGATTGCTTGTTCTCTTTGAGGGTTGATTGCAAAAGTTGAAGGCTGGGCTGGAATTTCATCCCCGTCGGATGAGCCGCTATACGCGCCTTTAAACTCTGGTGAATGATGAATGTCAAGAATTGACTGGGATTGAGTCCCACTTCTGCCGCTTGATGGAAGAAGAAGGAACTGGGCATCATGCCACTTGTGGTGTTGGGGTCATTCAGGAAAATGCGCCCGTCTTTTTGGACGAACCCGTCGATGCGGGCGTAAACCTCAAAGCCCAGGGCTTTGTACAACTCGCAGCAGGCCGTTCGAATGGCCTCCAGATATGCATCTTCTACCTCAATGGGTGTGACTTTTCGGCTAAGGCCAGGTAGGTATTTGGAGCGATAATCAAAGAGATCGCTGTTTTTGCGAATTTCAGTAGGAGGCAAAGCAAAGGGTTCTCCCTGCTGGTCGGCTACCACGATGCAACTGAATTCTTTGCCTTCAATCAACGATTCTACCAACACGACCGATTCGCTATCTGGAGACTCCAACCAAACATCGGCATTCGCGGTCATTTGGCTGTTGAGTGATTCTAAGAGTTCATCGGGTCTATAGACCTTTGCTCCATTCAATTCCAAGGGCAAGCCCAAACTGGATCGCAAATCCGTCAAGTCCTTGACTCGTTCGATTTTTTGAAAATCGGAAAGAGCATTCCAATCGCTAGCCGTCAGTTTGAGTCGAAAGAATCCGGCATCGACAGCCTCTGCAAAACCCTCAAATGAGGCATTCTTCAGTATGGATACACCCAAGCTAGATCCTTGATGAGCGGGTTTGACCACACAATGAGGCCCCAAATGATCCAAGACGCTTTGGAAATAGGCTTGGCGCTGGGAAATATCCCATTGCATCCAATCAGAGCGCTGCAAGGTTTGGTATTGGTTCACATACAAACCCAATTCGGTTTGCCATGCCTTTTGTCTCTGCTTGTTGATGCCCATAGCCGATGGAAAAATCCCTGATCCGCTGTAGGGGATTCCCAACCATTCCAATAGGCCTTGAATGCTGCCGTCTTCACCGCTGGTTCCGTGCAAGGCCAAAAATGCAAAATCTACCATCTCGCGCAATTCGGCTGGCTCAATGGGTCGTCCCAAGGGTTGAAGCCATTCCAATTCCTGCTGCCTAGAGCTAGGGCGCATACTTTCAGCGTAAACCTGAAAGCCGTGGGGCAAGTCGGGTAGGTAGCTGACCGGAGGGTAAAAGTCCCGAATGCTGCCTTTGTAGACCAAAGGCCAATCCAGGAGAACAAGATTGCCAAACGAATCGACAAACACAGGAATGGCTTCAAAGAGCCCCTTGTCTAGGTTGTCATATACGGTTCGCCCGCCGGCGAATGAAACTTCGCGTTCTCGGCTGCTGCCTCCAAACAAAATGGCGATTCGCAACTTGCTCATTGCATACAAATTTAGGGCAGTGGGATAGGTCTTGCTTTTATCAATTCCCACAGGGTTCGACGGTGTCCAAATTGAATCGATAAATTAATTCCCGGTTTGCATGGGTAGAATCACGAACTTTGAACAATGGCAAATCGAATTGTTTTTTCGTCCCATCAAGAAGGCCTGAAAAGCGCTTGGCCTGCAGGCATCGCATTCCCTGACGATTGGAAAGTGGGCAACTGGAGAGACTGCATTGAAACCAGTCGTTATACGGCCTTTGTTTTCACCAGCGAAAACCCGACTTCAAAAGAATTAGAGGAGTTGCGTAGAGCGGGCAATGCGATGGCGGCCAAGTACCACGGGGCTACTGCCTTTGGCTTGGTGGATAGCGGTATGCCTGAAGTCGAAGTTTCTGATTCTCATGTGGAGTCTTTGAAGGCCTTTCACGAAGGATTCATTCTAGGACAATACCGTTTCAAATTGGGTCAAGACCGCCTAGCGGCGCAAAGCCCGCAATGGCCCAATAGCTTAATTAGTGAAATGCATGAGGTTTCAACGCTTTGTGAATCGGTGTTTTGGGCCCGTGATTTGGTGAATTTGCCCTACTCGCATTTGAATACCGAAATGCTCTCGCAGCAATTCGTGAACCGAGGAAAAGAACGCGGTTTTGAAGTTGAAGTATGGGGCGAAAGCAAAATCGCTTCCCAGAAAATGGGTGGATTGCTCGGTGTGAATCAGGGCAGCCAATTGCCTCCCGCATTTCATATTTTGGAATACAAATCACCCAAGGCCATCAACGAGAGACCCTTTGTGCTGGTAGGGAAAGGTGTTGTGTTTGACACCGGTGGATTGAGCTTGAAACCTACACCCAATAGCATGGATTTGATGAAGTGTGACATGGCCGGAGCGGCATCAGTAGCCGCTGTGATAGATGCCCTTGCCGCCACTCAAGCCCCCATACACGCGATTGCGTTGGTGCCGGCTACCGATAACCGTCCTGGAGAACAGGCCCTTTGCCCAGGCGACGTGATTACCATTTCAGATGGAACGACGGTAGAGGTGTTGAATACCGACGCAGAAGGGCGTTTGATCTTGGCTGATGCCTTGAGTTACGCCGCCAAATTGAATCCTGAATTTGTTGTAGATGTCGCTACATTAACTGGGGCAGCAGCTCGCGCTTTGGGTCCCTATGGTGCGGCTTTGATGTCTCATGCTCCCGAGCGATTGGTAGCGGCTATCAAAGAATCAGGTGAACAGGTTTTTGAACGTTTGGTGGAATTGCCTTTGTGGCCTGAGTTTGACGATGAAATCAAAAGCGATATTGCTGATTTGAAGAACCTCGGCAAGGCTGAGGGTGGAGCTCAATCGGCGGGAGCCTTTTTGAAACACTTCGCTCCATACGCTTGGATGCATTTGGATATAGCTGGCCCCGCATTCTTATCTGGAGCCCGCCATTACCAGCCAAAAGGAGGAACAGGATTTTCTGTACGACTCTTGGTCAATTTCCTAACTTCGCAACTCAAACATGACTAAAGTCAAATTGGCCATTTCCCAAGGGGATCCCAACGGAATCGGCATGGAACTCATACTTCGACTGTTCGCCGATGCTTCGGTGCACAAATACTGCATTCCCGTTTTGTATGGCAGTGTCAAAACCTTCGTGCATTACAAGAAGATGCTGGGTTTGGAAGAACCACGCTATCATCTCATTCACTCAGCTGATGAGGCCGTAGAGAACAAATTGAACTTGATTCCCTGTGGAGATGACGAGTTTGTTCCCGAGCCTGGAACACCCTCGGGTGCCGCTGGTGCTATGGCTTTTGCCGCTTTGGAGAAAATGGTTTCGGAGGCGCACAAAGTGGATGCCCTGCTCACAGCTCCCTTGGACAAATCAACAGTGGCCGAATCCGTTCCCGGATTTACGGGTCATACAGGCTATTTGGCGGCCGAAATGGGCGCTGCCAGCCATGCCATGATGTTGGTCAGTGAAGATTTACGCGTGGCCCTTGCCACCGAACACATTCCCGTTACGGAACTGGGCAAACACTTGAATACCGATTCATTGGTCGCCAAATTGGAACTCATGCAAACCGCTTTGAAAGAAGATTTTGGCTTGACCAAACCCCGAATAGCGGTGTTGGGTTTGAATCCGCATGCTGGGGATAACGGCCTACTCGGCAAAGAAGAGCAATCCATCATCAAGCCCGCCATTCAAACCCTGTTTGATCGGGGTCGTTTGGTGTACGGTCCTTATTCAGCCGATGCCTTCTTTGGCGGAGGTCAGTACAAGGCATTTGATGCCGTTCTGGCCATGTACCACGACCAAGGTTTGGTAGGATTTAAAACCTTAGCCTTCCACGAAGGCGTCAATGTTACGGTTGGTTTGCCCGTTGTTCGCACTAGCCCTGATCACGGAACAGCCTACGATTTGGCCGGTAAAAACCAAGCGAGCTTAGAGAGCTTCCAATCAGCCTTTTTTGAAGCCATTCATTTGGTTCGCCGTCGACTTCAATTTGCCGAAGATTACGACAATCCGCTGCCATTCGCCGAATTGAGACGCGAGCGATTCCGCATCGACTTTTAAGGATTCTGTTTCAACAACCATTCGCAAACAGCCTGAATGGCATCTTCGCCGATGGTGGTTTCGATTTGGAAGTATTCATCAACGGTGCAGCTTTTACACGGTTGCAATAGATGATTGTAGCCAGCTAGTTCAACGTATTCGATTTTTTTGCTATTGGCCAAGGCAATCGCTTTCAATTCTTGCGCTTGCACTTGAACATCGCTCGATCCCTGAACCCATAAAATGGGGCCTTGAGCCGATTGGATATCGATTAGCGGATCAAATGAAATGAAATCCCGCATAAAGCCCTCTATTTGTTTGTATTGAGCCGATAGGTAAGCGGGCATGTCGCGAATGCCCATTTTTTGGAATGCCTTGCGAATGGCTTTTTGATGGGAGCAAGAGGCCCAAGCTAGTTCAACCGATTCGACCCATTCGGCTTCAGGTGTTTGGCTGTTTCTTTTTAAGGAAAGTTGAATGAGTTGGTCGTGCATGGCCATGAAGTCTTCGGTCAAGCTCGAATCTTTCAAAACCTGCATCGAAGAGGCGAAATTCTGTTCACGGTTGACTTTCAGGCCACTGTACGCCCAAGGTGATAAGCCGATGGTACCTTGCACACCCGGATGGTTTTGGGCCAGTAAATGCGTAGCTATGGCAGCCCCTTGGCTATGTCCAATCAAGTAAATGGGCAGGCCCGAGCTATCTGAATTCCAACCCGATTCGGCTTGGGACTGAACGGCTTTGATGTAGGCCAAGCCATCGCTGAATAAATCATTGAGTCGCGTATTTTGGATGGCTGCAGGTTGCCCAATGGTCAACCCCGCACCGCGATCGTCTACCCGTAAAACAGCGAATCCAAGTCGTGTGAGGGTGTCTGCCCAAACGGCAAATGGGACATGTTCGCCGATTCGCTCGTCTCGGTCTTGTGTGCCCGAACCGCTAAATAACACAATACAGGCTCGGGCTTTTTGTATGGGGTAGGTGAAGGTACCGGCAAATCGTATTCTCCCGTCCAAGCTGTGAAATTGCACTTCGCGGGTTCCGTAAGGGAAAGGTGCTTTGGGTGTTTGTGGAAATTGCTTATCTAGGCGCTGGGCCAAGGCTAAAGGGAAGGAACGTCCTGCTTGAGTAAAGGTGCCTATGAGGCTATCGCCTTGAACTTGGGCCTCGTATTGAATGTTGAAGGCAGACAGGGCTATGCGAAGGCTCTTGCCTTTTACGCTGCATTCATCAGCGGGAATGCGTGAGGCTCCCTGCATAGGCACACTCATGAATGCTTTGACCGAGGGGCTATCGACCAAGTGGAAGGTCAGGGTCAAACGAGTGCCAAACGCATTCAGTTCTCCGGTCCAATTTCCCACAAACCATGGCTGAGTTTGAGCCCATGAACTGGAGCTAAGTGCGAAAGCCAATAGAGCAATCAGTCGGTGCAGCATAGTGCAAAGGTATTGTATCTTCGGGGCTGCATGGCCCTCAATGAGCACCGAATTCCTTCTGTTTTAAAGCGCGATTGGGCCTGGCTTTTGTTTCGCAGTGCAAAATCGATCCTGTACAGAAGAAACGCGGTCATTGCATCGGCCTTGGCTGATTTTAAGGGTGATGCGGTACTCGACATTGGAGCTGGCGAAGGATACTGGCTTCGAGCCATTGCCAAGCAAATGCCTTGTGCGGCTATTGAACCCAATCCCGATTTGGCCCAATTTGTTCGAGATACTTGCGGGGTCCAGGTCTGGGACTCCCTTTCTGAGTCACCTTGGCAGCCATTTATAAGTGCCTACTCGTCGCCGGTGGTTTGGTTGTTTTCGGTATTGCAGTACGTGCCCGATCCCGGTCAAATGCTGCGGGAATTGCATGAGTGTTCACCTAGAGGAACTGAAATATGGATGTACCAACCCATTCATCAGCGTCAAATTTTGCGGATTTATGCTCGTTTGTTCTCTCGCTGGCCCAACTACGAAACTGTACAAGGTAGGCAGGTAGTTTGGACCTGGTCGGAATTGCAGGATCTTCTTAAAGGCTGTGACTGGGGTATTATTGAGCATCAAGCAGCCTATGGGAAATGGGGTGTTTTGGCCCACGAATTATGGGGAATTGGTGTATTGGCTTGGGGACGACGATTTTGGAAGCCCTTTTCCTTGTTGTACATGATTGCGGTACTGCCCCTTGTTTGGCTATTCAACCAGTTGGATGCAAAGTTTCCTCCATCAAATGCGCAACAAGCCAATGGAGTTTGGCTCAAACTGGCCAAGAAAAAGGCCTAGGGGGCGTGGTGGTCTTCGTCTTCGTGATCGCGGTGCCGTGCTTCAGTGAACCACGAGGCGACAAAACCTGAAAGAGCGCCAAAAATACCCACTCCGACGGTCATGAGAATGCCCGCAATGATGCGGCCCGAACGGGTTACAGGGTACAAATCGCCATAGCCCACAGTTGTGATCGTTACGTAACTCCACCAAATGGCATCTTCGGCTGTTTTGATGTTTGCATCGGGTCTGCTTTGTTCGACTTCTAAAATGGCAATCGAAGAAAAGATGGTCATCAAAATGGCGATCAAGGCAATACTGGCAAAGGCGGCTTGCTGACGCTTTTTAAAAAATCCGTGAATGAAGCTCTCGGCTGAACGAAAGGTTCTTAAGATTCGAAGCAATCGAACCAAGCGCAAGATGCGCTCTTGGTGAAATCCGCCGAAAACAAAAGAGGGCAGGGAAGCCACCAAATCGATCCAACCCCATTTGAGAAAGCCCAAACGGTTGCGGGCATGGTACAATCGATAAAAGAATTCGAAGATGAAAAACAGGCAAATGGCATCGTCGATGACCCTCAGCAGTCGGGATACTTCGGGTGCCAAATTATAAAAACTATCGATGGCCAAAGCAGCCAACACATAGATGCTCAGCACCAAAACCATAGCATTTAAGTAGGCCAGATTTTTTTCTGTATTCGAAAACAGACCTTCTTCTGCTGGGGGTTTTTGAGCCATGTTCCAAAGTTCGGCTTTTTCAATCAGAGCTCCCAGAATTGATTCGCCTTAATTTCCTCCAAAACGGGAAGAGCTTTGCCCGGTTATCAAGTCGACGAAAATGGAGTCTTCCACTTTCCAAATGACAGCGCTAGTGTCCTGCTTCCAAACGCCCTTTTCCATATAACCCAATTGTCCCATGTTGTTGGTCATTTCATGATAATGAGGGTGGTCAGACTTCAGGGTTTGGCTGTATTCGATGATCCATAAACTGTCTCTTTCACAGGCAATGCGCGTGCTGTCAGCTCCGCCTGAAATCCAGTAGGTGCCAATTTTTTGATGACCCCAAATCTCTTTGTTTCGAACTTCAAAAGTGGGGGCAGCCAGAACCCCTACAAAGCGGGTGAATGCAATGTGATGAGCGTTTTCAAACAGTACGTTTTCGTAGGGCTCCAATCGACCAATCAAGCTAACTAGGATGAGGTTCCCGATCCATGGAATGCTTAAAAACAGCCAGGGAACAGACAATAAACCTAGGCTCCAATTGTGTTTTGTGCTTCGGATATTTGGAAGAGCAAAGGGAATGGATAGCAAACCTAATGTAGCGGTGACGTACAAGATTCTACCGGCGTAAAAGCCGCCAATGAAGATTCCCCATTGAAGTTCAAGAAAGGCGTTGGCGACGGCCAAAGAGGCTAGCCCCGCTACCCATCCCAGGTATTTTCGGCGCTTGGCAAGATCGAAGCTGAAATTCTGTGATTTGCTCAAGCGCAGCCAAAGGAACCACAGTCCCAAAGGCAAGAAGGTGAGCAGCAGAAAGGGCAGGGAGGCCATTTTTACGAAGATAGGTGCACAGGATCGAATCGTGAGAGCATAAAAAAACCCGGCAGAACCGGGCTTTTTCTTCGTAGCGAGGAGCGGAATTGAACCGCCGACCTTAGGGTTATGAATCCTACGCTCTAACCAACTGAGCTACCTCGCCAATTGAGGGTGCAAATATAGCCGAAAGGGCTACTTTTCGCAATAGTAGAAGTTACAATTCCCAAACCCGGTTCACCGCTTCCGCAAGGGTCTCAGGTTCAAGGGTTTCCATGCAAGAAATTCCATCTACACATGTTCCGCGATAAAAGCATTTGCAGGGATTCATAGGCTGTACAATCTCACCCTTGCCGAACAAGTCAAACTCATGGGGATTGAAGATGTTGTTCATGAGAACGATTTTCTTGCCCAGTCCGAGTGTCAAATGCATACCCATGGTCACCTGAGTGACCACCAAATCGCATTGATCGATTTGGTTAATGAATTGACTCAAAGAGAAATGGCCGGGATAATCAGCACCGCTTTGTTCCTGTATGGAAAGGTTGCGTTCGTGCTCTTGAGCCCCGCCAAGAAGTACGACACCAAATCCTTCGGAGCGCAATTGAGAGGCCAGTTGGGCCCATTTTTCAATGCTCCACAAACGTGTAGTCCATCGATCGCCACAACCGGTATTCAATCCAATCAAGCCTTTGCCTTTGGGCATGTTCCAGGTGTATCCCTTGCTAGCATGATTGTCCAATAAGTAAGGCTCGCTAGCGTATTTCAAGCCACAGATTTCGAAAATTTCTGTGCAATAGTTTTTGTTGTTGGCCTGAGAAACGTCATCGAACAAGCCCGTATCAAACTTGTGTTGAGCCCGTTCATTGGCGGGTTGTGTAGCCCCGTCTTTCAACAGGAAGCCGTATTTCTCATCAGCGCTGACCGTTGTCAACAAGGCTGCTGCTTCCTTTTCCTTGTCCAAGTTGATGGCAATGTCCCAGTGCGTATTCTGAACATAGAGGCTGGCTTCGATGCCCAGTTTATAGACTTCGTGTATTTCACCCTTGGGCAAAATGTCGGGATACAGGGTTATCCAAGTGAATTTCGCATGGGGGTATAAGGCTTTGTAGCGCGTGATCAGCGGAGTCGTGCGAATCACATCGCCCATGGCCCCTAGTTTGATGATGAGTATTCGCTTCTCGATAGGGGTGTACGCAGGGCAGTTTTCGCAGTGAAATCCGTTTTCCTTGTGTGGCTTACAGGGAATGTGTCCCAAAAAATGAAGGCAATCGGCCTTGTAGATCATGCGCACGAAAATAGCCAAATGCAGGAAAATGCGAGGCCCACGCAACTTTTTGGGCACAATTATTGTCTAATAAAGCAAAGCCTCTCATGCGCGCGCGTATTATTTTCTCCCTTTTGCTGTTTTTGGGTTCGATAGCCTCCGCCCAGGCATCCCATTTGGTGGGAGGATTTTTAACCTATCAGTGGCTCAGCGACAACGGCTCGGCCACCCAATATCGGGTGACCATTTACGCCTACCGCGATTGCACCAAAGACGGAACAAATAACGAGGTTCCCTTTGATGCGGAAATCGGATTGTGCATTTACGACGGTTCCAAGAAATTGTTCCAATCCAAAACGGTCAAGTTGCTGTCTAAGAGCAAGGTGAAGCCCGTTGGAAATACCAATTGCCCCGAGGTGACCCAGACTTGTTTGGAACAGGGAATCTACCAAACCAACATTTCCTTGCCCCGCAGTAATAGCGGGTATTTTCTCAAGTGGGAGCGCTGCTGCCGCAATACCCAAACCAACCTCAAAGACAATGGGGGAACGGCTTACCAAGGCCAAACCTATTACGGCATCGTCCCTCCAGGTACCATACAAAATTCATCTCCGTATTTCTTGGACGTGCCCGTTCCGTTTATATGCGTAGGGGATACCATCACCATTCGAAACCGAGCCTTGGATCCCGATGGTGACTCTTTGTCTTACAAATTGGTGACACCTTGGCAGGGAGCCAGTCTGAGTTCTCCTGATTTGAAGACCTGTGCCGATCCCATGAATTCGGTTCCCGATGTCGATTACAACCCTGGGTTCAGTGCCACCAAGCCCTTCGGCAATGCAGGTTATGCCAGTGTCGATGCCTACAACGGATTGACAACCTACATGGCCCCAGCCACTGGTCGCTATGCGGTTGCCGTCGAAGTCACGGAGTGGCGAAACGGGATAGCGATCTCAACCGTGAGGCTGGATTTGCAAATCTTGGTCATCAATTGCCAGCCCAATGCCAAGCCCAAACTCAAATACGAGAATGGTTCTAGGTATTGGGAAATTGAAGAAGGAGAACCTTTCTGTACCAAAGTCACAGCTTACGACGATGTCGATACGGGTCAAGCGGTCACCTTACAGGCTTATGCCGAGATCATCAGCGGTACGAACGGTTACAAGGGAACCAAGGCAACCATGAGCCCCGCTCAAAACAGCGCCAAACGCGAAGTGACGTCCACATTCTGCTGGACACCTGATTGCGGAATCAACACCACCGATACCTTCCGTGTGACTTTTGAAGCCTTTGACAACGGCTGTCCATCGAAGTTTATCAATGAAAACGTCTTGATCAAAGTCAAGCCCTTCAAGGCCGAAGAAACCATTCAAGGACCTGCGACCACCTGTCAGAACGCCTTTGCTCGTTATACCATCAAGCCCATAAAAGGCCATAGTTATGTTTGGTCTTTATCAGGCAATACTAACGTGGCCAATACGGGTGATAGTATTTTGGATGTCGTGTGGGGAAATGGCACAACTGGGAAACTGATCTTGACCATCACCAGCCAATACGGCTGTGAAGCTCAGGTCAAATTGGATGTGCAATTGAAACCGGCACCTCCTCAAATGAGCTTGAAGTTTGATTCCGACACTTTGTGTGTAAACGCCATTGATACCATTCGATTCACGCTGCCGCCCAATACCGACGGTTCTTTTTGGACCAGTAGTGATTTGGTGATAGGAACGCTTCAAATTGATTACTTGACTTTGACGGCCAAAAGTAAGGGTGTTCATTTTTTGCGGTATTACACCAAAGATGGTCCCACGGGCTGCACCAGCAAAGCTGACACTTTATGGTTCGTGACCAGTGATGCAGCCGCCCCCATCATCAGTGGCCCCACTTCGGTATGTCCGAACAACAAGAACATCGATTATTCCCTGAGTCCCAAGTCTTGGAAAGGGTCTTATACCTGGGCAGTTAGCGGTGCTACCGGTTCACAGGTCAGGGGCGATACCCTTCTGAGGGTCGATTGGGGTGGAGTAGGGAATGCCTGGGTCAAGGTCTGGGTCTTGGATCGTTTCGGTTGCCTGGATTCAGCCAAGCTCGATGTGGTGAAAAATCACGCCCTTAAAGGTCAAGTGCCTACAGGAGATAGTTCCCTTTGTGCCGGAGCGATCAACATTCAACACAGCATCAAGGCTGTGAGTGGGGAGTCCTATGCGTGGACCATATCCGGTGGCTCTTTCAACGGCCCTGTCAATACCCTTCAAGTTTCTAGCAATTGGCCTTCAGCGGTCAACGGATGGGTCGGTGTACAAGCCCAAGCTTGGGATCCCGTTAGCAATTTGCCTTGCTTGAGTCCTGTCACTAAACTGCCGGTAATCGTACATCCTGTGCCAGCCAAACCCCTGATATCTGGGCTAGACGAACATTGCCAAATACCGCTTGGAACCGCCGATTTTTCCACCTCTGGATTTTTGGGTTCTACCTGGGAATGGAAAGTGTCAAACGGGTTGTCTTTCACTGGCCAAGGCGGAAACAAGATCGCCGTGTCTCTTTCTCAGTCAGGTTCCTATTTGATTGAAGCTCAAGAGACCAGTCAATTTGGCTGTGTAGGCCCTTGGGGAGATCAAAGCATAGTCATCCATCCAAAGCCAACGGCCAATGAAATTCTAGGAGACAGCTTCGTGTGTTACCCCAACTTGGGGCCCGTACCTTACCGAATCAATGGTTTGCCCGGTAGCCAGTTCAATTGGCAATTGACCGGTGGTGCTTGGGTGCAAAATCCAGGAACCAATTCCAGTGGTACCGTGCAATGGCAGTTGGGCCAAGTCGGCCGACTGGAAGTTCAGGAAATCAGCCAATTCGGCTGTCCCGGAGACCCAGTGGTTCGCGATGTCTATATCGACAATCCCAGCATCGAATGCCAGCTGGTGAGTGTCAACCCGCCTCCTGGAAATGATGCCAGCATTTGGGTGAGTGTGGCCCTTCTCAACGCGCCCTACAACCAGAAAGGCTTGTTCATTCAACGCCGCCCTGCCGGGTCTGGGTCCTTTCAAACCATTGCTGAACTTCCGGCCAATACGACCGACTACCAAGATGTCAGCGCCAACCCAGACGCCTTTGCTTACGATTATCGCGCAGCCACGATCAATGCCTGTGGCGACACGCTGTTTAGTCAGGTTCAAACCAGTGTGTTGTTGACCGGCGATAAGGTTGGAGCCCTGAGCGCCAGCATTTCCTTTACCCCCTATTTGGGTTGGACAACAGGCGTGGATCGCTATGAGTTGTATCGCAGTTTGGACGGCAGTCCCAATTACGTGCTATACGATCAGTTTGCCATCCCTACTCAAGCCCAGTACGACAATGGCCAAGATGGTTACAGCCACAAATACCGAATCAAGGCCTATGAACTGGGCGGTTCTCGTATATCCTGGAGCAACGACTTGGAGCTCAATTTCGAACCCTTGCTCTTCATTCCCAATGCCTTTACTCCCGATGCCAATGGCCGAAACGATCAGTTTGTGCCGGTTTCAGGAGGCTTGAAAACCTATAAAATGCGCATCTACTCTAGATGGGGCGAAAAGCTCTGGGAAGGAGAGGATCCGCTCGTAGGCTGGGATGGTTACTACCGCGAACAAGCCATGCCCGAAGGCGTCTATGTTTGGGTGGTGGATTATAGCGATTTTCGCGGCCGCACGTATCAAACCAAAGGCACTCTTCATCTGCTTCGATGAGGGATCCTGAAAATTTGTATTATCATTGAAACAACAACTATTTGACTATGTCTAACCCCTTGTTTTCCGAAAAAGCCTTTTCGGCTTCCCGCACCGACTACACCGATCAGGGTGTAATGACGTTAAACGGCACCATCAACAAATCCATCTTATTGTTCGCCACCATGTTGCTTCCCGCAGCTTGGCTTTGGTTCAAATTGGGTGGTGGTAGCAATCTCGATTATGCCGCGAACAACGGTCTGATGACCTATGCCATTTCCGGTATGGTCATTGGTTTGATCAGCAGTTTGGTGATGATGTTCAAAAAATCCTTGTCCCCCTATTTGGCACCGATCTATGCGGCGGCTGAAGGTCTGTTCTTGGGCGCCATTTCTATGATTTTTGAAGCCGCCTATGAGGGCATTGTGATGAACGCCATAGGCATCACCCTGTTGGTTTTCGCGGCCATGTTGTTGGCTTATCGCAGCGGATTGTTGCGCGCCACTCCCATGTTCACCAAGGTCATTGTTTTTGCGACCATGGGTGTGGGTGTGTTCTATTTGATCACCATGATCATGGGTTTCTTTGGCGTGGAATCGTTTTACTACGGAAATAGCCCCATGTCCATCGGTATTTCGGCTTTGATTGCCGGTATTGCCGCTTTCAATCTGATTTTGGACTTCTCTTTCATTGAACAGCAATCAAATGCTGGTGCTCCCAAATACATGGAGTGGTTCAGCGGTGTTGCCTTGCTGATGACCTTGGTCTGGTTGTACTTGGAAATTTTGCGCTTGCTGGCCAAGTTGCAAAGCCGAGACTAATCGACCCTGTTGACTTAATAAAAAGGCCCCGATTTCGGGGCCTTTTTTATTCGTCTTCGTATTCGATTTCCAAGCGCAAGCTTTGCATCTCGCTTAGTGTGTGCTGCTCTCTTGCGGCTTTGGCTCTATCCATGCCATTGTCTAGCAACTCTTTGGCTTCTTCGATCTTTCCCTGACTTCTCCATAAAACGGCCAGGTGGTAATAAGTGGCCAAATAATCAGGGTCAGCATTCAATAATTTCTGATAGTTCTCTTCGGCAAGGGCCCAATTTTCTCTTTTGACATATTCTTGGGCTAGGGCATAGCGCAAGAAAGAATCGTCGGGCTGTTCGTTTAAGAATTCGAGTATTTGTTCCAGTCTGTCCATGTCAGAATCGGTAGCACAATCGAACCTGAGTGGCTCCCCCTGAGAGACTCAAGTCCTGATTGATGTCAAATTTGTAAAAATGCGCATCGACGGTAGCATCGATGATTTGCAAGGCATAAAATGCAGTGCCTCCCAAAATGGCCAAATCACGGTTGTTACGCAAACGATCACGCTCTTGAATTTGACTGGCACTGGGGGCAGAACCCGCTGCATAAAGTTGGGCAAATTCGCTGTTCATGTCTCGCATGAGACGTCGGTTTTCTACCATGAAATACGCTGCAGCGCCTAGTCCACCCCATACCAATGGAGCTTTCCAGTATTTGCGATTGTAAATCTGGCCCATTCCAGGAAGAGCCATAGAAAGTATGCTCGCTGTTTTAGGGCTGTGAGGCTTGGACTCCTTGATTTCAGGCCTTGCAGGAGCCTTAACTGGAACAGTCGAGAAGGTCTGGCTGGTATCGCTTTGGGGCTCTGCTTCTGCACTTGCTCCCATAGGAACTTGAGAATGGGCTGTCGAAAGAATCAGTCCAAGGCTGAGAAATGCCCAGTAGCGCAATCGAGCCATCTTATTCAGGAATGCGAGACAAGATGCGAACCAAATCTTCGCGGCTCTTGTAGGAGATAACAATTTTTCCCCCGCCTTTGGCTCCGTTCTTCAAGTGAACAGCGGCTTTCAGGCGCTGGTGAAAGGCTTCCATGATGCGATCCACTTCCGGATCCCAATCGGTGCCCATACCAGGGTTGTAGTCGCCCATTCCGCCGGCTTTGACCTTTTTGGCCAAGGCTTCTACGTCGCGCACAGACAGGTTGTTGGCAATGATGTGTTGGTACAACTCCAATTGTTGCTGTTGGTCGGCAATGTTGATGATGGCGCGGGCTTGCCCCATGCTCACTTTGCCCACTTTGATGCCCATTTGAATTTCATCGGGGAGCTTCAGCAAGCGCAGGTAGTTGTTGACCGTCGTGCGGTCTTTGCCCACGCGCTCGCCCAATTCATCCTGGCTGATGTTGCATTCTTCGATCAAACGCTGGTAGCTGACGGCCACATCGATGGCATTCAAATCGCTTCGCTGAATGTTTTCAATCAACGCGATTTCCAGCATTTCTTGGTCGTTGGCCACGCGTATGTAGGCAGGGATTTGGGTCAATCCTGCCATCATCGCAGCACGAGTTCGGCGTTCACCCGAAATCAACTGGTACTTGTCGTAGCCCATTTTCCGAACGGTAATGGGTTGAATGACACCGTGAATGCTGATGCTCCGCCTCAATTCTTCCAATTGCTCTGGGTCGAACTCGGTTCGAGGCTGGAAGGGGTTGGCTTCCAAATTGGCTAGAGGGATGAGGGCAACCGAACCAATGTTGACCCCGTCGCGGCTGGTGGCGTCTACTTCGGCATCGCTCAATAGAGCGCTCAGGCCACGGCCCATTCCTTTTTTCTTGGTGGTCTGGGTCATGATGCGGCTCCTTCCTCAGCGGTGATTTTCCCGTTTTTTACCAAAATCTCTTTGGCCAAATTCAAGTAGTTGATGGAACCGCGGCTATCGGCATCGTGGTAAATGACCGGTACGCCAAAGCTAGGTGCTTCGCCAAGCTTGGTGTTTCGTTGAATGATGCAGTCAAATACCATGTCCTGGAAGTGGGTTTTGACATCTTCTACTACTGAGTTGCACAAGCGCAGACGGCTGTCGTACATGGTGAGCAAAATGCCTTCGATTTCCAATTGGCGGTTCAAGTTGTTTTGAATGATTTTGATGGTGTTGAGCAATTTACCCAAGCCCTCCAAAGCGAAATACTCACATTGAACCGGAATGATGACCGAATCAGCAGCCACCAATGCATTGGTGGTGATCAAACCCAAAGAAGGAGAGCAGTCAATGATGATGAAGTCGTACTGGTTTTTGATGCTTTTCAATACGCCATCCATGATTCTCTCGCGATTGGGAATTTCGAGCAATTCGATTTCAGCTCCAACCAAATCAATGTTAGAAGGTAGTAGATCCAAAAATGGAGTTTCGGTCGACTGAATGACATCCTTGGGATGAATTTCTTGCACCATGCAGTCGTACAAACCCAGTTTGACATTTTTGGGGTCCAATCCGACGCCAGAAGTGGCATTCGCCTGCGGATCAGCATCTACCAACAAGGTTTTGTGTTCCAATACAGCCAAAGATGCAGCCAAATTGATGGCTGATGTGGTTTTTCCTACGCCACCCTTTTGGTTGGCTAATGCGATAATCTTTCCCATATCAATATGTTCGGGTCTCCCCAATGTTCAATAATTCAAGTTGTATACCCGCATTGGAAAACGCCGCTACTGCTTCGTTGT
>Ga0222714_10000701_pt1 | contig 38281 bp, 31 predicted proteins | sample C33_3DmetaG_FD_165048 | JGI IMG/M metagenome (GOLD analysis project Ga0222714, IMG submission 165048) | Estuarine water microbial communities from San Francisco Bay, California, United States - C33_3D | ecosystem: Environmental > Aquatic > Marine > Unclassified | place: USA: California...
TTTCACGATCTGCCTTCCAACATGACTACGGGCCATTTGAATTACCTCAACGGGTAAAGGGAAGTTGCCCAGGACTTTCACAAATTTACTTTCGTCAGCAATACAAATAAATTCTTTGGCGACTGCAGCGATAATTTTTTCTCGGGTAAGCGCTGCACCTCCGCCTTTAATCAGTTGAAGATATTCATTAGCCTCGTCAGCGCCGTCGATATAAAAAGTGACCTCATCAACACTGTTTAAATCGTAAACAGGTATGCCATGCTGCTTGAGGCGTCGCGCTGTTTCTTCAGAGCTTGCAACTGTGCTCGAAACAAGGTGTTTAGCTTGAGCTAGGCATTCAATAAACAGGTTAGCAGTGGAGCCTGTGCCAACGCCAATAACACTGTCCTCATCTAGGTGTGCTTGTATCCGTTCAAATGCTGCCTTGGCTACCGCCTTTTTCAATTCATCTTGGGTCATCTATTCAGCTCAAATGTAATTCTACTAAGAGTATTGAGTCTAGCCGACTTGATTCAATCTGGCGAGTTTTCAAGGGAATAAATTAATTATAAATATCTGTTGTTTAATAATAAAAATATCTATATAGTTCAGCGTGTTGCAGTATATACCTAAAAATATATATTAAGTATTAGATGTAACCACCAGTTATTTTGGAGAAAAAAATGAGCAAGAAGCCTGACATGATAGTCGTACTTATGTTCATATTTGGTTTTGGGATTCTGATAAGTGGTGTGGCCCAAAGCGCACTACTATAATTAAATCAATGCGTTAGCCAATATAGATTGATCAGGAAATAGTAGTATAAGTTGTCTGATCTGTAATAATTTTATCCAAAGGAACGTCCCACTCGGCACGCTCAAGGCCATCTACCCTTTGACATTCATGCGCCAAGCCAATCAATGTTGGCGTGTTTTTGGAACTTGATCGCACTTTAGCTACATTTTTTAGCATAAACGCTAAGCTTTTATCATAGTAACCTTTTCCCATGCCTAGGCGATTGCCCTTCATGTCAAATGCAACCAGCGGCATAAAAATCACGTCCATATGCTCTGAGGCTAAAGCATTGTTAGGATATTCTATCGGTTCAAGTATGCCAAAATGATTTTTTTTCAAAGAAGTGCCTAAAGTGTATTCCACAAAAGCCAGGGATGTATCGCTAGGGTTAAGTACCGGCAGAAAACAGCGTTTACCAAGCTCCAGGGCCTTTTTGACGGCAGGTGCCGGATCAATTTCACCATCAAAAGCCTGATAAAAGGCTAAAGTCCCGGCTTTTTTAAAATAATCCTCTTTAAGAATATGCTTCAGAAGCCTTGATGAGGCTTGATTTTGCTGCTCAGGGCTGAAAGAACGCCGTTGCTGGCGTATTTTTCCACGAAGTTGTGAGCGCTTACTTACGCTATAAGTATTGATTTTTATTGGTTTTTCTGGGTCTGATGACTTCATGATTCTGATGTGATAATGAGACTCTCCGGAATACCGCTACCAACGGAGTCCTGAACCCAAGAGTTCAGGTGGTGACTCGTCCAACATATCAGGCTTTCCGTCTAGCGGATATGCACAACAATGCCATTAGGCAAGTCTCCGGGGTATGGTTATCGGCTCAGGGACAATATTGATTAGCTAATATCCTAGAGAGCTTGTGTCTATTATAGACATAAAATTTTATGGTGAAAGTGATATTTTTCTTATATTTCGAATTGGCGAGATGTTTGTAAAGCGGACTCTATTTTTTTCTCTAGATGACTTAAAAATTGTTTCGCTCCATTTTCAGAGTCATCTGCTTGTTGAGTATTCTGCAAAAGCTCATGGGAGATATTGAGAGCTGTCATGACAACGACTTTTTCAAAGCTCAGGGTTGATCCGTGCTTCTTAATTTTTTCCATTTGTTTGTTTAAATAAGTGGCTGACTGCCTCAAAGCATCCTCTTCATCGGGCCCACAGGCAATCTGATAATCTCTACCCATTATTTTTATGTTGATACTGTTTTTTTCAGACATACTTAATTGTCCTGTTCCAGCGATTTAAGACGCCGTAATACTTTTTCAAGGCGCACCCTAGCAAGCTGGTTTTTATCTCTTAGGGTTTTACGTTCATCTTCCCAGCCATTGACCTGATCACGTAAATTTTGATTTTCAGACTTCATGTCAGCACAAAGTTTAATAAGCTCATCAACTTTATCTTCTAAGCCACTGAAATTCGTATCACTCATCGTATTAATACTCTTAAAATTCTGACGCCTAACTATAAAACGCGGGGTGCATAGGGTCAACAGACATTTTTGAAAAAAATACAGACTAATCAGGCTGTTGTTAATAATACTTCATCTTAAACGCGAATATTTTTTTATGAGAGGGTATTATTGAACGTTTTCACAACACAAGAGATTTGAAAAGAGTGACTCCGGATTTTGACAAGGTAGCTACTTTACTAAGCAATAATAAAATTTTTAATTCAGCCTCTGAATTACACGGTATTATTTGTGGGCAGTTATGTGCTGGTGGTAAACAATTTGATGCAACATTAACAGGACACTTGCTGGGTCTTGAAAATAAGCCCAGCAAAATAATAAGTGATTTGATACTACGCTTGCAGATCAATATCCGTGAGCAACTGGAATCCGATGATTTTTCATTTCAGCTTCTTTTGCCAGATGATGAGGAGGAGCTGCCCATACGGTTACATGCTGTGAGTAACTGGTGTGAAGGCTTTATTTCAGGTTTTGGAGGGGCTTTTGCAAAAGGTGATGGTTCATTACTTGAAGAAACCCGTGAAGTACTAAAAGACTACACTGCTATTGCAAATGTTGAAGATACTGAAGAGGATGGGCTTGAAGATGGTGAGCAGGATTTTATGGAGGTGCTGGAATATATAAGGATGGCTACGTATTCAGTTTTTTTGCAAAATCAATCTGAAAACAAAAATTTTGTAACAGGTCGCAATGAAAATAACCTGCATTAAGAACAGTTAATGAGATATAGATTAAAAACATATGAGTATTAAAAAAAGTGAATTTATAAAACGTCGTAAAGATTTAATGGCACATATGGAGCCGGATAGTATTGCTATCCTGGCTTCAGCCAGAACGGCTTTGCGTAATGGCGATGCTGATTATGCATACCGGCAGAATAGTGACTTTTACTATCTAACAGGGTTTGCTGAGCCCGAGGCAGTGCTGGTTCTCATTCCCGGCAGAGAGAAAGGAGAGTGTTTGCTTTTTTGTCAGGAAAAAGATCCGATGAAGGAATTATGGAATGGTAAATTACTTGGCCCTGAAGCGGCTATTGAAACACTCGGGCTTGATGATAGTTTTCCAATAACTGACATAGATGACATTCTTCCAGGCTTAATTGAGGGGCGTGATCGAGTGTATTCTCCTATGGGGAAAGATGAGGCCTTTGACCACAAAGTGATGGAATGGGTTCGCGTTATTCGAAGTAAAGTGCGCAGTGGCGCGCACCCACCAGGAGAGTTTTTGGTGCTTGATCATTTGTTGCATGAAATGCGTTTGATTAAATCCAAAACAGAAATTGATTTAATGAAAAGATCTGCACAGATTGCCGTAGCCGCACATAAGCGTGCTATGCAGGTATGTAAACCAGGAATGAATGAATATGAGTTAGAAGCAGAATACCTCTATGAATTTACACGTAACGGTTGTCATGCTCCAGCCTACAATTCGATTGTTGCCGGTGGCGATAACGCTTGCATTTTGCACTATATCGAAAATAACCAGAAGCTTAATGATGGTGATTTAGTGCTAATAGATGCAGGTTGTGAATACGAATACTATGCCTCAGATATAACCCGAACTTTTCCGGTTAACGGAAAGTTTAATCCAGAACAAAAAGTTGTTTATGAGCTTGTTTTGGAAGCCCAGTTGGAAGCGATAAAAACAATAAAGCCAGGTGCGCATTGGGATGAACCCCATAAGCGCACGGTAGAGGTTATCACCACTGGCCTGGTTGAGCTTGGATTGCTTGAGGGTAAGATTGAAACCTTAATTGAAGAAGGTGCGTATCGTGACTTTTATATGCACAGGGCTGGTCATTGGCTTGGCATGGATGTGCATGATGTTGGAGATTACAAGATTGAGGGTAGCTGGCGTTTATTGGAAGCAGGTATGGTAATGACGGTTGAACCTGGCATTTACATATCTTCTAATAATGACAAGGTTGATAAAAAATGGCGCGGAATTGGCATTCGGATTGAAGATGATGTTGTTGTCACCAGAAAGGGTTGTGAAATTCTCACGCAAGGACTGGCGAAAACTGTCGATGAAATAGAATCCTTTATGGCTGCTTGATATGGCAGGTAAACAACCCACACGATACGACCAATATGATGTAATTATTATTGGTGCTGGTATGGTAGGCCTTAGTCTGGCTCTTACCCTTCAAAAAATGCTGACTGAAAAAGCAGCAAGCACTTTCCCTAAAATTTTATTGCTTGAATCCAAGCCCATTCAAAGCAATCAGGCCTTACAGCCTGGTTTTGATGTGCGCTCAACAGTTTTGTCCTATGGCACCGTGGCTTATCTGAAAAAACTTGACATCTGGGACGCACTGGAGCCAGCTGCGGAGCCTATTAGTACCATTCATGTTTCAGATCAGAATCACTTTGGTAATGCCACAATAAAGGCAAAAGAAGCGGGTGTTGAGGCGCTGGGCTATGTTGTTGAGAATCAGGCAATTGGAATTGAACTCAATCGAGCATTACTAGAATCTTCAGAACAGCTGGAAGTTCTGAGTCCCGTTCAGGTGAATGATATTTCTCATCAACAACAGGCGGCCTTGCTTGAATGTCAGAGTAATAATGAGCATTTTAGCCTGCAAACCTCACTTGTCGTGTTGGCTGAAGGCGGGCGTTCAGGTTTAAGCAAGAACTTGGGTATTTATCGCAAGCAAAAAGAATATAGGCAAGTCGCTATCATTGCTAATGTGGGATTGAGTCAAGGCCATAATAATGTTGCTTATGAACGTTTTACACCTAATGGGCCTTTGGCCGTTTTACCTTTGACAAATTACAAGGAAGAGAATCGAGCTGCTTTGGTTTGGACTCAACAGGCAGATTCTTACAAGGAGATTTTTGAATTAAGTGATGAGGATTTTCTTGGCAAGTTACAGAAAGAGTTTGGGCAACGACTGGGTACAATTTTAAAGGTAGGAGAGCGCGCAGCTTTTCCGCTCAGTCTGCAGGAAGCAGAAGAGCAGATTAGGCATAATCTGGTGCTACTAGGAAATGTTGCGCACGCACTACATCCAGTAGCGGGTCAAGGCTTTAATCTTGCTTTCAGGGATATGATGCGATTGGCAGAAAATATTTCTGACTCCTTCAAACATGGAAAAAATCCTGGTGACTTTTCCCAATTACAAAAATATTTAGCTTCCACACAAGATGACCAAATGAAAACGATTGGTTTCAGTCATTACCTGACCCAATTCTTTTCAAGTAATCAGTGGGCCTTGGTGTGGTATAGAAAGTTTGGCTTGTTAAGTATAGATGTATTGCCCCCGCTAAAGCAGATTTTAAGCAGACAGGCAATGGGGATGAGTGACAGAATGGTAAAACTATGACGACAGATTTATCCGCAATATCTAATTTGCATTCTCTTCTTTTAAGCCAAGAAAAAAGTCTACTGCATGATGTGTTTTCTGAAAAAACGGAGCATTTACTGGCTGAGAAACTTTGGGAAATAGCCGTAGATGGCACTAGCCAAAGCCGAGACGAAATTTGTAATTGGCTAAGTCAAAAATCATCTGCCACACGCTGGCAGTTCAAAAATTTTAAAGTACAAAGTTTAAGTGATGAAGTTGCCCTGACTACTTATTGGGCAAAAATGGTCGCACCGACTACCTCGGAATCTAAAGGGGCCTTGCATAGCTCGATCTGGAAATTGAATAAAGCAGGAGTTTGGCAAATGGCTTTCCATCAGGCGACGCAATTAAAATAATAAACTTTCGAATATCTGAATTAATTTTTAGCCGCCGAAAGTAAATTTTAAGATATAAAAGAAGATTATAGCCAGTAGAGCACCTACAGGTATTGTCACCACCCAGGAAATAATGATTCGTTTGATAATGCCAAGATCAAGCGCTTTAGTGCCCGCCCGTGCTAATCCTACACCCAGCACAGCACCGACGAGAGTATGAGTTGTTGAAATCGGGATGCCCGTGGCTGAGGCCAGAACCACAGTCGTAGCGGCAGAGAGCTCAGCAGAAAACCCCAGCGTTGGAGTAAGGTGGGTGATTTTTTTACCAATGGTGGCCATCACTCTGTGGCCATACATCATTAAACCGGCAACGATACCAATGCCTCCTAAAAATAGAATCCAGATTGGCATGGCCGACTCCTGAGAAACCTGCCCTGAGCGCACGACAGCATTGACAGCGGCCAGAGGCCCGATTGCATTGGCCACATCATTCGAGCCGTGAGCAAAGGCCATGCTACAGGCGGTGAAAATCATTAAGGTGGCAAATATTTTCTCGATCCTGCTTAAATGTAATTCATGGTCTTCATCTATATGTGGTTCGACCTTGGTTTGCATGTATATTCCAATTACCATGACAAATAATCCAATGGCGGCTGATGCTGCCATAGATTCCAGGAAACTGGCATCCAGGCCTACATGTGTGAGGCCTTTTAAAAAAGTCACCATTGAAATCATGAAGCCAACCAGGAACATATAAATAGGGATATAGCGTCTGGCATTTAATATCGGATTGGTTGTATCAAGAATCAGAATGCAAACAGACCGATAGATAATAAAGGCGAAAATTCCCGCTATCAGTGGAGAGCTGACCCAGCTCATGACGATTGTACCGACTTTAACCCAGCTAACCGAATCAACCCCGAGACCAACGGCAGCAAAACCTACAATAGCTCCAACAATTGAGTGTGTGGTAGAGACAGGCCAGCCTTTCATTGAGGCAATCAGTAGCCATACTGCAGCCGCAAGTAGGGCAGATAACATGCCGTAAACCAGTAATTCCGGGGTGCCTGCCAATAGTGCTGGATCAACAATACCTCTTCGGATAGTCGATGTTACCTGACCGCCCGCCAAAAAAGCTCCAGTAAATTCAAATACAGCCGCAATGAGAATTGCTTGCTTTAAGGTAATAGCTCCGGAACCAACAGAAGTCCCCATGGCGTTAGCAACATCATTTGCACCAATACCCCAGGCCATAAAAAAGCCAAATAGTATGGCTAAACCGAGTAGAATGGTGCTGTATTCGCTAAGGATATCCACAAGAGCCTCTAGGGAAGGTAGTATAGATCAAGGTGAGTAATACGAATTTGATACAACATTTTTAATATTATTCTTCTATCCAACTTCTGTTTGAAGTGAGTTCATTATACATTTGACCAATCAAGAAGCTAGGGTTGGATGTCAAATGCCCAGGATAAATTTTGCTTAGCCATTAAAAAGCATCGCCATTGTTATGGCTTAAGATATACAAGCGATGCGCTTTTTTTGTTAGAGTGAATGACATCCATAAATGTTTTGTAAGTTTAAAATTTTCAGTGCAGCATCCAAGGCCTGCTAATCATCTTAACAATAGAAAAGGTTAATTTTTTTGAAAGAACAACAGCCAAAATTTTCTGAGTATGATTTAAATGAACGTTTGCTGAAAGCACTGGCAAAACTTCAACTCGAAACTTGTATGCCAATACAAGCTAAAATGTTACCTGTGGCACTGGGAGGTGCGGATATTCTAGCTAACGCTGAAACGGGGAGTGGTAAAACGATTGCCTATTTGTTGCCTGTTCTGCAAAAAATTATTCAACAGCCATCTCCGAATACGGCTACGCGTTGTTTGATTCTTGTTCCTACCAGGGAGCTAGCTTTACAAATTGATGCTGAATGTAAAGCGCTGTCTGGTTTTAGCCAAATCCATTGTTTGACCCTAATTGGAGGGCTTTCTTTTAGAGAGCAAAAAGCCTTAATTAGAAAAAACCCTGAGATCCTGATTGCAACACCGGGGCGTATTCTTGAGCACATCAATAAAGCGTCTGTGGATTTACAGGATTTAGAATTTTTAATTCTGGATGAAGCAGATCGTATGCTGGATATGGGTTTTCGGGAAGATGTCTTTTTGATTTGCGGGGCCTGTAAAAGTGAAAAACAAACATTTCTGCTATCTGCAACTTTGCAGCATGCCGGGATAGAAAAAGTTGCCGCTACATTTTTAAACAAAGCTGTTCATATAGAAGATGGAAAATACCGACAACAAGAAAATAATATTCAGCAACGTATAGTCTTAGCCGATGCAGTTGAGCATAAAAACCAACTTATCACCAAACTCTTACAGAACGAGAGCCATCAAAAAGTATTGATTTTCACCAATACCAGAACCCAGGCAATGAAATTGAATGCTTATCTGCATTATAAAAAATTTCCTGTGGATTATTTGCATGGAGAGTTAAGCCAGGAAGAAAGACAAACTGTCATGCAGCGATTTCGCAATGGCAAGACAACGATACTTGTTGCAACAGACCTTGCTGCAAGAGGTCTGGATATTGAAGATCTGGATTTGGTAATAAATTTTGATATGGCGCGATCTGGTGATGACTACCTGCACCGAATTGGAAGAACCGGGAGAGCAGGCAAATCCGGTACGGCAATTTCACTTATCAACGCAAATGATTGGAATTTAAGTCAAAGTATTTCACGGTACCTGAATATTGAGTTTGAACTTTTTGCAGTTAAGGGCTTGGAAGCTAAATTTAAAGGCAAGGTAGAAAAACGGTCCAAGAAAAATCCAATTAAAGGTGATAAAAAGAAAGCTTCCTCGGCCAACCTGCCTGATAAACCCAAGGGAATACCCAAGGCAAAACAACGTCATCGAAACAAAAAGAATGTAGGGATGCGCCGAAAGCCGTCGCAGGAAAAGTCCTTGCAACTAGAGAATGATGGTCTTCAACCATTGAAAAAAAAGCCATAGCTTCAGATCCATGATATCTTCAAAAATATTCATGTTACTAATTGATATATATATAACTAAAGATGGCCTTAAAACAGATCAAGCCAGCGGATGGAAGCAGGGCTGTTATTGGATCCCAAGAAACGGTTTTGCTTGGGCAGCCTCCAGAAGTTCTTAAAGGCTTACTAATTCATAATATTAGTCACTTTGATACTTTAGTGCTTTGTGATTCTCAGAAAAAAGATGGTTCCCTACTGAACAATCTTGAATTTCCCTTATATTTTTTCTTATTTGTTGCAAAAGGCATAGAAAAGGGACGCTTACTAAATTTAGTTGGCGAAGCTGAAGATATTTCTCGTGCGCTCAGAATATTACGCTTAACTTTGCTGGGTCCAACCAAGGCTGAACTTGATAACTGGGGAACTGAAGAAAAATTAAAAAAGGAATGGTTAGGAGCCTCAAAAAAGCTTGCCTTGAAAAATAAAAAAAATCAGGTAAGAGAGGTTGAGAGTTTTTTTAATTTTGTTCCTTTTGTGGATGATGAAGCCAAGACTTCTCATTTCACGATTAAATATTTAGGCCATGATAAATACCAGCTAAGTTATGAAAGTGAAGCTTCCATAAAAATCAATTTACAGGAGGATTCTGAAATTAATTCTCCCTATTTGATGTAGCCGGATTTTATCCCAAGGGATCTGGTCAAACTCGGGCTAGAGATACTTGGGAGCGCTTCCGGTTTTACGGCAAACGAACCTTGCACAAGTCTGGCCTTGTGCTACAACGGTGATTACATTTTAATTGATTCACTGCCTTATCTTGATAAGCACCTGTTTGCTCGTGGCATTTCTAAAAACCAGATTTCTACAGTGTTTTTGACGCATTTACATGATGGTCATTGTGCTCTATTTTCCCTGTTACTCATGCCTCGCAAGGTGAATATTATTAGCACCAGAGAAATCTATGAAATGGCAATGGATAAACTAAGTTGTAATTTAAACTGGGATATCCATGTGGTGAAAAGTTTTTTTGAATTTACTGAAGTCGTACCAGATGAAAGCATAAATTATTATGGTCTGGAAATAAAAACCCATACAACTGTGCATAGCATACCTACCATAGGTGCAACATTTTCAACCACTTACAAAGGTCTGACCAGAAGAATATGTGTGATAGGCGATAACCATGGAATGAGCGCTGTTAGGGAAATGGTTGAAGAAGGTATCGTCAGTGTAGAAACTTTTAATAAATTGCAGACTATTTTTACTACCCGTTTTGATCTTTTGCTCGCTGATGGCGGTGCTGGCGCAATCCATGGTGATTCTGCAGATGCCTTAAAGTCTGATTCCGACCGAGTTGTTTTTGTACATGTTGAGCATTTATCAAACAGATTCAATACAACTTTTTCTCTGGCCAGTTCTGGCAAGCGCTATACAGTCATGGATGGCGATAGCAGTATTTATACATCATTAATGAATCATTATTTATCAGTGTGGCTGGGAGAACCCTTGTCAAATCGTTGGGGTCGCAGCATTCTTGCCGAAGAAGAAGTCAGACGCTATAACAAAGGAGATGTCATTATGGTGCAAGGCGCGCAAAGCCGAGGCACTGTATTTTTGATATTAACCGGATACTGTGAAGTTGTCGTTTCTAATGAAGGCGAGCTGGAATCAATTGCGACCCTACAGGCAAGCGAAGTCATCAGAGAGATGGCAATTATCAACGGTGCAAGAAAACGTAATGCCAGTGTTGTTGCCAGTTCGCCCGTTTCAGTCTGTGTTTTTTCTGAGAAAACTTTTGATGCTTTCATTAGTAGCGAAGGACACAGAGAAAAAATATTGAAACGTTGGCAATTACGTCAACAGATACATCAGTTACCACAATTTCATGGGCTTATTTCAACAGTGCTTGAACGAGTTGCATATATTGCTGAGTTTGAGCCTTTAAAGGCTGGCATGTTGCTGTCGATCAATGAATCCTATTGGTATCTATTGGCCTCGGGAAAAGCGGTTTTTAATGGACTGGAGAATCTGGAAGTAGGAGCAGAGCTTGGCTATTGCCCGTTTATGGAGCCTAAAACAGGAAAATTAAGAGCCCTAGAGGACAGCCAGCTATTTAAAATACCAAAAGACAAAATTGAGCAGTTTATATTTGAAGTCCCTCAATTTTCATACTTAATCAGAAAATATCGAATAGAGACTGATGTTTCTGAGATAAACTGGTTGAGGGGGAAGGTGTATATCCAGTGAAGAGTATCTTTACCAAAGCTTAACATCTTCATGTTAATCTCCAGTGATCCTGATTAATATTCGGATATTAAGAGATATCAGCTATGAAGAGTAAAAAAATTGTCATTATTGAAGATGAACCAGATATTCTCGAGGTGCTCAGCTACAACCTGAAAAGAGAAGGCTTTGTAGTGTTGGCTGCACTAGACGGCGATACAGGGCTTGCCATGGTTAAGCATGAAAAACCCGACCTGGTACTCTTAGATTTAATGTTGCCAGGGATGGATGGTGTTGAAATTTGTTCCAGTATTAAAAATGATACTGAACTTCACAATACACTAATTATAATGGTGACTGCTAAGGGCGAAGAAAGCGATGTAGTGCTTGGTCTTGGAGTTGGGGCTGATGACTATGTTGCCAAGCCATTCAGTCCTAAAGAATTGGTAGCGAGGGTTAAAGCGGTTTTAAGACGCGGAACACTGCTTGATCTTAATCCTGAAAAGGAAAAAATTGAATATGGCGATCTTTGCATAGATACGCAAAAGTATGAAGTTCTTGTAAAAGGGCAGGAAGTTAAACTTACGGCGACAGAATTTAGGATTCTGCACTATCTGGCCAGCCATTCGGGCAGGGTTTTTTCAAGGGAACAATTATTAAATAAGGCCTTGGGCGATGCCAGCGTTGTGGTAGATAGAAATATTGATGTGCATATCAGGGGAATACGTAAAAAATTGGCTATTGAGCCACCTTTGATTGAAACTATTCGAGGAATTGGCTATCGCTTTAAAGATTAAATATGCGCTTTAACTCTTCCTTCTTTTTTCGACTGTTCTTGGCCTATTCATTTCTATGTGTGGGAATTATTGGAATTTATGCTGTGATGCAAAATCGCAGTATCCAATTGGAAATTACCGATAGAGTAGAAAAAGAATTAACTATGCAGACTAGGATTCTCATAGAAAATATACGAAGCTCACTGATCACTTTGGATCAAACTCAAATAGCCAATCAAGTTAGGCAATTAAGGTTAGCGAGCAATAATCGCTTTACAGTCATCAGCCCCCAGGGGATTGTTATTGCGGACTCACATCAGGATGCGAGTCAAATGGCCAATCATTTAAGAAGACCTGAAATCCAAAATGCGATTCAAAGTGGTAGGGGGCAAATATCCAGGTATAGCCAGACCATAGAAGAAAATCTGCTTTATTATGCCCAACCTGTGTTCCTGGAAGGGATGCTTCTTGGCATAGTGCGTTCTGCTTATTTTACTGATCAGATTAATGATGAAATCTCATCGAAAATAAGGAAAAACATCTTCGATGCTCTAATAGTTGCTTTCTTGGGTGTGGTATTAATTGCTATGACCGCCTTTTTGCAGGCCAGTTCTGCGGAGAAATTGGCGTTAATTGCATCAGATATTTCTGCAGGAAATTTTAGAGGCAGAGTCCCTGAAAAAAATGCACTGGGCTTAAAAAAACTGGCTGAAGTAATTAATCAGTTGGCCAGAAATTCCGCTGCAAACATTTCCGATATTACAGCTGATCGAAATCGTCTGGCAGCGATATTTGCCGGGATGGTTGAAGGTGTTATTGACGTTGATCAGGAACAAAGAATCCTACATATAAATGAAGCGGCCTCTAAATTGCTTGGTGTGAATAGTTTGGAAAGCACTGGAAAGCCAATATGGGAAGAGGTAAGAAATAATGAAATCACTCAAGCCCTGGATGAAGCAATGAAAACCAGATCATTCGTTAAGTCTCAAATAGATCTTAATTCGTCTAAATCCCCAAATAATGGGCGTGCTGTGATTGATATTTATGCTGCATCATTAAGTGATGATTTAGGTAAGCCCATTGGAGCAGTGGTTGTTTTGCATGATATTAGTGAGCTCAAAAGTCTGGAAAGGATTAGAACAGATTTTGTAGCAAATGCATCACATGAATTAAAAACGCCTATCACTGCGATTCGAGGTCTTTCAGAAAGTGTCATTGATGATGAAAATATTGACCGTGAAACAATTTTAAAGTTTGTTAATCGTATCCATTCTCAAAGCATAAGGTTGTCACAATTAGTGGGAGATTTGATGGCCTTGTCACGTCTAGAAGTAGATCTGGAAGAGAAGCAGTTTTCACTTATCAATATGAATTTTCTGCTTAAAAATTCTGTGAAATCAGTAAAAGTAGCCGTTGAACAAAAAAATCAGAAATTGCTAGTTAATATTGCTGAGGACAACATATACGTTACTGGTGACAGGCAAAATTTAAGTCAACTAATTGATAACCTTATTGATAATGCAATTAAATATACTCCCGAGAATGGCGTAATCACCATTAATTTAAGTGCTGATGATACAGAAATGTTGTTGTCAGTGAGTGACACCGGTATAGGAATTAGTCCCCAGTACCAACAGCGTATTTTTGAGCGCTTTTATCGTGTCGATAAAGCCAGATCACAAAGCCTGGGAGGAACTGGCTTAGGCCTCTCAATTGTAAAAAATATAGCTGAGAAACACCTCGGAGATATACAACTGGTTAGTCAGCAAGGCAGGGGATCAACATTCAGTTATCGTATGCCTTTAGCTCGTAGTATCAAATCTGATTCATAGTATTGTTGGCCTTAATAATCCTCAGTAATATTTTCAGAAACTAAACCGCTTAGTTTGATTGTCTCTTTGAAAGTTTTATTCATTACGCACGATAATTCAATGGTGTTCCATTATGAATAAGGCAACATAAGGTGAGATTTTTTTCATCAACCTAAAAAAATTTATCTATTCTTTATCTAATCTTAATAGTGCTTTGGAAAAATGCGCGAGTAATTTAATTTTACTCATTCAAACTATGGAGCACACTTCATGAAACAATATTTTGCGCCGCTAAAATTAAAACAATTACTATTAGCCGCCATCTTGGCTCAAACTGCTGCCAGTGCAAATGCAGCAGAACAGGAGTTGCTGGATATATTGCTCCAGAATGGTGTGATAACCCAGGCTCAGTATGATGGATTAATTGAGCAGGAAACAATTAGCAGCTCCGATATTATGGGTCAGTCTGCTAATCAATTCGTGATAGAGCAGGCAGTAGCAGCTGAAGTTGCAGAACAAATTGAGCAGGAATTTCCTGTGACGGCAAGCCGGGGTAGCAGTGGATTTCGTCTTGAAACTCGAGATGGCAACTGGCAAACAAACCTCCAATGGCGTGCTCAAATGCGTTTCACTACACCTTATCGTTCAGATCCAAGACAGATTTCTGACCTGAATAGTGAAAATCAATTAAACTTTGAAGCACGTCGCCTGCGGATGAAAATCGGTGGTCACGGTCTGCAGCCATGGTTGCAGTATTATTTTGAGGTTGATCTTCAACCATCCAGAGATGTCGATGATAGTAGCTCTTCAGCAAGCGCAAGAGTCATTGACTATCGTATTGATATTGCAAAATGGGACTGGTTAGGTGTTCGCATTGGTCAATGGAAGATTGATCTTAACCGTGAGCGTGTTGACTCATCAGGAAGACAGCAATTCGTTGAACGTTCCATCGCCAATCGAGTATTTACAATGGATAGGCAGCTTGGTGTGCAGGTAAGGGGGCACTTGTTTCAGGACACTCCTGCAGACATGAGATATTACGCTGGTGTTTTCAATGGTGAGGGCCGTGCGGTAAACAACACTGATAATGATTTAATGTATATGGCTCGCTTGCAATGGAATTTTATGGGTCGAGACCTTTCCTGGCGCCAAACTGACGTTGAGTATACTGAGCTACCCACTGGTAGTTTAGCTATTGCGGGCTTCACCAACACAGGCAGCTGTACACGTTGGTCTTCATCAGGCTGTGGTAATCTGGATGGTTTCGTCAGCCCTGCTACTGCGACCCCCGGTCAATATGAGATTGAGCAGCTTGTACAAGAATTTGCCTTTAAATATCGTGGCTTCTCCGCTCAGCAAGAATTTCATCACAAAGAAATCACCGATAATTCTGATGGAAGTACGCATACATTAACCGGCGGTTATATTCAGGCGGGAAACTTTTTCCACAACCAGTTCCCTGCGGTACCTGCCCCACTTGAGCTAGCAGTGCGATATGCGTTTGTTGATGAGCCTAATAAGAATAACAGGGCTCTGGAGAATCAACGCAGAGAATTTACGCTTGGTGCAAACTGGTTCTTCAATGGACATGATAACAAAGTGACCTTGGATTTCTCACGATTGAGCATAGACGACAGATTATTGCTTGAGGAAGACTCAGATAACCGCCTGCGTCTGCAGTGGGACGTGCAATTCTAAGTGGATGCTTAATTGGGTTTGTTGCATAGATTACTATAAAGAGAATAAAGGATTATTCTCTTTATAGATTCTTAACAAAGCTCTGAAACAATACCCCTAGATTTTTATTGGATAACTAGTTTATTAATTCTTGCCAGGAGTATTTTATGAACAACTGTGCTCAATCATCCGCTTTAAAATATATATGGGCAGCTTCTGTGCTGGTAATCGGCTTAAGTGCCTGTTCTGGCGACAATCAGGAAGCCGGTTCAAATGATCCTAACCGCTTATCCGGGGTAGTCAGCTTGGATGGGTCAAGTACAGTATTTCCTGTCAGTGAAGCTGTTGCCGAAGAATTTTTAGCTATTCACCCAGGCGTCAGAGTGACAGTAGGGGTTTCAGGGACTGGTGGGGGTTTTCAAAAATTTTCAGCGGGCGAAATTGATATCAGTGACGCATCTCGAGTTATCAAGGATTCAGAAGCCGAGGCAGCCAGGGCAAACGGCATTGATTTTATGGAAATACCGGTAGCTTTTGATGGATTGTCAGTTATTGTTAATAATGAAAACACCTGGGTCGATTATCTGACAATTGACGAGTTGAACATGATATGGGCTCCAGGCAGTGCAGTAGATTCTTGGAATGATGTCCGCCCAGAATGGCCCGATCAGCCGTTGAGACTTTATGGGCCAGGAACAGACTCCGGGACATTCGATTATTTTACAGAAGTGGTGAATGGGGAGTCCGGTGCTTCAAGGCCTGATTATACGGCAAGCGAAGATGATAATGTTCTGGTGCAGGGTATCAGTGGTGATGTGAATTCATTGGGATTCTTCGGTTATGCTTATTATGTTGCTAATGAATCTATTTTGAAGCTTGTACCAATTGATGGGGGCGAAGGTCCGGTTAGTCCTTCAGCAACCACAATTAATGATGGCTCTTATAGTCCTTTATCTCGTCCAATTTTTATTTATCTCAGTCAGCCCAGTGCTCAAAGAAATGAAGTGAGAGCCTTCGTGGAATTTTATCTGGACCAGGCTCCGGTGTTGGCTGCAGAAGTGGGCTATGTAGCGATGCCGCCAGAAGAGTATCAAGCATCTCGAGATGCTTTGGTATCTTTTTAATTAAACCAAGTTTAAAAGAGAAAAATAAGCATAGCTCATAGAAAATTTTTAGAGCTATGCTTATATTTCTGTTTAGAGCGAACATGTTAGAATCGCTCTCAAAAATTACTTAAAGCAAGACTATCAGGAAGTATTAGAATGGCCGAGGCAGCCTCTCAGTCAATACACAAAGCAGGTAGGCATCTTGGAGAGTCCTGTATTGTTAGCTGGCTTGTAATTTGCGCGGCTGTTTCTGTTATCACTACTGTCGCCATCATCATATTACTGTTTAAAGAATCATTTGTATTCTTTGAGAATGTCAGCCCCGCTGAATTTTTCTTTGGGACCAGATGGGTGCCAATATTGCAGCCAAGCTCTTATGGCGTCCTACCCTTGCTTTGGGGAACTCTTCAGGTAACTATTGGTGCAGCTATAGTAGCTATCCCATTGGGTTTGGCTTGTGCAATTTATTTAAGCGAATATGCTTCTCCTAAAATGCGCTCATACGTTAAGCCTGTTTTGGAGTTGCTGGCTGGTATTCCAACCGTTGTTTATGGTTATTTCGCCTTAACCTTTGTGACCCCGCTGTTGCGTAGTATTTTTCCTGAAGTTCAGGTGTTTAATGCACTCAGTGCCGCCATTGTGGTAGGCATTATGATCCTGCCAATGATTGCAACTTTAAGTGATAACGCACTTAGATCTGTTCCGGATAGCTTACGCCAGGGTGCCTATGCACTCGGCGCAACCTCGTATGAAGTGACAACAAAGGTAGTAGTCCCTGCAGGCTTGTCTGGAGTTATGGCTTCATTTTTATTGGCAATATCAAGGGCAATTGGAGAAACGATGGCAGTTGCCATAGCTGCTGGTCAGACACCCAATCTTACCTTGAGTATGTTTGAGAGTATTCAGACAATGACGGCCTACATAGTTCAGGTCAGTCTTGGTGATACCCCAACCGGAGAGATCGCATATCAAACGCTTTTTGCTGTTGGAGCCCTGCTTTTTACTATAACTCTTGTGATTAATATAATTTCTCAACTGGTGCTAAACAGATTCAGAGAGGTATATGACTAATGTCTTTAATCTCTGAAAAAAACAAAAATAATCTTAGAAAAAGGCAAAGAAAGTCGCTTTATTTTGCTCGCCTGTGTGCCATCGTCACCTGGTCAAGCGTGTTCCTGTTGGGCGTCTTGCTGTATCAGGTGTCTGTTGATGGACTTGACTGGATAGACTGGCAATTTATTAGCAGTTTCCCTTCACGCTTCCCTGAAAGGGCGGGGATTAAATCGGCATTAGTTGGCACTTTATGGCTGATAGGATTAGTAGCGGTTATCTCAATTCCGATAGGTGTTTCTTCCGCCCTTTACCTGGAGGAGTTTGCCAAACCAGGAAAAATAAATAAATTCATCGAAGTAAATATTTCAAATCTTGCAGGTGTTCCTTCCATTGTATACGGCATATTGGGCCTGGCAATCTTCGTGCGTTATTTTGCACTTGAAAGATCATTATTATCTGGAGCTCTGACAATGAGTCTGCTGATTTTGCCGGTTATTATAATTGCCAGTCGCGAGGCTATCAGGACGGTGCCTATGAGCATTAGACATGCTGCCTATTCATTAGGCGCCACTCGATGGCAGACAGCCTGGGCACATGTTCTCCCAGCATCCTTTCCGGGAATCATGACGGGGGTGATTCTGGCATTATCTCGTGCTATTGGCGAAACAGCTCCTCTAATAATGATAGGGGCACTGACCTTTGTGGCCTTCTTGCCGGCTGGTCCCATGGATTCGTTTACAGCAATGCCTATTCAAATTTATAACTGGATATCTCGCCCTCAACAGGAGTTTCATGAGCTTGCAGCAGCAGGAATCATTGTTTTGCTGGCTGCGTTATTAATTATGAATGCAACTGCAATATATATCCGTAATAAAACAGAACGGAGATTCAAGTAATGTCTGAACCCTCAGCTGCCGCGGTCTCAACAGTAATAAATGAGACAAACAAGACTAAATCCGATATTGCACTGAATCTGAACGAAGTCAGTATTCTTTATTCGGGGAACCCTGCAGTAAAAAAAGTTTCTTGTCAGTTTTTAAGAAATAAAATCACATCGATCATTGGGCCTTCTGGTTGTGGAAAGAGCACATTATTGCGCTCACTCAACCGCATGAATGATTTTATACATGGCGTAACAATAGAAGGTAAAATCACCTTTGCTTCAGAAGATCTTTATGGGGCTGAAGTAGATCCTGTAGAAGTAAGACGTCGGATAGGTATGGTCTTCCAAAAGCCTAACCCCTTTCCAAAGTCCATTTATAATAATATTGCCTGGGCTCCAGGTATCAATGATTATGAAGGCTCAAAAGACGAATTGGTTGAACGCTCTTTAAAGCAGGCAGCCTTATGGGATGAAGTAAAAGATCGTTTACATGATTCAGCATTGAATTTATCAGGTGGGCAGCAGCAAAGATTGTGTATCGCTCGGGCCTTGGCTATGGAGCCGGAAATCCTGTTAATGGATGAACCTTGTTCGGCTCTGGATCCAATCTCAACTTCACATATTGAAGATTTGCTATTTGAACTGAAAACACGATATACAATTATTATTGTGACGCATAACATGCAACAGGCTTCTCGCATTTCAGATTACACAGCATTTATGGAAATGGGGCATTTGGTAGAGTTTGGTGAAACTGATAGGGTATTTACCAAACCCATGGCGAAACGTACTGAGGAATATGTGACTGGTCGTTTCGGTTAATTATAAACAAGAGTAAATTATAAATTATGTCTCTACATTTTCAGCGTGATCTCGATAAGCTTAAAAAGGAAATTTTACTAATAGGTGGTTTAGTAGAAGAAGCCATTAATAATTCCATTCGCGCTCTGAAGAACCGTGATGCAGAGCTGGCTCAGGCAGTGATTGATAAGGAATATATTATTGATGAAAAGGAAGTTCATATTGAAGAAGAATGTTTGAAAGTACTGGCATTACACCAACCTGTTGCCACCGATTTAAGATTTGTCGTAGTTATTCTGAAAGTTAATAACGACCTTGAACGCATGGGAGATTTTGCTTCCAATATCGCTCAAAGGGCGCTCTTTTTATCGGAACATGATCCATTGCCAGACTTGCTGGAATTTATTGATGAATTACCCAAACTGGTTCAAAAAATGGTTCGTGAAACTCTGGATGCGCTCGTTAAAATGAACGCGGAACTTGCTCAGAAAGTTATATTAGCTGACGATGAAATCGATAATATTAATCGCTTAATGCATAAAAAAGTTAATGAAACAATCCTGAAAGACAGCACTAACGCAGAAAGAGCCATTAGCTTGCTGTCTACTTCACGTTATCTTGAACGTATTGCTGATTTAAGCACCAATATTGCTGAAGATGTAATTTTCATGGTTGAGGGCAAAGTCGTCAGGCATGAGCTGGATCATGATTAATCGAATTAAGTCACTATTTGATTGACATCTTAATGAGAATGATTATCATCTTTATCTGTTTAGATTAATCATTCATCAGAGATTCCCATGTTTAAGCAAATCTGCACACTAGCTTGCATATTGAGCCTTGTTGGCTGTTCTACCGGTCGCCAGGATAGTGTATCCCATAGCGCTATTCTGGAAACCTATATTGCTATCGCTCAAGCAGCCTATGAAGACTCATTAATTTCAGCCCGTGTCCTAGAAGATGCAATTGATGCTTTCCTGGCTGAACCCAATCAAACCACACTGACCTATGCCAGAAATGCTTGGGTGGCAGCACGTGTTCCTTATCTTCAAACAGAAGCATTTCGATTTGGTAATCCCGTAGTAGACGAATGGGAAGGCAGAGTAAATTCGTGGCCGCTGGACGAGGGCCTGATTGATTATACTGCTGCCTTCTATGGGCAGGAGTCCGATAACAATTATTTTTATACAGCCAATATCATTGCTAATGAGTTAATAGACATAGGCGGTATTAGTGTTGATGCTGCACAGATAACCCCACAACTTCTCGCTGAGACTTTGCATTTAATCGATGGTGTGGAGTCAAATGTGGCGACTGGCTATCACGCTATTGAATTCTTGCTTTGGGGGCAGGACTTGAATGGGACCAATCCTGGTGCAGGCAACCGTCCGGCAAGTGATTATTCTTTAAGTGACTGTTCAAACAGGAACTGCGACCGCCGACGGGATTATTTAAAAGCCGTTACCGGTTTATTGGTTTCAGACCTCGAAGAGATGGTCTATAACTGGCAACCTGGTGGTGCTGCCTATGTGGATTTAATGCAAAAAGGATCTGAAGGCGGACTGGCAACTATTCTCACTGGCATGGGTAGCCTGGCTTATGGAGAGTTAGCTGGAGAAAGAATAAGGCTTGGGTTGCTATTAAACGACCCAGAAGAAGAGCACGATTGCTTCTCTGATAACACGCATAACTCCCATTATTACGATGCTTTAGGCATCAAGAATGTGTACATGGGTAGCTATGAAAGAATTAATGGCAACCTCGTCCAAGGTCCTTCCCTGGCCAGATTGATGGAGCTGGAAGCGCCCGATCTTGCCGCTGTAATGTTAGCCAGAATTGAAAGTACAGAATTGGCAATGGATGCATTATTAGTTGAAGCGGCTAAAGGCAATACTTTTGACGTATTGATTGCGAGCAATAATGTGGCTGGTGAAGAGGTGGTTTCAAGAGTCGTTGATTCTCTAATGGAGGAAACCAGAACCATTGAAGATATTATCAGGGCATTAAATCTTCAAAATGTCAGTATTTCAGGCTCAGAAAGCTTAGGGGATTTATAGGCTGGTAGTAAAAGCTGCAACTAAATTTTATCTTTTAATTGCAATGTTAAAAACTCATTATGAAGTTACATTTATTCATTATTTTACTGTCTTGGTGCATAGGCAGCTCCTCTGTTGCTCAAGACAATCCTTTTGCAATATCTGAAGCTGGGCTTGATTACTTAACTGGGCAAGCGCTGTTTGAAAAAATCTGGGTTACTGCTCCTTCTTCAACAAGAGCCAGTGATGGTTTAGGCCCACTATACAATGCACGCTCATGTGCTGAGTGTCATTTTCAAGCGGGTAAAGGCAAGTTACCTGCTGCATTAACTTTACGCATCAATAGTGATTTTCTGGGGCAGCAAATTCAAAGCAGCGCTATTGCAGGTTTGCCTGCTGAAGCGCAGGTTGAGCTTAGTTATACAAGTATTGTTGAAACATTGTCTGATTCGACAGAAGTTATCCTAAAAAAGCCACATTATGTCCTTAACTATATACAAACAGAAACAGGGCGACCCGAGAGAAGACAAACAGAAATAGAAGAACTTTCCCCTAGATTTGCACCAGCCTTGTTTGGTATGGGTTTATTAGAGGTGATTCCGTTACAAGAGTTGCTAGATAAAGAAGATCCAAAAGATCATGATAATGATGGAATTTCAGGACGGGCAGGCCCTGGCCGTTTTGGCTGGAAAGCAGACGTCATTAATTTGGAGCAGCAGACCGGCAAGGCCTTAAGTTTGGATATCGGAATTAGTTCAGAATTATTCCCCAATCCATTTGGAGACTGCACACAGTTGCAAGACTATTGTTTATCTCGACCGAATGGCGCCTCCAGGGAGGATCAGAATTTGGAAATCGGTCCTCCAGGATTTGCCACCTTATTATATTTTATAAGAAACATCCCTTTACCTGTGGTTAACGTAAATAATATGAATACTTCTGGTAAAGAGATATTTGAAAATATTGGCTGCCAGCACTGTCATCAAATTGGCTATATGCAGGGAGCGATCAACCCTTATACAGATTTGCTGTTACACGATATGGGAGATGCCCTGGCTGATAGCTTTGATAATGAATTATCCCGGGAATGGAGAACCCCGCCTTTGTGGGGACTTTCAAGCTACCAGGAAAATGATGAGCAGTACTATTTACATGATGGAAGAGCAACAAACCTGCTGGAAGCCATTTTATGGCATGGAGGAGAAGCTGAAGCTGCCAAACTGGCTTTTAAGTCTTTATCTCGATCTGCCAGGCAAGATTTAATCAATTTTTTACAAAGCATATAATGTTACCTATGAATAAATATATCTTGAAAATTACCAAGCTTATTTTAATTTTAATAGCCAGCCCTTTAGTACATGGGCAGAATCTGATCACACGCGATGAAGATTGGACAGCAATTAATATTGCCGTGACAGATGAGCTTATTATTCCGGCTTATCAAAATATGGAATCAAAATCAGTAGAACTCCTGTCCTCTGCTGAAAGATTTTGTTCTGATTTAAGTGACTTAAATTTGGATAACTTAAAGAACGGCTATCAAGCATCCATGCTTGCTTGGCAGGGAATCCAGCATATTCAATTTGGGCCAATTACTTATTTCAACTGGAATTACCGGATGCAATATTGGCCAGATGAACGTGGAGCCAGTGGTCGCCAACTGGATGCATTACTTGCATCGCAAGATGAAGCAATACTCTCCAGTAGCGCATTTCCAAGACAGAGTGTAGGCGTGCAAGGTTTGCCGGCGTTAGAAAGGGTTCTTTATGATGATAATGCTATCAATGAGTTTCGAAGTGAACCGTATTTGTGTTTGCTCACAGAAACCATCGCCAGCAATATTAATGAGATAAGCGCCGGAGTAACGCAACGCTGGCAGGATGAATTCAGGGCGCTTGTTTTAGATCCTGTTACAGGAGGACTTTATGAAGATGCCGAAGATTTGAGCATTGATTTTTTGAAGGCGCTACAAGAAGGCATAGCAAAAATAAGAGATCTAAAGCTGGCGCCAGCGCTTGGAGAGTCTTTTGACAGCGCCAGAATCCGTTCAGCTGAATCTTGGCGGTCTGAAAGTTCTCTGGCTAATATTAAAAATAATCTGGATAGTTTGGCCTTATTATTTTCTGCCTATAGTCCTGCATTTCATGAAGAAGATGCAGCGGTGATAAATCAGGGATTTGGCGATATAATGGAGGCACTTTCCAGTCTGCCAGCTTCATTAGAGCTAGCGTTGATAAATGAAATGCAATACGTCCAGTTACAAGCCTTGCATGCACAAATTGATGCACTACATGAGTCGCTTGAAACAGCTTTAAAGAATACTGATTTATATCTTGGTTTTAACAGTCTGGATGGAGACTAGTATGTCTTCATCAAGTATTCAAAACATACCCAGGCGTTCTTTTTTAAGTCTAACTGTAGCGCTTGCATTGAACTCATCTTTTGCACTAGGTAAAGATGGAGTTAATCCGGTTTTTCTTAGTGCGGCTACTAACAGTGATAATACGCACTGGTTAAAAGCCTTTACCATTAAAAATAATCAACTTGCTGAGCTATACAGTCATCAATTACAGGCTCGAGCACATGCAGTTGCCTTAAGTAGTAATACAGATTTTTTTGCTGTAATCGCGCGCCGGCCAGGCAGGTTTATGCTTATTGGTGATACTGTAAGCGGAAAAATTCTGCAAGAAATCGAAGCAACAGAAGGCAGACATTTTTATGGGCATGGGGTGTTTGCGAATGATGACGAATTTTTCTATACAACAGAAAGCGACTATGAGGATATGCAAGGCGATAGTGGTCGAATTGGTGTCTGGAAGATTCATAAACCATTAAACGGCATAGTCCTTGAACGTGTTAATGAGTTCCCCACTTATGGTGTTGGGCCGCATGAACTACTTATGATGCCTGACCAACAAACATTGGTTGTGGCAAATGGAGGGATTCGTACTCATCCTGACTCAGAGCGTGAAATACTCAATGTTGACTCTATGCAACCTTCCCTGGTTTATATAAACCGATTCACAGGTGAGCTCCTGGAACAAAAGCGTTTGCCGGCTGAATTTCACCAGGCCAGTATTCGGCATTTAGATATCAATGTACAAGGGCAGGTAGCAATGTCCATGCAATTTGAAGGTGAGCCTTTTTTGGGTGTTCCCTTATTGGCAACCCATCAGCGTGGTGAGGCTATTCTCCAGATGCTTGCACCAGAGCAGGTTCAGTCCAAACTTGCTCAATATGTTGGTTCAATTCGTTACGATACAAGTGGTCACTTTCTCGTAGCCTCATGCCCACGTGCCAATGTTCTAACGTTTTGGGATGCACAAAGTGGCGAGTTTTTAAATCAAGTTCGTGCCAGAGATGCCTGTGGTGTTTGTGCTTACAAAGATGGATTTCTATACAGTGCCGGAACCGGGCAGATTAGATATTATGATTTAACTCATCAAGCCATTACCAATTTTACACTAGGTGAAGATTTCACTACTGGTCTATTTTGGGATAACCATTTAACGGCGGTTTAGGTGTCCAAATTCTTGAAATATTTTCTAATGTTTTTTCTATTGGTCGGATTGACAGGCAATATACTGGCAGCCGATGAGGCCGATTTACATTTAGAAAAAATGACTGATCTTGGAGCTGCTTTATTTTTCGATGTGAATCTTTCTCAAGCCCGTACACAAAGTTGTGCTACTTGTCATGATCCAGCCAGGGCATTTACAGATTACCGTGACAGCGGAGTCTCAGCAGCAGCTTCATTAGGTGGAGATTTACTTTCATTAGGAGATAGGAATGCACCAACAATTTCCTATGCAGCATTAACCCCGGAGTTTCATATTAATGCCGAAGGTGAATTCGAAGGGGGTATGTTTTTGGATGGGCGTGAGGCCAATCTAGCAGGCCAAGCTGGCGGTCCACCTTTGAACCCCATAGAAATGGCTTTCCCTAGTAAAGAGGCAGTCATTGCACGTCTGCTAGAAAGTCAAACATATGAAAGCGCCTTTAAGAGCCTCTTTGGGGAGGAAATTTTTGCTGATGTTGATGCTGCATATAAGGCGATGACGGAAAGCATAGCTGCTTTCGAAAAGACTGAATTTTTTTCTCCTTTTGACTCCAAGTACGATCGTTACCTGCGTGGAGAATATGAACTAAGCAGGGAAGAAGAGCTAGGAATGACTTTGTTTTTTTCAGAACAATTTACTAATTGTAATCAATGTCATCAACTCAATACTTTGCCAGGCTCAGAGAGAGAAACTTTCACCAACTATCTGTTTCACAATATTGGTACTCCGGTTAATAAGGTCTTACGTGAAGCAAATGGCCTAGGCGCAGAATATATCGACAATGGCTTACTGGAAAATCCCCAGGTTAATGATCCAGCTCAGGCTGGAAAATTTAAAGTACCGACTTTAAGAAATGTCGCTATTACTGCCCCATATATGCATAATGGCGTTTTTCAGGATTTGAAGACTGTCGTTTTGTTCTATAATAAATTCAATACCAGAAACGATTCAGCTCAAATTAATCCTGAGACAGGAGACGTTTGGGGTGAACCAGAAGTTGCAGAAAATATTTCTATTACTGAATTAGAATCTGCACCAGCCTTGGATGAAAGAAGAATAAACGCCTTGGTAGCTTTTATGCGATTATTAACGGATAGGCGTTATGAACCCCTCATTGAATAAGAAAATTAAATCACAGTAAGATGTTTACTCATGAAATTTGTTGATACCGAAATAAGCGCTCGCCTGGAAAATCAACTCAATGGAATTCTTGGCAGATATTGCACTCTGGTGGGCATTAATGAAGAAGCTTTGTCATCCACTCGTGTGTTTTTTGATATTTATAATATTGAAGGGAATCGATTAAGCGGCAGCAGTAATGGCGACCATATTTTGCAAAATATCTTTAAGGGTGAAACCGGAAAAATATTTACTAAAGCTATCGAATATCGGCCATTTCAGGATGCGGAATTAATAACCATGATCCAGTCTCTGGTCAGCGCTGATATTCCTCCCGCAGACTTTAAATATACTTCCAGGGGTGATCATTTCGCTTTTTCAAAACCTAGTGATAGTGAAAAGGCCGCTGACAATATCCGTATAGCTCATGATAAATATGCTTATTTTTTAAAATTGCTGACGGTTATAGAAAATGTGATTGAAAAACATGGTGAGCTTTTTAAAAAATGGAGTGGTTTGAACGACATTGAAAAGGTTGCCAATAATATTAAAGCATTGGATCAAATCGTTCAAAATTTAGCCATGGAACCGGACGGGTCAGATACTATTAAAACCTCAGGCCTCACGCTAGATGACCTTGGCATGCTGGTAACACTTGAGCCTAAAGTTGCAAAAGAAGCCGGTATTACAAAAACTGAAATAAAAACCCATTGCCATTTGCCAGGCAATGCAGCAGCTGAATATATTCAAAGTTGTGGCTTGCAAAAATATGCGCAGGAAGCATTAGTAGTTGCACAGTTAATAGAATACGCTGAAAATGTAAGAAATATTGATGCGGGTTTTTATGGAAATTTTCCTAAGGTGTTTCCGCCAGATGAATCGGGACTAAGATTTTCCTTTCACAATTTCCATCATGCTTATTTGTTGAGGGAAGGTCAGGGCGGAGTTCCCGGCGTTGATATTTCAGCTTCAATGTATAAAGACTTTGGCGGCTCTGAAGCATTAATAAAATATCTGCAAGAAAACAATCTGGTTTCAAAACTAGTTAAACGTGAAAATGATTTTCGCCGTGGTCGAACCAATAATCTGCGTTGGTCAGAAGCCCGGTCCCTACAGGAGCTTGAAATTGCATTAGATTCTTTCGAAGATACCCAGGCGAAAGATAGTTCGCTAAGAGAGCAACTGATTGAGCATTATTTAAACAGTGTCAGTGAAAATTTTGGAGATTTTTCCCTGGGAGAAATTGACCCGGATAGTGGTGAGGCAGTTACAGTAGTTGTTCTGCCTTCACCCAATATGGCAGGTAAGTCTACATCCTTGAAAGCTTTAGGATTGATCTTGCAAGGCGCACTAATGGGGAGAACTATTGCAGCAGAAAGTGCAGAACTAACGGTCCCTGATCAGATTTATCATAATTTTAATGTTGAAGATGATCTGACACATCAACGCAGCACCTTTAAAGCCCAGCTTGAAAATATAAAGGACTTTTTGGATAACGCAACAATCGACAGTTTGGGTCTCTTCGATGAGCTATTTAATGGTACCAGTGCAGATTATCAGTTGGCACTTGCCTGGGCTTTTCTGGAAAAATGTACCGATCGTAAATTAAGAGTCATGATTTCCACGCATAACCGCGATCTGGAATACTATAGTGATCCGCAAGGGTATGAGCACATTAAAGGCTCTCATGGCCGACCTAATGAAACCATTAATCCGAAAGGTGGCCGTAATGCTAAAACGGTCTCTATTGGCCATGATCATAAATTCAAATATGGTTCAGAAAGAGACAGTGAAGCACTGGTTATCGCCAGTGAAGTGCTTAGCCCTAATCATGATGATATTCTTGAAAGAGCCGACAAGATATTGATTCATATCCGCTCAGCTCGAGACTAAATTTTAAAACAGAATAATTTTCTATCGGTAAATTAATTCTTTTTAGATCCTTTGCATTGCCTCAAGAATAATATTGCTTGTGAGAATCTGAGGCAGAACTTCTGCAGGCTGCGTTGGATCTGCAGGGAACATCAGATACAAAGGTACACCGCTGGTCTCATAGCGCCTTAGCACTTCAGTAATTTCAGGATCGTTATTTGTCCAGTCGCCTTTAAGATAAGTGATATTCTTCTCTGCTAGCGCGCTTTTGAATGATTCAGAGTTGAGGGCAACTTTTTCATTGACTAGACAAGTTATGCACCAGCTTGCCGTCATATTGACAAAAACAGCTTGCCCATTATTTCTCAACTGAGCCAGACGTGCATCACTATATGCTTCATAAGATGCATCTTCACTAATCACCTGAGCGATAGACTGAGTCTCAAGTAAAGGTGATCTCACCACGCCAATTGTTATAAGAAAGCACAACATAATGATCAAGGCATTGGTATAACGCCAGAATGCGGATTGAACTTCTCTGCGATGTTGATATAACCACGCAGCCAATCCCAGCAGAACACATGTTGCAATTACTATAGCCATGCCATCTGTACCAGTTTGATTACCCAAGACCCATAGCAGCCAAACAACGGTTGCAAAAAGAGGGAAGGCCAGCACTTGTTTAAAGGTAAGCATCCATTTGCCAGGATGTGGAAGCAAACTTGATAGCGCCGGATTAAAAGAAATTAATAAAAACGGTAAAGCCATACCCAGACCCAGGGCAACAAAAACAGCCAGTGCAATAATGGCTGGTTGCGTAAATGCAAAACCCAGAGCGGCTCCCATAAATGGTGCTGTACACGGACTGGCGACTACACTGGCCAGAATACCGGTGAAAAATGAACCAGAATAGCCTTCTTTTTCCTGTAGCTCAGTTCCAACGCCCATAATGCTTGTGCCAAATTCAACTACTCCAGACATCGATAGCCCCATAATAAAAAACAGAAAAATGAGCAGACTGATAAACCAGGGAGCTTGTAGATGGAAACCCCAGCCTATGAGGGCACCACCAGCCTGCAGGGTAAGTAATACAGCAGCAAGAATCAGAAAGGCAGAGATAATACCTGCCGTATACGCCAAGCCGTGTAAACGTTTTTCCTGTTGGGAAGAATTACTGTTAGACGCCAGGCTAAGTACTTTTAAAGATAGCACCGGGAATACGCATGGCATAAGGTTAAGAATCATGCCCCCAAGCATGGCAAAAACAAAGACTAGCAATAGGTTCATCTCTGAAGCCGAGGATGATGATCTCAGTGTTGATGCTGACGCTGCCAGAAAACCCAAGTCTGAAGCATCAATGCCGGCCGATACCGCCGTAATTTCATACGAAATTTGTTGGCCGCTATTATCAGTCACTAATAAAAGTCCGGTAATTTCCTCAGGTGCTTCACTAAGGCGAGGATGGTGACCTTGAGATAATTGCAGGCTAGAAAGTTGATAGGTAATTTCCTGGGGAGAGATGTAATCAAAAACTCGATGCTCTCCAGGAATAAATCTTATGGAGCTGGCATTTTCAAAAACGGCTTCGGTGGCCTGGACCAAGAGATTTAAATTGCCGTCAGCGATAGAAAAAGTAGTATCAAAGCTCACATCACTGCTTGGTATTGATGCGCGAGTTATCGCGAAGCCTTCGATCCATTGTGGATTTTGTGTAATTTGTGACTCAGCAAGGACTGGTAATGATAAGGCCACGGTAGCTCCGCCAGGGATGCAAATATCTTCACATTCCAGCCACTGTGCATTAGCACTGATATCCAGACTTTCAGCATCAAAAGAATCTGAAATGCTGAGAGGAACCTGTAAAAAAATCTCATCTTCGTAACCAAAATCAACCAGATCAGCTGGCAGCTCAATGCGTTTTGGGGTAGGCCAAATAATTTCACCGGCTGTGACACCTTCGGGAAGTGTCCAATCAATCTGAGTGGCACGGCCTGCATCGCCAGGATTTTTCCAATAGGTGTGCCAATTCTCCATATGGTCCAGGCGCAAGGCTACCCAGGTATCCTGACCAGGAACGACACCTGTCATTTCAGCGACTAGCTCAGCATCGACATGTTCGCCAACAACCACTTGTGCCTGCCCATTGAAACTCAGCAGAATAAGTAGTGAGAGTAATAATTGTGAAAATTTTGATTTCATAAGGTCTTGAAGACTCATTTAGTCATGCAATGTTACAGATCTTACTGATTTTTACAGAGTTTATCAGCTTTAGGCTAAGTAGAATTAAGGAAAAATTATGTATTTGAACTTGTTAAGAAATGTTAAATTTCAACTTCTTCACTCACTGGTAATTATTTTGACTCCATCGTTGTTAGAAAAAATCAGACTTTTAATGAAAGATCCGTAATCAACATTGAGATAGTTGCGCATGTCTGGCCAATAATTTCTGAGCATGCCATGCTCAATTTTCATTGATTGAGGAACCCCAGATGTCTCTGCTTCCTGATAGATGTAAAAGAATTCTGCTTCCAGTTCGGCGCCGACGAGCGCCAAAGGAATTTTTTCTCCATTGGCTTGCCATAGCTTAAACGTACTACCTAGCTCGACACTCACCAAGGCTTGAGCTGGTAAACTATCAAGTCCGCCTTGTGCCTGAATCAGGTTGCCAAAAGCATGCTCGACATCATGCGCATATATTTGATGTATTACTTCCAGTCGTTGTGTTCGCGGATTAAATGCTATTGTTGTGAGTAATGTTTGCTCGAGATGAGCCTGTGTCTGCATTGCCACCAGGATAGTCAGCAATGCAAACAAAATAAGATTCTGGAAACGCATTTATTCTCCAGTTGGCTGGAGCGGAACTTCACTTCCTGTATCGGACTCTTCACCCGTTTCGGCTTCTTTTAGCTCAACCAAAATATCAGCCATTAAATCTCGATCAGGATTATCAGAACGGTAAAGTTCAATACGAGAGCGTTGTATTTGCTGAGGTATACGATTGTTATTTCTATCTGTATCAGCTATTTGCAGAAAAGGATCAAGCTCAACAGCTACAATGGCTTGTTCACTTAAGAACATGCGAGTCACCTGGTGAGGGCTTCTGCGCCATATTTCAGCAGGAAGCATTATATCCTCGGTATCGCCATTGGCGTATTCAATCCGAAGCGGTAAGGGCATCACGAGACCGCCGATGTTTTCAAAATCCAGAAAATAAACCAACAAGCCGTCAGCGATGGATTGATCTAGTAGTTCTAATTCCCAGTCCTCGAGGCTTTCACGAAAACTGGTATATTCATTACGATCAACATTGGATACTGTAAACTCATCGTTCTCGTTATAAAAGTCTTCTAGCTCGGGAAATTCTTCGACGCGCTTGGGTAAATCACTGTTTCTAATCTGCGTTAGGGACACGGGTTCATCAGCCTGCTTTTCACGCTGAATGGGGAATTCTATTTCAGGATCCTGAGTTGAAATGCTGTATTCACGGATATCACTCAAAGCAATATCAACATGGTCAGTGGTGTAAAACCATCCCCGCCAGAACCAATCGAGATCAACTGCAGAAGCATCTTCCAGGGTTCGGAAAAAATCGGATGGAGTAGGGCGTTTAAACATCCAGCGTTCAGAATATTCTTTAAAAGCAAAATCAAATAAGTCTCGGCCCATTATTGTTTCACGGAGGATGGTTAAAGCCGTAGCCGGTTTACCGTAAGCATTATTACCCAGTTGCAGGACAGACTCTGAGTTGGTCATGATAGGCACCTGATTTTGTGAAAGCATATAACCAGTAATATTAGCCGGATCTCCCCGACGTGAAGGATAATCATCTTCCCATTCACGTTCAGTCAAAAACTGTAAAAACGTGTTTAGTCCTTCATCCATCCAGGTCCATTGCCTCTCATCAGAGTTGACAATCATGGGGAAGTAAAAATGCCCTATCTCATGAATAACGACCGAAATTAAACCGTACTTGGTGCGCCTGGAATATGTACGCTCTCCCGTTTCTTCATCTTCTACCGGGCGGTAGCCATTGAAGGTGATCATGGGGTATTCCATGCCGCCGCTTTCCCAGCCGTTGACCGAGATAGCAACCGGGTAGGGGTAGTCGAATGAGAAACGTGAATAGACATCCATAGTATGTGCAACGGCATGAGTAGAATACTGGGACCATAGTGGCTCAGCTTCAGGTGGATAAAAGGACATGGCCATGACAACGGGGTTAGCTGCATTGTTTTGCTGATGGCCCAGGGCGTCCCATATATATTTGCGGGAACTGGCCCAGGCAAAATCTCGAACGTTTTCAGCTAGAAAGATCCATGTTGCTGTCTCTTCAGTTCCAGCTTGCTGATTTTCGATGGCTTCTTCAGGGGTCACGATAAATACCGGAGTGTCCGAATTCTGTGCTTGCTCGAGACGATCTTGTTGCACATCGCTTAATACCGCATTTGGATTCTGAAGGACACCGGTGGAGGCGACAATATGGTCTGCTGGAACAGTTAAGTGGACTTCAAAGTTTCCAAATTCCAGCGTAAATTCGCCGGTACCAATAAATTGCTTATTTACCCAACCATCATAATCCGTATAAGCTGCTACCCGCGGATACCACTGTGATATAGCAAACTGATAGGTGTCACTTTCTTCAAAATACTCATAACCGCCACGCCCGCCAAGAATACTCTGGTTAACGATGTTATGTTCCCAATCGATTTCGAAACTGACGCTATCGCCTGATTGCAATGGTTCTTCCAGATCAACTCGCATCATGGTGCCGTTTATTTGTGTATTAAGCTGGTTTCCGAGGATTACTTGTGTGTTTTGTTCGCTGCCAATGACTTGCTGCACGCGGCTGATTTGAAATCCTCCCTGGAAGTCATCAAAAGTGCGTTCTCGCCGTAGTGTAGAAAAAGTCAGGCGGTCACTATTCCCTGCTGTTTCGGAGCTGCGACCAATCGAATCATTCTGAAAACGATTTTGATCAAGCTGAATCCAAAGGTAGCTTAGAGTATCGGGAGAATTGTTAGTATAGGTGATGCGTTCGGAGCCCAATATGCGTTGATTGCTTTCGTCCAGAGTAGCCTCAATGAAGTAATCAGCTTGTTGCTGCCAATACTCATTGCCAGGAGCTCCTGATGCGGTCCGATAGCTATTTGCAGTGGGTAGGACTTCATCCAACTGGCGAAACTTATCCTCGAAATCTCCTTTGCTTTGGTTTACCTGCGCACTGGCAGAAAAACTCAATATAAACAGAGAGATAAAAACAAAATTTCTCATGAGGCCGCTCCGTGTATTGACTGGAATTTGAAAGTATACCTGTTCTTATTAACACAATGTAATACTGCTTCGATAAATTGAGTTTAAACTTTTATATCCTTCTGATTGCGGGGATGTGGCACAAATATATATGCATTTCATTTGATTTTAGGGTATATTTTCCCAACTTTTTAACTATAACTATAATTATATTCAGGAGGGTTAAAGATGCATCTTTCAATGAAACGACTGCTTGCTTTTTCTCTAATATTTTCTTTTACAGGTTTAGCTCACGCCCAAGGTATTTTTGGGCACTGGGATCCAATTATGCATGAGGATCAAGAAGAGCGCATTCCCGGTCCTTTCGTTGGCGATTATGCAGGGCTTCCAGTAAATGATGCAGCACGCTTACGCGCAGACAGTTGGCAGCCTTCATTATTAACACTACCTGAGCATCAGTGTAAGCCTCACCCATCTACTTATGGATTCCGAGGTGTTGGAAATCTGTATATCTGGCAAGAATTGGATCCAAAATCTCTTGAACTGATCAAGATTGGTACTCATATACGTTGGCAGGCTCAGCGTCGCGAAATCTGGATGGATGGCAGACCTCACCCGGATGAAATGGCTCCCCATACCTGGCAGGGCTTTTCAACAGGACGTTGGGAAGGTGACACATTAGTTGTTACTACTACTCATTTGAAAGCTGGTTGGATGCGACGCAATGGTTTAGCACTAAGCGACCAGGCCACGATGGTAGAGCGTTTTATTCCTCAGGGTGATGACGATACTATTCTTCATATATATATGGTTCAGGATCCCGTTTATCTTGATGATGTGTTTTTCAAATCAAATGGTTTTTCCAAGCGTGCTAATACAACAATGCAGCCCTATCCTTGTCGCCCTGCAACGGAAATCATTAGGGCTGAAGGGGATGTTCCGCATAATCTTCCAGGCCGGTCTACCTATGCCGTTGAGTTTTCGGAAATGCTAGGCGTCCCAATTGATGCAGGTCGCGGAGGCGGTATTACCATGCTTCCAGAATATATGGATGTTGTTCGCGAGTGGCGAAATGAGAATATGACAGCCGAAGAACGTAATGGAGATGGTAATATTTTCCCGATAAGGGAGTGATATAAGCAGCACTAATTTTTTACTTTCATAAACTATTAATAAAAAAGGAGGCAATTGCCTCCTTTTTTATTGTTTGCTGATTTCTATCAATAAGCACGCTTTAAAAATTTATTATCCCGAGCACTTTTATCAATATAAGGGGAAAGATAATGAATAAGAAATCCTTGGCCGGACTTATTGGGATTGCCAGTTTAGCTAGTTGGAATATTCAGGCACATGAAGCAGGTGATTTTATTGTCAGAGCAGGTGCAGCATCGGTTAATCCCTCAGAGGATAGCGGAATAATACAACCCACGGTTGTCTCACTAAATGGACAGGTGAGCATTGATAGTGATACTCAGTTAGGCCTAACCTTCACGTATATGTTGACTGATAATTGGGGCGTTGAACTGCTGGCATCAACACCATTTACCCATACCGTAGATTTTGCCGGTGATCTAAGTGGATCAGGCTCTATTGCAACTGCTAAGCATTTGCCACCAACCTTGAGTGCTCAATATTTCTTCAATACCGAGAGCAATATTGACCCATATGTCGGAGTAGGTGTGAATTACTTAATGCTACTGGAAACGGAGTCAACGGCGAATGGCAGAGCCGTTCTTGATACCGTTGGTACAGGCGGTAATTACAGTATTGATGCTGATGATTCTGTAGGACTTACTTTTCAGGCAGGCGTAGATATTAATTTAAGTGACAGATTAACGTTTAATGCAGCGATATGGAAAATGGACATTGGAACAACTATTGAAGTAGCAAAAACACTGAGGGTTGATCTGGAGATTGACCCCTGGGTTTACATGTTGGGATTTGGGTATAAGTTTTAAGTAAGTTAAATACCCAAGCTTGACTAATACAGTATTAAGCAAGCAAAAAAAAGGCAGCTGATTAGCTGCCTTTTTTATGTTTACTGCTTAAGTTTTAATTAGAAGCAACAGCTTCAGCTGAGCCTTCATTGACTCTCATTTGGAAAGGTACACTATTAACGATACCCAGCACTATATCTGAGAATTTGTAGTTATCCTGAGCAGCATCACGAACAATAGTTCGTACATGAGGCATATCAGTCCATTCTATAGGTCTGGCTAATGCAAATTGCATTAATTTCTCAGTGGTTGTACCCACAAATATTTCAGGACGCTCCATCATCCAGTTACGAAGTGCTGCAGGGCTATCGATTTGGGTACCATCGAACAAAGTCTCTACAGGGTTTATTCTAATTTCTCCGTCAAAAGTACGATAACGTCCAACACCGTCAAAGTTTTCCATTGCAATTCCAATGGTGTCCATCATGTAGTGACATGATTGGCAGACTGGATCAGATCTATGTAATTCCATAAGATCACGCAATGATCGTGCTGTTCCATCATTAAACCTTTCAAGGTCAGTATTAACATTTGCAGGTGGCTCGGGTGGTGGTGTTCCAACAAGGTTGGTTAAGAACCACTTACCGCGCGTAACCAGTGAAGTTCTGATACCCAGAGAAGTAAGGGTAAGAACACTACTGTGTCCTATAATACCTCTTCTATTTTCATCTTCAACTTCAACCCGACGCATACGACTGCCGATTACTCCGGGGATGTTATAGACTTTAGCCAGATCTTCGTTAACAAAAGTATAGTCAGCATCGATGATATCTAAGACACTTCTGTCTTCATCAATGATGCTCTGGAAAAGCATCTGAGTTTCCCGAACAGAAGCCTGTCTCAAGTTGTCAGTGTAATCAGGGAAAGTAAGTGGGTCAGGAACAATTGCCTGCAGATTGCGAAGAAGAAACCACTGTGAAGCAAAGTTTGTGGTTAAATTTTCAGCTTTAGGGTCAGCGAGCATTCGCATTACCTGATCTTCCAGTACATCCGGCTCACTCAATCTGTTCTCTGAAGCGACATTGATTAACTCTTCATCTGGCAGCGAACTCCAAAGGAAAAATGCCAATCTTGAGGCCAGTTCAAGGTCACTGATTTGGTAAGGTTGACCTTCAGCTACGCCTGCTGGTGCAGACTCAACTCTGAACAGGAACTCGGGACCGGAAATAATACGACGTATTCCAGTCTCAATACCTTTCTCAAAACCGCCAATTTCATTGCCCATCTCATAGAAGCCTAACAGATCCGATACTTCATTTTCGGTAACAGGACGTCTATAGGCTTGTCGGGCTAAAGTAGAAAGAATTTCATTTGCGCAAGCTAGTTGCTCATCTTCCAGCGCACCAGGCTCACAAATAAAGATTTTTTCACGAGCAGCAGTTACGCCAGTCCCAGTTGCTTCAAAAGGTCCTCGGATTTCAACCTTGTCAAGGTGAGGAGGTCCTTTTAATGGGTCTCTGTCTAGTGAGGTACGGTCAGGCTGTCTCCAGATTTCGCCATTAGGGCCGCCTGGAACTCGACTAAAGTTGACAGCAACAGTGTGCTCTCCAGCACCTAAGAAAGTTCTGAAGCGAAAACGCTCATCAATATCTTCAGCTAATTGGAAGCTGTTAGCACTGAATTCGCCTTCTTCAGTATCTTTGTAACCACCAAATTCGGCAGTATGTACAGGTACTTTATCGATAGTAATTGTCAAAGTAGTTGGGTATTCAATACCACGGGCTTCGTCCTGAATAGAGCGCCAAAGTTTGGGGCTGAATTCATAAGTCCCATCTAGAGGGATGTAGTGGTCAAAAACCAAGCCACCAACTGTGCCGATAGGAGCGCCTAGGACATATCTATCCTGACTGGCATCTGATGGGACACGATAAGACACAAAGTCCGGTGTCATATCAGGGTTACCTACAGCTAAGGCAGCTACTCGGCCTGATGCAGCAACATAACCTTCGAGCAATGTGGCTGAAACTTGAAGAGCTGTTGACATGTTGTCAAAACCTTCAGCAGAGTCGTCAGAGATAAGCATTGTGGAAGCGTCGATATCCAATGCCAGTAAATCTCGAATACTGTTTTGATATTCTGTTCGGTTTAATCGTGGCAAAACCGGCGCCCCTGGGTTTGGATTTTCCAGAGCTTCTTGGTCAAGAGTTGCTTTTAGAGAAGCAATAAAAGTCTGTCGTTGCTCCGGTGAAGGTTGAGCCTCACCAAGAGGCGGCATTTGACCTGTAGTAAGCTTTTTAATTGCTTTTTCCCAGATTTCACCTTCCTCATGAACAAAGTCTGGTGAAGCGTATTCAATAGAAAGCCCACCAGTGTAGTCAGTCTCATTATGACAATCGACACAATAGTCATAAATCATATTCCATTGATCTTCCAAAGGTGGCAGTTCTTGAACTGCAAGTTGGGGTCCAGCATTAATACTAACTGAATCTTCCCCAGAATTATTACAGGCGCTTAAGCCTAAACTTAAACCTGTAACAATGATCGCTGATAAAGTTCGTTTTTTCATTGTAATTTACCTACATTAAAAATTTATTATTTTATTATTTGATGAGCTTAAACTTCGCCTGATTCATCATTATCTTCTGAAGGAGGAGCCACATACTCTTCAATGGCGATTCCCTGAGCATTCATGGCTTCTGTAAGGATAGCCATAGTTGACTCATAAACAGGTGTTTCGGGAGCTGGTGCTCCAGGAAACATTGGTCTTTCACCACCAACAGGTGGAACACCGCTAGCGACATCAAGCGCAGTTCTATTGCTAGAATCTTTAATAGTTAGATCAATCCCTTTTTCGATCAAAAACTCAACCACTTCATCATTTCCGAGAGAGGCCGCTCCATGCAATATAGAACCGCTCTCACCGCTGGTATTAACATCAGCGCCATGGTCGAATAATGCTTCCACTATGGGCATTTTTTCTTCCATGGTTGGCTCAGTAGTTACCACATCACCATTATTTGGATTTGGTGGACGGTAGCCACTGAAGACATTTAATACTGCTGCAAGAGGTGTGCTTCCTCGTTTGCTCAAAGAGTTAGGGCTAGCGCCATTGGCAAGCAGCATTTCCACATCATCCAGACGATCGCCGACTGCGGCATTGAATAAGGCTGTTTGGCCAGAGGTGCCTGCAGCACCAACAAAGTTTGTACTAAAGACTGGAATTCCATTTTCAGGCGTAGAATCTACATCTACGCCCA
>Ga0222714_10000704_pt1 | contig 38134 bp, 32 predicted proteins | sample C33_3DmetaG_FD_165048 | JGI IMG/M metagenome (GOLD analysis project Ga0222714, IMG submission 165048) | Estuarine water microbial communities from San Francisco Bay, California, United States - C33_3D | ecosystem: Environmental > Aquatic > Marine > Unclassified | place: USA: California...
AAAAATTATCGCCGCAGTCGCCAAAGAATTTATTTGTATTGCTGACGAAAGTAAATTTGTGAAAGTCCTGGGCAACTTCCCTTTACCCGTTGAGGTAATTCAAATGGCCCGTAGTCATGTTGGAAGGCAGATCGTGAAACTGGGGGGTGATCCTGTTTATCGGGAAGGGGTCTTAACAGATAACGGCAACATCATTATCGACGTTTACAACATGTCTATAACTGATCCCAGAAAACTTGAAAGCGACCTCAATCAAATCGTTGGCGTTGTTACCAATGGCCTTTTTGCATTGAGGCCTGCAGATGTTCTACTTTTAGGCAAAGACAGTGGCGTTGTCGAGCTTACTGCCTCCTAGCTTAGTTAAAGGCATACAAAAATAATTACTCGAAATTTTCGGAATCAATTTCAGCCATTGCGGCCTCATTGTAGCGTTCGCCCATAATTGTATTTTGATTAATATGCTCATCCAGTTCTTTGATGAGTTCTTCATCCAATACGACATCTCCAGCGGCAAAATTTTCCTCCATATGAGGTATTGAAGTTGTACCTGGAATTGGAATGACATGCTCGCCTCTTGACAGCAACCAGGCAAGTGCAAGTTGCGCCCTGCTGCAGCCTGCCTTTTCGGCAATAACCGAATAGTGATCCAGTAAGGATAAATTATGCTCAAGAGCCTTACCTTGAAATCGTGGCATATTGGGACGAATATCACCTGCAGGAAACTTCCCGGGCATAGGTGGTGCATCAGTTAACAAGCCTCGGCTAACCGGAGAAAAAGGCACAAAGGCCACACCTAATTCTATACAAGCCTGTAAGGAAGCAATCTCAGGATTTCTGGTCAGCAGTGAATATTCATTTTGCAAAGCTCCTACAGGATGCACAGCATGCGCTAAGCGTAAAGTTTTTGCTGAAACTTCTGATAGCCCTATCTGCCCTATTTTGCCTTCTTTAACCAAATCAGACAGTGCTCCAACACTTTCTTCAATCGGCACCTGCCTGTCCAAACGATGTAAATAATATAAATCAATAAAATCGGTCTTTAATCGTCTCAAGCTATCTTCGCAGGTACTTTTAATGACTTCAGGTCGTCCATCAATTGCCCGCTTGCCTTCACTATTTTTAAACAACCCGCATTTACTGGCTAAAAAGTATTCATTTCTCCTGGCACTCAGGGTTTCTCCCAGCAGTTCTTCATTAGCGCCAAAACCATACAAGGCAGCTGTGTCCAGGAAGGTATGCCCTATGTCCAGCGCTCGGTGCAGCACTTTTTGCGCTTTTTCTTTTTCAAGAGCAGGACCATAAGCATGCGATATAGACATACAGCCAAAGCCGATGGCTGTCACTGGAATAGAACCAATAAAGCGATTTTGCACAACATTTTCCTAGTAGTTATCAATTGAAGGGACAGGCAATTATTTTACATAAAAAAGCCCAATATTCTCTCGAATAATCGGGCTTCATTATAAAGTAAATTTAAGGCAGTATTTTGCTTGTTACTGATTTATAGCAGGAGACACTCGCAGCAACATGCCATTTGGATCATGACCCCATGAATAATTCACCCCTTCAGGCAGCTCTGCAGACATCGGCCCCAGACCAACAATGCCCCCGAACTCAGCAATTTTTTCAAGAGCCATTGGAAAGTTATCAACTGATATCAGTAACAGTGCTTCACCGGGATCTTCCACGCCGCCACTGGCTTTTCTACGGTCTCTGCCAGTAAATTCCTGAAAATTCAGGGTAAATTCAGTGTTCGGGAAAGTCCCACGAGCCGTCCGCATGGTCTTTAACTCATCATTATTAAACAGCGAAGTGACAAATTCGGGCGTTGGTCTGGCCGGACCTGGTGTCGCCATTTCCAACCCAAAAGCCTGATTATAAAACTCGACAGTTTCATCAAGATTCTCTACGCTGAGAAACCAGCCCACATTGCTGATACCTGTTTGCCCAGGTGCAGCGGCTCTCTCAACCAGTTCTACAGTATAGCCATCAGCATCTCTGATAATGGCATATTTATCGACTCCACCTCTGACAATGTAATCATCTCCTTCCGTTAATATTTCAAGGCCAAGCGAGCGCGCTCCCTCCAGCATTGCTTCAATATCCACAACCTCAATTGCCATCATAAAGGCTCCCGGATCATCTATGTTGAGGCGCTGCGGATTGGTAGGAATATTCGACCATTCAACCAATTCAAACTGGGTATCACTGGCAGGAGCTTTGACAATCATTACTCGCATCATTCCGTCTCCATCACCAGCCATTTGATTAGGCATTGGCTCTCCTAGTGGACGAGTCAACTCAAAACCAAGTACGCTATTATAAAAGGCCAACGAGGCATCCAAATTCTCGACCATCAAGTGTGGAATACTCACAGTCTGAGAATGCGGGCCCTCGTGAGCCAATAGTGTAATTGGGGGCAGCACCAGTGCCACAAGCACAAGCCGACATACATGGAAAAAGTAAGTGGATGTCATTGCAAACTCCTGAATTTTAGGCCGGCCAGAACATGGTTAACGGCTTGAAGGGGAAGATAAAACGCTATGTACTCAAAATATTGGAGTACATAGCGTTGTTGTTAACGAGTAATTCCACCATTTGGACTGGCGATACCTCTGGGAAAAGCGACATCCCAATGTTCCTGAATCAAGCCATCATCTACTCTTACCATGTCAAAACGGTAATAGACATTTTGTCCACCGCCAGGAGCATCCTCAAAACGCTGATCAAACTTCAGATAGTAGTTTCCTGAAACCAGTTCAAGCGTTGGTGGAGTAATCCATTCTCCGGTCAGCGGTTGTGAAGGGCGTCCACCGAAAAAGCCCATAAACCCTTCCAGACCACCCGGGACATTCATATTATGTTGCATGTAGCCAGGAGCAAAGTATTCCAAAGCAAGTTCAGCATGCCCGAATTGCAGTATGTCTCTGAACTCAATCTGACCTATACGTAAAGTTTCCTCCTCCTGCGCCGTTAAATTGGTTGGCGTATTATAGGTACCGCCACCCCGGTTTTTAGCACCAACATCTGTGCCTATAACTTTATGGGCGCCATCCCAATGCTCAACAATCTTGCCATCTTCAAGCCTGAATAGGTCAATCGTGTTGTATTTATAGATAATAGCGGCATCCATCGGATTAACGATAAAGCTCGCCCACATAAAAAACACATATTCATTCTGGGAAATAATGACTTCTGGCGTGCTTAGTCCACGATTTTGTAGCAATTCAGGATTGCTTCTTAAGGTGTTAATGAAAGCTTCACGACCTGCTGGTATATTAGGGTTCCGTGAGATGAAATCAGCCGGCATATAATGTGTTGCTATATCCAGATTACCGCCATTGATGATATCTCTCCAAAACGCCTGGACAAATTCAAGATTGGCACGTTCTTGCCCATTCATTGCCAAGGTCGGACCTTGTTGGGGGACTGGATATTGTGCAATGGCAACTGCACTAAATGCAGTAAATACTAAAAGCAGAATTATTCTTTTCATTTTTTGCTCCTTCATAGGCTCATTAATAGTGTCAATTTTTTGACTGGGGTTTTCGATGGTACCTTTTTTTTGGCGAATTGCGAGAGGAATTTAATTAAATGATCAGCATGATTACTTTAAGGGCAGACCTTCACGCTGCCAACGTAATAATCCACCCTGAATATTGGCAACTTGATCCCTACCACTTTCTTTTAAAATTGAATAGGCCAATACCGAACGTTTACCCGAACGGCATATGGTTACGACTGGCTTGTCTAAAGGAATTTCATCCAGGCGATCACGTAACTCATTAATTGGAATTAACTGGGCATCGGCTATCCATGCACTTTCCTCATCAGTTTCTATTTTTGTTCTGACATCAAGTATGTGTACTTCATCTTGATGAGTTGCTACCCATTGAGGCGAGATTTCCAATATGCCGCTGTAGGTAGTGACCACAGGGGCCCAGTCTGGCTGTTTAGGCAGGGCACTATCATCAGGCTTGCCCCCTTTTATGTTTGCCGGAACGGCTATATCAAGTTTTTTAGGATGTGGCAGCCGCATATTTTCCATATAGCCGACAAAATCATTCTCGTTTGCCTGTCCACCAATTCTTGGATTAAAAGCTTTTTCTTCGCCAATGCTGCTGGCAGTTCTACCTGAGTAGTCATGCGCGGGATACACCAGACAGGTGTCAGGCAGGCTAAATAAACCTTCTGTAATTGAATGGTATAACTTGCTGGCGGAGCCTTGTTGGAAATCGGTACGACCACAGCCCCGTATCAACAAACTATCGCCTGTGAAGACCATGCCTTCAGTTTCCAGCAGATAACTGACACAACCATCCGTGTGACCAGGCGTCTCAATAACCCTTAGCTGTTTGCTGCCAAATTTAACAAGATCTCCGGTTACCAGTTGTCGATCCATAACTTCAATACCAGAATGGACTGACGCCAGAATCTCACTACCAAGAGCTTGTTTAAATAGCCATGCAGCAGTGACATGGTCGGCATGACAATGCGTTTCTAGACAAGCCAGCAAGTTCAGACCCAGCTCCTGAATTAGGGACAAATCACGTACATACTTTTCAAAAACTGAATCAATCAGAATTGCGTCTTTAGACGCCGCATCGGCCAATAGATAGGTGTAGGTTCCAGAGTCCTGATCAAAAAGCTGTTTGAATAACAAGGATGATGTCACCTTAATTGACCTCCACAACCTGAATCAATCAGTTTACTTTTGCCGCAAAGGCCCCAGCCGAATATTTTTCAGACATTTCTTCCAAATTGTAGACCTTGCCAATATTCGATATCTGACCAGCTGCCCCAAAAGCTTCCAGCCTTGCCTTAACAACGTCTTTCATTGCATGAATCGTTGGTGTCAGGAATTTACGCGGATCAAATTCTGATTTGTTTTCGGCTAGAAATCGTCTTACTGCTCCAGTTGAAGCCAGGCGTAAATCAGTATCTATATTTACTTTTCTTACCCCATTTCTTATGCCTTCCTGAATTTCTTCAACAGGCACACCATAAGTCTCGGGAATCTCACCACCAAATTCATTAATAATTGCCAGCCAATCTTGAGGCACTGAAGAAGAGCCATGCATAACCAGGTGTGTATTAGGAATCCTCTGGTGAATTTCCTTTATCCGGTCAATTGCCAGGATATCGCCAGTCGGTGGACGGCTAAATTTATAAGCGCCATGACTGGTCCCAACCGCTATCGCCAAAGCATCCACCTGGGTTGCTTCAACAAATCGGGCTGCTTCTTCGGGATCGGTCAACAGTTGATCCATTGAAAGTTTGCCTTCAGCACCATGACCATCCTCTTCTCCTGCCATACCAGACTCCAGAGATCCCAGACAGCCTAACTCACCCTCAACAGAGACACCGCAAGCATGAGCCATTTTGACAGTCAGTGCGGTAACATCCGCATTATATTCAAAGTCCATTGGCGTTTTGCCATCCTCTCCTAATGAGCCATCCATCATGACCGATGAAAATCCAAGTTGAATTGAGCGCTGGCAAACTGCAGGAGATACTCCATGATCCTGGTGCATAACAATTGGCACATGAGGAAATTCTTCAATAGCCGCTTCAATTAAGTGCTTTAAAAAGTTTGAACCAGCATATTTTCTGGCTCCTGCAGATGCCTGTAATATCACAGGACTATTCATCTCATCAGCACCCATCATGATGGCGCGGACTTGCTCCAGATTGTTAACATTGAACGCTGGAACGCCGTAGTCATGCTCAGCTGCATGATCAAGTAATTGCCGTAAACTTATCAAAGCCATATTTTTTCCCTTCTATTTGCTAATCTTTTCCAAATATCATTTATCAATAAATTTTTCTGACTACTATTTATGATTTATTCTATCCAATACTGCGCTCTTCGAGTACAGCAACGGCGGGCAATGTTTTTCCCTCGACAAACTCCAGGAAGGCTCCTCCACCAGTTGAGATATAGGATATCTTCTCGCTAATTTGATACTTCTCAATGGCGGTTATGGTCTCTCCGCCCCCTGCAATTGAAAACCCATTATTCGCAGCTATTGCCATGGCAACTGCTTCAGTTCCAGCGGAGAAGGCAGCAAACTCGAACACGCCCAATGGGCCATTCCAGAGTATAGTCTTCATCGAAGAAATCACTGTTACAAAATCCGAAATTGTTTGAGGCCCAATATCAAGAATCATATCATCCTTCGCAATATCGGCAATTACCTTGATCACCGCACTTGCTGAATCTGAAAACTCTTTAGCAACAGCAACATCTCTAGGCAGGGGAATATTGGTCAAGCTCATTATCTGGCGGGCTTTATCCAGCATGTCTTCTTCATAGAGCGACTTGCCAACATTATAGCCGGCAGCCGCCAGAAACGTATTTGCAATCCCACCTCCAACTATCAAATGATCAACTTTTTGTGCCAGAGTTTCGAGTACGGCTAACTTGCTCGACACTTTAGCGCCACCAACTATTGCGAGCATCGGTTTTTCTGGTTTGGCGAGGGCCTTATGCAAGGCTTTTAATTCATTGGCAAGCAATAAACCTGCACAGGCTTGCGGAGCAAATTTTGCAACGCCATACGTGCTCGCTTGAGCCCGATGGGCCGTTCCAAAGGCATCCATCACAAAGACATCGCATAGGCTCGCATAGTACTGTGATAGTTCGTCGCTATTGCTTTTTTCGCCTAGATTACAGCGAACATTCTCCAACAACACAACGCTGCCTGAAGACAAACTTGCCGCATCTTTAGCAGTAAAATCAGCCGACATAAGAGGCACTGTTTTATGCAAGAGCCTTGATAAGTGATCAGCAACAGGAGCCAAAGAAGCTTCAGGCTGCTCAGAATTAGCCAGGCCTTCCTCAGGCCTTCCCAGATGAGACATCAGAATGACTGTTGCGCCTTTTTCAAGCGCAAACTCTATCGTTGGTAATGCAGCCCTGATACGTGCATCGTTAAGAATCTTGCCAGCCTTTATTGGTACATTTAAATCTTCACGAATAAGAACTTTTTTTCCAAGAAGTTCAATATCCTGCATCGATCGAACTGTCATTATTACTCCAACATTTCCACTCTTTTGTCTACTTAATCTGCAAGACCTGAAATTAATTCTGCCACATCAAGCATTCGGTTAGCGTAAGCCCATTCATTATCAAACCACACCAGAATTTTTACCAGATGCTGGCCACTGACTTTAGTTTGACTCAGGTCCACAATAGCTGAACGCGGATCATGATTAAAGTCACAAGATGCCAAAGGTTCATTGGTATAACCTAATACTTCATCCGGCAAGGCCTTTGAAGCAGTTTTAATGATCTGATTTACCTCTTCAACTGAACAGGCTTTCTTCACATAAATGGTCAAATCGATAGCAGAAACATTGATTGTAGGCACTCTTATTGCCTGAGCTTCGAACTTGCCGGCCATAGAGGGCAGAATTCGTTCTATACCTTTAGCTAAAGCCGTTTCTACTGGGATTATCGACTGGAAAGCACTGCGAGTCAGTCGAAGATTGGTATTATGGAAAGCGTCGATCAAGGGTTGGTCATTCATCGCTGAATGAATAGTGGTGATCATGCCGTTTTTTATCCCGAGCGCGTCATCCAGGACCTTAATTACTGGCACCGAGCTATAGGTCGTGCAGGACGCAGCAGAAATAATAGTATGTTCTTTTTTAAGCTCCTGATGATTTATCCCGTAGACGAGAGTGATATCAACATCAGGACTTGCTGGCTGAGAAAATAAGACCCGCCTGGCGCCACTTTGCAAATGTGATTCGGCATCGCTACGTTTATTAAAAGCGCCCGTACATTCCAGTACCAGATCAATACCTTGCCAATTCAATTTGGCAATATTCTCTATCTGGGTAACCGCAATCTCATCTTCATTGATTAACAATTTGTCTTCTGAAGTCCTTACTTTCCCCTTAAAACGTCCATGGGTACTGTCGTACTTAATAAGATGGGCAAGCGTGGCCAGATCGGCCAACTCATTAACAGCGACTATCTCTATGTTTGCTGAAAGAGATCTTTCGTAATGAGCCCGAAGAACATTGCGGCCAATGCGCCCTAACCCATTAATTGCCAGTTTCACAAATTTTCAATCGCTTGCTGAATATTTCCAGCGGTAAAACCAAAATGTTCCATGACTACAGGACCAGGGGCAGATTCACCAAAGGTACTCATGCCAATCACTACACCATTCAGGCCAACATATTTATACCAGTAATCTTGTTGTGCCGCCTCAACAGCCAGTCGTTTACGGACAGAAGAAGGCAGGATTGCTTCTTTGTATGTCGAATCTTGAGCATCAAATAAATCCGTTGAAGGCATGCTTATCAGGCGTACTTTCAAACCTTTTGCATTGGCATTCTGCACTGCTTCCAGACTGACCGCCACTTCCGAACCCGTCGCGATAACAATGACTTCAGGCTCACCTTCGCAATCAAGAAGAATATAGGCGCCTTTGGCAATATCATTAACCTGGGCTTGTGTTCTGGTTAAATGAGGCAAGCCCTGGCGTGATAATATTAATGACGTAGGACCATCGCTTCTCAGAATCGCTGCCTTCCAGGCAACCGCTGTTTCAACTGAATCTGCAGGGCGCCAAACCGACATATTTGGTGTCAGGCGTAAATTACTTACCTGTTCTATGGCCTGATGAGTCGGGCCATCTTCTCCTTGCCCAATAGAATCATGAGTGAAAACCATGATGCTTTGCAGCTTCATAAGGGCGGCCATGCGAGCTGCGTTTCTGCCATATTCCATAAATATCAGAAAGGTAGCGCCATAAGGAATAAAGCCACCATGTAAGGCAATGCCATTATTTATCGCCAACATACCGAACTCTCGAACACCATAATAAATATAGTTTCCATCTGGCTCTTTTGAGATTGCCTTACTGCCAGACCAATTGCTTAGGTTTGAACCGGTTAAGTCTGCAGAGCCACCTATCAACTCGGGCAAGATTCTGCCAAAGGCAGCAATAGCGTTTTGAGATGCTTTACGCGAAGCAAGTGCTTCTGCTTTGTCGACACAGGCCTGAATAAACTTATCAGCCTGCCCAGTAAACTCCTCATATAACTGCCCGCTCATTCTGCGCATGAACTCCATGGCCAGTTCTGGATATTCCTGCTCATAATGCATAAATAATGATTGCCAGGCAGCTTCGTTTTTACGACCCGATTCATGAGCGTTCCAGGTCTTATAAACATCATCTGGAATTTCGAAAGGCGGATGTGGCCAGTCCAGGGCTTTGCGTGTGGCTTCTATTTCTTCTTCACCTAAAGGCGCTCCATGCGAGCTCTCTTTACCCTGTTTATTCGGAGAACCTTTCCCGATGATGGTCTTGCAAATTATCAGGCTTGGTTGATCCGTATTTTGCTGAGCTGCTTCAATAGCAGATGCTATTTCAACGGGATTATGTCCATCAGCTTTCAGGACTTGCCAGTTATAGGACTGAAAACGTAAATCGGTATCATCGGCAAACCATTCACTTACTTCGCCATCTATAGAAATGCCATTGTCATCATAAAAAACAATGAGCTTGCCTAAACCCAGAGTCCCGGCAAGAGAGCAGACTTCATGCGAAATCCCCTCCATCAGACAACCGTCTCCAGCAAAAACGTAGGTGTAATGATCAACAATATTTAAGGCATCACGATTAAACTGGGCTGCCAAAGTGCGTTCAGCAATTGCCATGCCCACACCATTAGCCAGGCCTTGCCCGAGAGGGCCAGTAGTCGTTTCTACACCAGGGGTATAACCATATTCCGGGTGACCTGGGGTTTTGGAGTGTAGTTGACGAAAATTTTGCAAATCCTCTATAGTTAATTCATAACCCGACAAATGCAGTAAAGAATAAACCAGCATGGAGCCGTGGCCATTAGACAATATAAAGCGGTCGCGGTTGACCCAGCCTGGATTTAGAGGGTTATGCTTTAAATAGTCATGCCAAAGGACTTCGGCAATATCAGCCATACCCATCGGGGCGCCCGGATGACCCGACTTGGCTTTTTGGACTGCATCCATGCTTAGTGCTCTTATGGCATTAGCACAATCAATTCTTGACGCTTGACGATCGATACCGGTATTACTTTCGGTATTTTCCCCCATGGGTTCTCCTGATTTCAGCGCTTAATTTAACGCTTTCATTATTGTTTACAAGGCACTTTTTGAAAATGCATTAGACAGCAGAGAGCTACAACTGTTTGAAATTAAAGACCCGCTATTCTCTCTCAGACGGTTAAAATATACCAGCGCCGTCAGCCAATAATTACCACAAATATGAGTATCGCAGGGGATTTTAGCTGACCTGATCTAAGACGATGAAAATTGCGTGAAAAGTCTACCAATGTTACATTACGCCTCCTTAAGAATAAGCATCATTTAAACTGAATATAAAGATTAGAGAATTTTATGACTGAAGCCGCACTTTTTACCTCCGAATCAGTATCAGAAGGTCATCCTGATAAAATTTGTGATCAGATTTCTGATGCCATTCTGGATGCGATTATCGCCCAAGACCCCAACGCACGTGTGGCGGTCGAGACTTTAACAAAAACCGGTCTGGCCCTGGTCGCTGGTGAAGTTAAAATGAAAGAAGATGTCTCGATTGATGTGGAACGAATTGTTCGTGGCGTCATTAAAAAAATAGGTTATGACGATTCAGCCATGGGCTTTGACTATAAAAGCTGTGCAGTTTTAAACGCCATTGGCGAACAGTCCACTGACATCAACCAGGGAGTTGATAGGGGTGATCCCAAAGAACAAGGGGCTGGTGACCAGGGTCTAATGTTTGGTTATGCCTGTCGTGAAACAGATGTGCTTATGCCGGCACCAATCACCTATTCCCACTTATTGGTAAAACGTCAGGCTGAAGTGCGTAAAAGCGGCAGCCTGCCTTTTCTGAGACCCGATGCTAAAAGCCAAATCACCTTCAGGTATATCGATGGCAAGCCACAATCAATTGATGCCGTCGTACTTTCAACGCAGCATGATGAAGGCGTTACTGATGCTGATCTACGTGAAAGCGTAATGGAAGAAATCATCAAACCCGTATTGCCGGCAGAATGGCTGGATGCCGACACCAAATATCATATCAACCCTACTGGTCGTTTCGTTATTGGTGGCCCGCATGGCGATTGCGGGTTAACCGGCCGTAAAATTATTGTCGATACCTATGGTGGTATGGCGCGTCATGGCGGTGGAGCCTTTTCCGGCAAAGATCCTTCAAAAGTTGACCGCTCTGCAGCCTATCTGGCTCGTTATATTGCAAAAAATATCGTTGCTGCTGGCATTGCAGACAGGTGTGAAGTCCAGCTTTCTTATGCGATTGGTGTGGCTGATCCAACTTCTGTTTTGGTTGATACCTTCGGTACAGGAAAAATTGATGACCTGGCCATCACCCGATTGGTCAGAGCACATTTCGAACTTCGTCCAGGTGGATTAACTGAAATGCTGAATCTATTGCAGCCTATTTATCAAAATACTGCGGCCTATGGTCATTTTGGTCGAGAGGAATTCTCTTGGGAACGTACTGACAAGGCCGAGGCTCTAAAATCAGACGCTGGTTTATAAGCACTTTCCTTTTAACCCAAGTATCCAAGACCAATTTAATCCTCTAAATTGAGTAGAGGCTTTTAAATCAGAGCACTAAAGAACACTACAGGAAATAAAAATGAGTAATCCAAACATGCAAGTTGTTGAAACAGAAGATTATAAAGTTGCCGATATCACTCTGGCTGATTACGGCCGTCGTGAAATCACTCTGGCTGAAGCAGAAATGCCTGCTTTGATGACACTGCGCGAAAAATACAGCAAAGAACAACCACTGGCCGGTGCGAAAATTATTGGCTGCATACACATGACTATTCAAACAGCTGTGCTGATAGAAACACTTCTTGCATTAGGCGCTGAAGTTCGCTGGTCATCCTGTAATATTTTTTCTACCCAGGATCATGCTGCAGCGGCTATGGCAGCCGCCGGTGTCGCCGTTTATGCCTGGAAGGGACAAACTGAAGAAGAAGCAGAATGGTGTATAGAACAGACAATTTTAAAAGATGGCCAGCCCTGGGATGCCAACATGCTGCTGGACGATGGCGGCGATCTAACCTCTATGGTGCACAATAAATTTCCTGAGATGCTAAATCATATTCATGGTATTACTGAGGAAACAACGACAGGCGTGCACAGACTTTATGAAATGCTTGAGGAAGGTACATTAAAAGTGCCCGCCATCAATGTGAATGACTCTGTCACCAAGGCCAAAAATGACAACAAGTATGGTTGTCGCCACAGTCTCAACGACGGGATTAAACGTGGTACCGATATGTTGCTGGCTGGTAAAAAAGCTCTGGTAATCGGCTACGGTGATGTAGGAAAAGGTTCTGCACAAAGTCTCAACCAGGAAGGCATGATCGTAAAAATTACCGAAATAGATCCTATCTGTGCGATGCAAGCCTGCATGGATGGTTTTGAAGTTGTTTCTCCTTACATTAACGGTATTAATACTGGCAAACCTGACTGCATTAATGCACAACTAATGCAAAACACTGACCTGATTGTCACCACCACAGGTAATGTGGATGTTTGTGATGCAAATATGCTAAGTGCTCTTAAAACTGGGTCTGTAGTCTGTAACATCGGCCACTTCGATAGCGAAATTAACACCGCTTTTATGCGCAAAAATTGGAAATTTGAGGAAGTTAAACCACAAGTACACCGGGTAATACGAGGCGCCAACGCGGATGGTAATGATGATTATCTGATCCTGCTTTCTGAAGGTCGCCTGATTAACCTGGGTAATGCGACTGGGCATCCTTCGCGCATAATGGATGGCTCCTTCGCTAACCAGGTGTTGGCCCAAATGTTCCTGTGGGAACGTAAATATGCTGACCAAGATGAAGCGACGAAAAAAGCCAAGCTGAAAGTAGAAGTCTTACCGAAACATCTCGACGAAGAAGTTGCAGCTTGTATGGTCAGAGGTTTTGGTGGTGTACTTACTCGCATGACTCAGCAACAATCTGAATACCTTGGTATTCCTGTAGACGGTCCTTTCAAGCCGGACGCCTATAAATATTAGTAACTGCCTAGGGTTGGAGTAGAATAAGTCATTAATCTACTCCAACCCTTAATTCCAGGTATGCTTTACTTCGTGGCATGATACTGCTCATCCTCATACTGCTTTTAGCAGCCTTAATTCTTGGTCCACAACAGTGGGCCAAATATATTCTCACCAAACACAGCAAACCACGAGATGACATCCAGGGCACTGGAGGTCAATTCATAAAACATCTTAGGAAAAAATTTAACCTGGAGTATTTAAAATTAGAAGCCAGCAATGTTGGGGATCATTATGATCCTATGAGCAAAACCATCCGTTTGAGTAAAAGCAATCTAAACGGCCAGTCACTAACAGCGGTTGCTGTTGCGGCTCATGAATTTGGGCATGCATTGCAGCATGCTAAAAATTATCAACCGCTTCTTGCCCGAACCCGCATGGTGGGCTTCGCTCAAAAAACTGAAAAGTTTGGTGGCATTGCATTAATGGCCATGCCTTTACTCAGCATGACCCCGGGTGGCGTTCGCTGGCTGCCCCTGATCATTTTATTCCTATTAATCACTGTCGCCATCAGCAGCATAGTTCACCTGGTCACTTTACCCGTTGAGTTTGATGCCAGTTTTGGCAGAGCCTTGCCAATTCTCAAGCAAGGTCAATATATTAATAATAGAGATATGCGCTCAGTTAGGCATATACTACTGGCCTGTGCTTTTACTTATCTGGCCAGTTCTCTGGCAGGATTATTAAACTTTTGGCGCTGGTTTCGCTTTCTGCGTCGATAACCAGGAGGAAACACACAATGAAAATTTTATTTATTTCTACAATGATCTTGGCGCTTTGCAGCTGTACCTGGGTCGACACAAGCGAAGCAGGCAGCAATGTCCGAGTCGTCACGGCAGAGGAACTTGGATCAAGTTGTGTCAGAACAGGAACCACTCATGTTGAGGTTGTAGACAGAGTCATTCTGCAACGGGCTGCCAGTAATGTGATGCTTGAACTGCAAGCATTAGCCCGGAATCAGGCGGCAGAACGGGGAGACGATACTATCGTTGCAACTTCTCCAATAGTGGATGGAGAGAGGGATTACGCGCTTTATCGCTGCATTCCCCAATAAACCTTACTGATCAGCTATTTTCGCTGAAACCAGTTCTTCCAGAGTCAAAATCTGGAAGCCTTTTTCTTGTGTCACTTTTTGCAGAACACTTTCACCTACTGCACGATATTCAGCATTGATGCCCATAACATGTGGGTGCCAGATAAATACCAAAAATTCATTTTGTTGCCTGGCCTGTGCCAGCAAGTGATGCCAGGATAATTCTACTTCTTCGGCAGGAATACTTTTTTGCAGCCATTGGCGAGCATCTATGGTCGCTTCCAGATAAGGAACATGCCAAAGCGTGTCTGTTAAGGCCTGAATATCTCCTCCATCTTTATTTTGATCGTTCATACTGGAATCAATGGTATAACCGAATTCCGACAGCAGCTTCACTGTGTTTACCGTTCGCTTGCCACCAGGAGCCCTGAAGGCCGTTGGTCTGACCCCCGAAGCTTGATGCAATGTATCGGTTGAACGGCCCATTAATTCCGTTTCCTGATCCAGACTCAATTCAGACCATGGTTCATGCTGCCAGCCATGCATGCCTACGCTGTGCCCCATATTAATTAAATCTTCAACAATGTCAGGATGTGCCTCACCATTCCAGCCTTCCAGAAAATGTGTGACTTTCACGCCATACCTACTGTAAAGATCAAGCATGGCCGGAAAGCCCTGCTCTAAAGCTGGCCGTTGGCCCTCTGGTCTGGGCTTATCAATGACGCCCCTACCTAAATCAGCTGCATCAGAAAGGTTGTCCATGGTGAAACAAATTTTTGCAGTCATAATATTTTCAATATTTGTTAATGATTAAATTTGAAATTTACCAACACTACTTCGTCATGCTACTAATAAAGCACATTTCATACTGAGGATTTAATTTGTCCTAGTTTTATTAAAATACTACTTAGTGCTATTAGCCAAGATAAAGCAGTTTTTAACAAAGTCCCAGCTAGAACTATAACTACTTATCCTAGTCTTATTAGCGAAGCTCAAAATGGGCAAAGGATAAATTTTAAGCAGGAGCTTACTAACTGGTAAGTGACTGAATAAAATTTATCCTTTAACGACGTATTAGCGAGCGCAATAGCTAAACATCAAAACTCATAATATTCTCTTAGCGTTATGAGCGACGCTAAAACTAGGCAAAGGATAAATTTTAAGAAAGAGCTTACTAACTGGTAAGTGACTGAATAAAATTTATCCTTTAACGACGTATTAGCGAGCGCAATAGCTAAGAGGGGTTATAGCCGAGGAGTGACTTATATTCAAGGAATTCCCCAAATGCCTCATCACCATATTCTCGCCCATTACCTGATTGCTTATAACCACCAAAGGGTACAGTAATATCCATTCCGGCATTATTGATGCTGATATAACCAGCACGAATTTTAGAGGCAACATTACGCGCTCTATTTAAATCCTTGCTTTGTACATAGCCGCCCAAGCCATAATCAGTATCATTGGCAATCTCAATGGCTTCTTCTTCAGTATCATAGCCAATAATACTTAACACGGGCCCAAAGATTTCCTCTCTGGCAATTTCCATATCATTCTTAACATGGCTGAATACTGTTGGTTTTACAAAATAGCCTTTCTCTAGACCTTCTGGTTTTCCATCTCCGCCGGTAACCAGTGTTGCACCATCTGCAATTCCACTTTTGATTAGGCGCTGAATTTTTTCCCAGGCCTGATCTGAAATAACCGGCCCCATGCGACTATCTTGTTTGGGGTCGCCAGGCGCCCAACTTTCGGCAACCTCTTTGGCAATTGCGCTAACTTGATCCATTAATTTATTGGGCACTAGCATACGTGTTGGCGCCCGACAGGATTGTCCTGAATTCATCATGACACTATTGATACCGCCGGTGACAGCTGCCTCTAGATCTGCATCTTCAAGTACGATATTTGGACTTTTACCTCCGAGTTCCTGATGAACACGTTTGACAGTTGGAGCAGCAGCCTGAGCCACCGCGACACCAGCGCGAGTGGAGCCGGTAATCGAAACCATGTCTACCAAGGGGTGTTCCGCGATGGCTTGACCCACTACGGGACCTTCTCCCTGTACGAGATTAAAAACGCCAGCAGGCACGCCAGCAGCATGTATAATTTCTGTAAATATTTTTGCCGAATATGGCGCTATTTCTGAGGGTTTAAGCACGACAGTACAGCCTACGGCTAAAGCCGGGCTGGTCTTGGCACATATTTGATTCATTGGCCAGTTCCAGGGGGTGATAAGGCCACAAACGCCAATCGGTTCTCGGCTAATATGACTGCCTCCGCGGTCCGCTTCAAATTCAAACCGTTCAAGTACCGCTCTGGTATTTTTAAAATGATTTACCCCCAGTGCCGCCTGTGATCCTAATGATAACCAACTGGGCGCCCCCATTTCTTCCGTGATGGCCTCTGCCATCTCGGGCAGGCGTTTTTCAAATTCGGCAATGATACGGTCGAGCACTTGGAGTCTTTCTTCCTTACTGGTTTGCGACCAGGTCTTGAATGCCGCAGCTGCAGCTATTACTGCTTTATCTACGTCTGCTTTACTGCCTAAACTAATGTGTCCAGTTACTTCTTCTGTTGCCGGATCAATAACAGCGAATGGATTTGCCTGAACGGGATCAACCCACTCACCATTAATATAGAACTGTAAGTACTCTCTCATGCCGAATTCCTGCCTTGATTTAAATTTGCAATACATTGTTACCAGAACCCTGAAGTATAACGTAAGAAACAAGGTCTAAATACTTAAATCAGAATAGTCGTCTCGCCTGAATTTGAATTAAAACATATGACTTGAATCAGTCAGTGAGTGAAGAGCATATTAATCAGTGCAGCAATGCCAAGCCCTACTACTTATATAAACCGACCATTTTACAAAAAGATATTGGCACTATTCCGGAGAACCCATTCTTACTTCCATGCCCGCATGGCCTGTACATCCCTGCTTTGGGCAGCTCCTTAAGCAGTTTAGATATTCGTTACTCTATTTGAGTTAAATTTCAAACTATGTGATCCACTAAAAGGGTATAATCCCCGCTTTCCAAATTACCGCAGGCAAGACCAATACCTTAATGCTTTTATTTCGTTTGACTGACCTTCATCTTGCTTATGGGCCACAGGTATTATTAGAGAAAGTATCTCTCTCAATACAAAGTGGTGAACGCATTGGTTTACTTGGGCGTAACGGTGCCGGCAAATCGACTTTTTTAAAACTTCTTAGCCAGCAAATCAAACCCGATGGTGGAGAGCTTTGGCAACAGCAAGGGCTTAAAGTGGCTTATCTAAATCAGGAGCTCCCTGCTGCTAATGAGCAAAGCGTCTATGATTTCGTCCTGGATGGTTTGGCGGAAGCCGGAGAGCTACTGAGACAATTTAATCTGGTATCTCAATCGGCTTCCGATAAAAAGAGTATGGAAAAACTGGCTGAACTCCAAAAAAAAATTGAGACAACTGGCGCATGGAATTTACAGCAAAAGGTCGACAGTGCAGTAAGTAAACTAGGGATCTCTGGCGATACCTTACTGAATACTTTATCTGGCGGCTGGTTACGCCGGGTCGCAATAGCCAAGACCTTTATTAATGAACCCGATGTGTTGTTATTGGATGAGCCGACCAATCATCTGGATATTCCAACCATTGAATATCTGGAGAAACAGCTCAATCAATTTTCAGGCGCTATTCTTCTTATTACTCATGACCGCGCATTCCTGCAGAAAATCGCCAATAAAATTATGATTCTTGATCGCGGTGAAATCAGTTCCTGGGAATGTGACTACCATAATTTTCTGGTTTTTAGAGAACAGCAATTAGCCGCTGAAGAAAAAGCCCATGCAGAATTTGACAAAAAATTAGCCCAGGAAGAAATCTGGATTCGTCAAGGCATTAAGGCCAGACGCACAAGAAATGAAGGCCGGGTTAGAGCATTAAAGGCTTTACGAGAAGAATTCAGCCAGCGCAAACAAATCCAGGGCAAAGCAAAAATTAATCTTAATCAATCCGACTCTTCTGGAAAACTAGTTATAGAAGCCGAACATATTGAGCATAGTTTTGGTAATCATAAAATTATCAATGACTTCTCCTGCAAGATTATGCGTGGCGATAAAATTGGTTTTATCGGAGCCAACGGGGCAGGAAAAACAACCTTATTGAAAATATTATTGGGCGAATTAAAACCCAGCGCTGGCAAAGTAAAAATGGGCAGCAAACTGGAAATTGCCTATTTTGACCAGTTACGGCTTCAACTCGATCCTGAGCAAAATGTTTACGACACCATTTCGGAAGGTAGCGATTTTGTAGAAATAAATGGTAAGCCAATTCATGTGATGTCTTATTTAAGGGATTTTTTATTTGTGCCTGATCGAGCACGTCAAAAAGTCCGTTCACTTTCTGGAGGAGAACAAAACCGTTTGATCCTTGCTTGTCTTTTCAGTAAGCCTGCTAACTTGCTTGTACTGGACGAACCGACTAATGATCTTGATATGGAAACGCTGGAATTATTAGAAGAGTTATTAATTAATTTTAAAGGCACAGTTTTACTAGTCAGTCATGATCGTGAATTCATCAACAATGTTGTGACCAGTACAATTGCATTTGAAAGTGGCGATCACCCAGGAACTGTGAATCAATATGTTGGCGGTTATGAAGATTGGCTTAGACAAGGTCATGGCTTTACTCTGGATAAGCCTGAAACCAAAAGCAAATCAGAAAACAAAGAATCGCAAAAAAACAATAATAAATCAGCTTCCCGACTAAGCTATAAATTAAAAAGGGAGCTGGAACAATTACCAGGTCTGATTGAAAAGTCTGAAAATGAGATTAAAAAGCTTGAAAGCCAAATAAGCCAGGCAGACTTTTATAATCAAAGCCATGAACTTATCAATGAAACTCTTGCTCAACTGACATTAGCGCAAAAAAATCTGGAACACTATTTCGAACGCTGGGCTCAATTGGAGCAATACCAATGAACTGCTTTATCAGCTGTCATTAGATTAAGCCTTTTATTTGTTCATAGCTTAATACTTTATTTAGCGTTACAATTCGCGCCCCTTCAGTTTAGCCATAGAATTAATGACTAGACTTCAGGCTCAACACTTCAATCCAATTTAATTAATAGACACTTCATACAAGCTCCTTACAGTTTCTAATAGGCATTTATAGGCATTTCCATGACTGACTCACCTACACCAACATTTAAACAGCTCATAGACAATCCAGCCTTATTAAAAGTCCTAGATGAAGTTGGCTATGAATACCCTACGCCTATTCAGACTGAAACCATTCCGCTGATAGCTGCGGGCCAGGACGTACTCGGGCAAGCGCAAACCGGAACAGGCAAAACAGCTGCATTTGCTTTACCACTTCTGGCCAATCTGGATCTCAGCCAAAAAGAACCACAAGTTTTAGTGCTTGCGCCTACTCGTGAGTTGGCCATCCAGGTTGCTGAGGCTTTTCAGCGTTATGCAGCTTACATAAAAGATTTTCATGTGTTGCCCATCTATGGTGGTCAGGATTATTCAGGACAGATCAGGGCGCTGCGTCGTGGCGTTCATGTAGTTGTCGGCACGCCTGGCCGCATAATGGATCACATGCGAAAAGGGACATTACAGTTAAATAAACTATCCACCTTGGTTTTGGATGAAGCTGATGAAATGTTGCGCATGGGTTTTATAGACGATGTTGAGTGGATACTCGAACAATGCCCAGTGCAAAGACAGACCGCTTTGTTTTCTGCCACCATGCCAAAACAAATTCGGCATATAACTGAAAAATATCAGACTAATCCTCACCATATAACGATCAAGGTTAAAACCAGTACTGCAGAAACGATACGACAGCGCTACTGGCCGGTTAGTGGACTGCATAAACTTGATGCGCTTACACGTATTCTTGAAGCTGAGACTTTCGATGGCGTTATTGTTTTTGTTCGCACCAAAACAGCCACAGTCGAACTGGCAGAAAAACTCTCAGCACGTGGTTATGCCGCGACAGCGCTTAATGGTGATGTTGCACAAAACTTACGTGAACGCACTGTACAAAAACTTAAACAAGGCAGTATAGATATACTTGTTGCTACCGATGTCGCTGCACGCGGACTCGATGTCGAACGTATCAGCCATGTTATTAATTATGACATTCCTTATGACACAGAGGCATATGTTCACCGCATAGGCAGGACTGGTAGAGCCGGCCGCGAAGGCGATGCCATATTATTTGTTGCTCCTCGCGAAAGAAGAATGCTGCAAGCTATTGAAAAAGCGACTCGCAGCAAAATCGAATTAATGGAATTACCTTCTACAGATCTTATCAACACCAAGCGCGTTGCTAATTTTAAACAGGCTATCACCGACTCTTTGGGTAATGAAGATTTAACACTTTACAGGGAAATTCTGGAGCAATATCAGTTTGAACATAATGTTCCTGCTCTGGATGTTGCTGCTGCTCTGGCAAAGCTGTTGCATGGAGATAAACCTCTGTTGCTTAAAAAAGAAACTAAAAAAGAGAGCTTCAAAAAACCGGAAAGAGAAAAGTATGAAAATGACAGGCCTCGAAAGAAAAGACGCACCAGTGAAGAACGTTTCTTAACACCAAGAGAAACAGGCATGGAACGTTACCGACTAGAAGTTGGCCATGAACACAAAGTTAAGCCTGGCAACATTGTTGGGGCTATTGCCAATGAAGCAGGTATTGAAAGCAAACACATCGGGCGAATTAATATTTTTGACGAATATAGCGTGGTCGATTTACCTGAAGGTATGCCTAAAGAAATATTCCAGGTTTTGCGGAACACCTTTGTGGCTGGGCGAAAACTTCAGATCTCGGTTTATGACCAGGAGTCTGAGAGTTCGAGCTCGGTCTCTGCTAAAAGCCCCAGAAAAAAACAGCAACGTAAGCCCAGAAGAGCTAAAATTAAGCAGGATAGTTAATCAGCTTCCCCTGCAAGATAGCAATCTTTCATGCGCTTTCTGTCCCTTAAATATGCTACTTAATCCTCATAAGTCTATGCGGATCAATCAACACAGTATTAAGATATGGCTTTTGAATCTTTTTATCATGGAAATTTTTCAGTTATTCTTTATTCGAAGTTTTTATTCGACTTCTTTTAGTTGGCAAAATCTTAGGGGGACTCCGCTTATCTGGTTTATTATCGCCATTGTCATAATGGCGCAATTTGCCATTACCTACCTGCCACCCTTGCAGGCAATTTTTTCCACACGCAGCCCAAGTATTACAGATCTTCTATTGATATTTCTTGTTGGTCTAGCAACCTATATTATCGCTGAAACTGAAAAATATATTCGCATTAAGTTTTTCAGTAAAAAGAGAATTCTGAATACTAAATCCACTGTATAAAAAAACACATTTTATATTGTCATGACAAGATTAAGCCTAAATAAGCGAGGCGGCGTTCGCTATTACAGCTAATGAAAATTCAATTATTTTTTTAAAGCTTTACTTAGAATTCTATCAAGATGATTAGCAAACCTCTGCCTGTCACCATGATTTAAGGCTGGAGGTCCACCGCTATGCTCACCACTAGCGCGCATAGCATCCATAAAATCGCGCATGTTAAGACGACTTTTGATATTGGAAACGGTATAAAGTTCTCCACGAGGACTCAAGGCTTGGCCGCCTTTTTCTATTACTTCATCTGCCAATGGAATATCCGAAGTAATTACCAGATCATTTTTCTCGACTAATTTAACTATTTCATTATCCGCAACATCAAAACCTGGCTGAACCTGAATAGATTTAATATAAAGGGAACCCGGCACCCGAAGTGGCTGGTTGGCAACCAAGATTAATTCAGTCTGGGTTCTTTGGGCGGCCTTATAAAGAATATCTTTGATGACAATAGGGCATGCATCTGCATCAACCCAGATTTTCAAACCGCTACCCCAATAGCAATGAGCTGCAAGCAAAGCCAGGCAAAACTTCCTGCTATGGCATCGTCAATCATAATCCCCAGCCCTCCATGCACATGCTTATCAAAATAATTAATTGGGAACGGCTTCAAAATATCAAAGAGTCGAAACAAAACAAAACCTACAACAAGCCATGTAAAGCCACTAGGCGCAACCAGCATGGTAATCCAGTAACCCACAAATTCATCCCAGACAATACCCCCATGGTCATGCACACCAAGTAAGCTCGAGCTACGCCCACATAAATATATGCCCGCGGCGAAAGTAACAAGTAACATTATTAGATAGGCAATTAGTGGTAATTGAGCTAATAGCAGATAGAGAATAACGGCTACAACAGTGCCGGCTGTACCCGGCGCCTTGGGTGACAAACCGCTGCCAAAACCAAATGCCAGAAAATGTACTGGATGAGTTAAAACTGTTTTAGAAAGTTGCGTATCCATTATTAATCCAGCCGTTTATTAAAACGCAATATCGCAATACTCAAGGCTACAAAAGCAAATGTTAACAAGGCCAGCATATCTGTGCTTAAAAAATCAATCTCGGAGCCCCTCAGCATAATGTTTCTAATAATGCGATTAAAATCGGTTAGAGGAAGTACTTCATTTTCAGTCAGTATTTAAAAATGTTGATAACCTGAAGTTTTCACTTCAATTTCTTGTCCGTCATTATTCAGGCACTTCACTCTGGTCCCCTTTACAACATGTCCTATCAAAGTCAGTGGGACATTAAGATCTGCTGCTGTTTGCTGTAATGCTTCTTGTTGATCTTCTGCAACAATTAATGCCAATTCATATTCATCGCCTGCCGTTAAGGCTAAATTTAACCCCTGACTTTTATCTCCCATTGTACTCATAAATTTTTTGACCGCTCTTGCTATGGGGATAGCCTTTGCGTTTAGCTCAATGCCAACACCACTCTGTTTAGCTATATGCCCCAGATCAGCCATTAATCCATCAGAAATATCAATAGCTGCGGAGGCTATGGCCGCACAGCTTTGTCCCAGATTTATTCTTGGTACAGGTTGAAAATAGGCTGTATGAAGCTCCTGGGTATCTGGTTTATCAAGTAACATGCCATTGTTCATTAAACTTACAGCCAGGCCAGCTGCCCCAAGCTCACCAGAAACATAAACCAGATCACCCGGTTTTGCCCCGCTTCTGGTCATCACTTCGCCTTTATTCAAAAGCCCGTGTACCTGAATCGTGATACTCAAAGGCCCTTTGGTGATATCACCACCGATAAGCGGGCAATGATAAGTCTGAACCAAAGTCTCTAAACCAAGACTAAATGCTTGTAACCAGGACTCATCTGCTTTTGGTAAGCTCAAAGCTAGTGTAAATGCCAGAGGCTCCGCTCCCATAGCTGCAAGGTCACTTAAATTAACGGCCAAAGCGCGTTGTGCAATTAAAGCCGAATCAGCCTTAGCCGGGAAATGCACATCGGCGACCAGAGTATCCATTGAGATTGCTAAAAGTTTTCCAGGAGGGAGCTCAATCAGGGCGCAGTCATCACCTATTCCTAAAGGAATTTTGACGGACTGCTCCTTAGTAGGAATTAGACCGGGTTTATTAAAATACGTCTTGATTAAATCAAATTCTGAAACAGCCATAATGTGTCTCAAGCATTTTTTATTTCTAATGCTCGATATTGTTTTGCCAGTTTATCTAAAACGCCATTGATATATTTATGACTATCAGTGGCGCCGTATTTTTTAGCCAGATCAACATATTCATTGATTACAACCTTATAAGGAACGTCAATGCGCTGAGTAAACTCAAAACTACCCAGGCGCAAAAGAGCCAGTTCTATTGGATCAAGCTGATCCAATTCCCGATCCAGTTTTTCCGCAAAAATCTGGTCAATTTCTTTAGAATTATTAATGATAAATGTAAGAGCCTGATGGAAAAAATCCCAGTCAATTTTAGCCGCATTATCAGCTCTAAACTGAGCTTCTATATCAATCGCCAAGCCATCTGCCAATTGCCATTGATAAAGAGCCTGAACCATTAAATTTCTGGCTTTTTTACGATGTGAAATTTTGGGTTGTGATGAGTCCTCAGGCATAGATTACAGCTTGCGCATGAGACTGACCATTTCCAGCGCAGTCATCGCAGCATCAGCACCCTTGTTTCCTGCTTTAGTCCCTGCGCGCTCAATAGCTTGTTCAATAGTATCAACAGTAAGCACACCAAACGCGACCGGAATTTCAAATTCCAGACTAACTTGACTTAAACCGCGACTGCATTCAGTACAGACATAATCAAAATGGGGAGTGCTGCCTCTTATTACTGCTCCCAGAGCAATTATTGCATCATACTGTTCTGTCTGGGCAGCTTTTTGGGCCGCCAAAGGCAATTCAAAAGCACCTGGTACTTTTATTAGTGTTATTGCACTTTCAGGCACGCCATGGCGGCTCAGGCAATTAATAGCGCCATCTTGCAAACTATTCACAATAAACTCATTAAAGCGGCTGACGACAATTGCATAATTTGCACTTGCACCACTGTATTCACCTTCAATTGTTTTTATCTTATTCATAATATGCTCTGTCTTAGTCTACCCGTCTAATTAATTCCTTTTAAATTATTAGCTTATTCTTCAAAGGGTATATATTCCACTACTTCCAGATCAAAGCCGGAAATAGCATATTTGGTTGGGTAACTCATAAGCCGCATCTTGCCTACACCCAAATCTCGTAAAATTTGAGAACCTGTACCCACATTAAGAAACATGCCCTGAGAAGCCTTTGCTGAAACTTTGGATTCAGCAAAGGCACTGAAACTTTTTAACTGGCTCAGAATACTAGAATTATTTTCTTCACCGGCCAGGATAACGACTACACCTTTGCCTTCCTGATTAATTTTTTCCATTGCCCGGTGCAGGGGCCAGCTTGAACGTCTGGGATCTTTAATAGTAAGCAAATCCCTTAGTGTATTAGTTACAATTACTCTAACCAAAACTGGTTCTTCAGAATTTATCTCGCCTTTTACCAGGGCCAGATGGATTGGCTCTCCTTCTTTTATCGTGTCTCGATAACAAAATATCTCAAAATCACCATGCTCGGTCGCTACAGGGTATTGCTGAATTCGCACAACTGTTTGCTCATTGGCAATTCTGTAATGCACCAGATCCATAATGGTACCGATTTTAAGTCCATGCTCCTGCGCAAACTTTTCCAGATCAGATCGTCTTGCCATGGAGCCATCAGCATTCATTATTTCGCAAATAGCTGCGGCAGGTGTTAATCCAGCTAATCTGGCTAGATCACATCCAGCTTCAGTATGACCAGCCCTACGTAAAACGCCTCCTTCTTTAGCCATCAAAGGAAAGATATGCCCAGGCAACTTAATATCTGTCGGGGTTGCATTCGGAGCAACAGCTGCCTGAATGGTTCTAGCCCTATCAGCTGTGGAAATTCCTGTTGTGACACCTTCTGCCGCTTCAATTGAAACTGTAAAATTGGTTCCAAAAAGTGTTTGGTTAGCACTGACCATTAAAGGCAACTGCAATTGTTGACAGCGTTCGCTTGTGAGCGTCAGACAAATCAGCCCTCGTGCATGTGTTGCCATAAAATTGACTTCTGATGCACTGACTTTATCTGCAGCAATGACAATATCGCCTTCATTCTCTCGATCTTCATCATCCATCAAGACAACCATTTTGCCTAAACGAATATCTTCTATTAACTCTTGAGTAGTATTTAATTGCATTATTTTATAAAACCACTGGCTTTCAATTTTCTATAACTCAAGCCTTCATTTTTTTTAGTGTTATTTTCAGAGTACATTTCTGACAGCTCATTTTTTTGTAACAATCGTTCAAGGTAACGGCTAATTAAATCCACTTCCAGGTTAACCTGGCGTCCTACTTCAAACTCATGCATGGTTGTTTCAGCTGCGGTATGAGGAATTATATAGACAGAAAAATTAAGCCCATCTACCTCGTTAACAGTCAAACTTATGCCATCGATACAAATAGAACCCTTACGTGAAATATAGTGAGCCAATTCAAGTGGCGCTGTAAAAACCAGTTTCAGGCTTCCTGCATCAACATCTTTAGCATATAAAGTTCCCAGCCCGTCTACATGGCCACTAACAAGATGACCACCAAGTCGACTCTCTGGTTTTAAAGACAACTCCAGATTAACCAAAGCACCAGTAGCAAGAGCTCCAAGATTTGTACATTTTAAGGTTTCATTTGAAACATCAGCACTGAATGTAGCCTCACCCAACTTGGTTACGGTAAGACAGACACCGCTTACTGCAATGCTGTCACCAAGTTTGACATCACTGAAATCTAGTTTTTCTGAATAGATAGTCAGGCAACATTCATCTTTACTGTTTCCCCCACTTTTTGTGAGAGATTTTATGATACCTGTCGCTTCAATAATCCCGGTAAACATAGTTGGAATTTTTCCTGCTTACTTATTTAAAACACGGACGCGCATTCTACAATCTTTATCGAGTAATGACACATCTGAGTATTCAAGTGAAATTTGATCTTCCATGTTTTCCAAACCAGGAAGCGTAAATAATGGCAAGCCCTCATGACCTAAAAGTTTAGGCGCCATGTAGAGTATAATTTCATCCACCAGACCTGCTTTAATAAATGCCCCAGCTAAAGTTGAACCCGACTCAATAAGCACTTCATTGCATTCTTTTTCTCGTGCCAAATATTGCAACAATGTGTATAAATCAATTTTATTTTCCTCACCAGGCAAAAATATCTGCTCCAAATCAGCCACTTGTGTAGGAGACGCTATAAATTCTTTTTCTATTGCAGATACCAGCAAAATATTTCCAGCTGTTTGTAAAGTCTTCGCACTATTTGAAAGTCTAAGTTTTGAATCACAAATCACTCTTAGGGGTTGCAGGACTTCTGCATCGTCAAGGCGAACATTTAGAGATGGGTCATCTGCAATTATTGTTTCGATGCCAGTAATTGACGCACTGCTTCTGGCTCTCCATTTTTGCACATCAAGGCGGGCCTCATCACCGGTGATCCATTTACTTTCACCGCTAGCCATAGCCGTTCTGCCATCTGAACTCATTGCCATCTTGCAGCGTACATAAGGCAATGCGGTTGTCATTCTTTTAATGAAACCTGGATTTAAATCTGCACATTTTTCTGCAAGAAGAGGCCCAACAACTTCTATACCTGCATTTTTTAGCTTGCTGATACCTTTACCAGCCACTTCTGGGTTTGGGTCAATCATGCCATAGACTACTTTGCTTAAGCCCGCTGCAATAATGGCGTCACAACAGGGAGCAGTTCGACCGTGGTGTGAGCAGGGCTCAAGTGTGACATATAAACTTGCCCCGCTAGCTGATGCCTTAGCCTGATTCAGGGCATGTACTTCGGCATGTACTTCTCCAGCAAATTGGTGCCAGCCTTCTGCAAGTATCTGTCCTTCTTTGACAATCAAACATCCAACACGGGGGTTTGGTTTACTGCTGTATTCCCCTTTTAAAGCGAGCTCTAGACAACGCTGCATGTATATTGTGTCAGTGTTTATTTTCATTTGTTTATATTATTTGCTGGTTCAGATAATTGCAGCGCAGCCTCGATGTGAGAAAATAAAATTAATGAAATAAAAAATTTAGCAGAAACTACGCTTTATCTTTTGATGTTTGTGCGATGTTATCAATTGCTGCTCTAAACTCATTCAAATCTTTGAAACTTCTATAGACAGAAGCAAAACGCACATAAGCTACTTCATCCAGCTTGCGTAATTCCTGCATCACTTTTTCTCCAACAAGGTCGCTGGATACCTCTCTTTCACCGGAAGCGCGAAGGGCGTGATTAATATGAGTCAGAGCTTCCTCTACCTGATCCAAACTCACTGGTCTTTTTTCGAGGGCTTTTAAAATTCCTTTGCGTAGTTTATCTTCATTGAATGGTTCACGTTCGCCATTTTGTTTGATAACCCGAGGCATTAATAGTTCAGCCCCTTCAAAGGTAGTGAATCGTTCATTACAGGTTAAACATTCACGCCGACGGCGCACCTGATTACCTTCCGCAACCAGGCGCGAATCAATTACTTTAGTATCTGTAGCATGACAAAAAGGGCAATGCATCAGTTAGCTACCGTTAGTTAACTCTTATAAATGTTTAACTTATTTGTAAACCGGAAACTTCTCACAAAGACTTAACACTTTTTCTTTTACTGATTTTATTAAGTCTTCATTATTAATATCGTCCAGTATATCGCAAATCCAATTCGACATTTCAGCGGCCTCAACTTCAGTAAAACCTCGAGTGGTGACTGCTGGAGAACCCAAACGCAAGCCGCTTGTCACAAAGGGAGAACGTGGATCATTCGGTACAGCATTTTTATTGACTGTAATATTTGCTCTACCCAAGGTTTCTTCAGCATCTTTTCCCGTTACTTCACGTCCAACCAAACTCAATAAGAAAAGATGATCATCCGTCCCACCTGAAACGATTTCAAAACCTCGCGCCATAAAAACTGCAACCATGGCTCGAGCATTTTTTACAACTTGCTGTTGATAGCTTTTAAACTCTTCAGACATTGCCTCCTTGAAGGCGACAGCTTTTGCGGCAATAACATGCATTAATGGCCCGCCCTGACTTTCAGGGAAAATGGCAAAATTCAGACGTTTATTGAGTTCCTCATCATCGCCAGGCGTCAGAATTAAGCCCCCTCGTGGGCCTCGCAGGGTTTTATGAGTGGTGGATGTTGTGACGTGGGCTATATTTACTGGACTCGGATAAACACCTGCTGCAACAAGACCTGCCACATGTGCCATATCAACTATAAGATAAGCCCCTATCTTATCCGCAATATCTCTCATAAGTTGCCAATTAACAATTCTTGAATACGCTGAGAAGCCGGCAATAATCAGTTTAGGCTTGTGTTGTAGAGCTAACTCTTCTACTTGTTGATAATTAATTTCACCCGTCTCACTGTTGAGACCATATTGAACAGCATTGTAGATTCTCCCGGAGGATGAGACCGCAGCACCATGAGTAAGATGCCCTCCATCAGCCAGGCTCATACCCAATAGTGTGTCACCAGGCTTTAATAAAGCCAAAAACACAGCTGAGTTGGCTTGTGATCCTGAGTGGGCCTGTACATTGGCATATCCGGCATTAAACAGCGTTTTGGCTCGCTCAATTGCCAGATTTTCAACTATATCGACATACTCGCAACCACCGTAGTAGCGCTTCCCAGGATAACCTTCGGCATATTTATTGGTTAATACAGAGCCTTGTGCCTCTTGCACTCTGGGGCTGGCATAATTTTCTGAAGCTATCAGCTCAAGGTGATCCTGTTGGCGTCTGGCTTCTGCATTAATTGCTGCTTCTAGCTCATCATCAAAACCGGCTATGGTCATATCTTTAGTTAACATTTTTCTCCTCTGGGATCTGGCAAATTAAGAAAAGTAAGCTGGGCTCTGTAAAAAAAGCGCTATTCTACCTTACTTTCCTGCTCGGGAAGAATAGAATAGTCAGCTTTATAATATTCAATAGCTACAATAGGTTTTAATTTAATGGCTCAATTTGTTTACACCATGAACCGGGTGGGTAGAGTGGTCCCGCCAAAGCGCGAAATTCTTAAAGATATCTCCTTATCATTTTTCCCAGGGGCCAAAATCGGGGTTCTGGGCTTGAATGGTGCCGGGAAGTCTACCCTGCTTAGAATCATGGCAGGCGTCGATAAAGAATTTCATGGCGAAGCCAGGCCTCAGCCAGACCTGAAAGTTGGCTACCTTCCTCAGGAACCTGAACTTGATGCAAGCAAAGATGTTAAGGGGAATGTTGAGGATGGCGTTCGTGAAATCAAAAATTTAGTTGATGAATTTAACAGTATCAGTGACAAATTTGCTGAGCCCATGAGTGATGATGAAATGAACGCCTTATTGGAAAGACAGGGTGAATTGCAGGTCCAAATAGATGCTACTGGCGGATGGGATCTAGATCGCACTCTTGAAATTGCTGCTGATGCACTGCGCCTCCCGCCCTGGGATGCGGATGTTACTAGACTCTCAGGCGGTGAAAAACGCAGAGTTGCGCTATGTCGCTTATTGTTATCCAAACCAGACATGCTTTTATTAGACGAACCAACCAACCATCTTGATGCTGGCTCAGTCGCCTGGATGGAAAAATTTCTACAGGATTATCCCGGCACGGTTGTCGCCATTACCCATGATCGCTATTTCCTGGATCACGCCGCTGGCTGGATACTGGAGCTTGATCGCGGCCATGGTATTCCTTATGAAGGTAATTACAGTAATTGGCTGGAAGCAAAAGAAAAGCGTTTAGAAGTTGAAGAAAAACAACAATCCTCAATTGCCAAAACCATTAAAAGTGAATTGGAATGGGTCAGAGCCAATCCGAAAGGACGTCAGTCTAAAAGCAAGGCTCGTCTGGCTCGCTTTGAAGAATTGTCCTCAAAAGAATTTCAGACTCGAAATGAAACTCTGGAATTATATATTCCACCCGGCCCCCGTTTGGGAGAACTGGTTATTGAAGTCGACAATATCAGTAAAAGTTTTGGGGATAAGGCTCTCATTGAAAATCTCAGCCTGACTATTCCCAGAGGAAGTATCGTCGGGATTATTGGTGGTAATGGCGCTGGTAAAACGACTTTCCTGAAAATGCTGATGGATCAGGAAAAGCCCGACTCAGGCAGCATTCGTATTGGTGAAACAGTAAAAATGGCATATGTTGACCAAAGCCGGGATGAGCTGAATGATGAAAACACTGTTTGGCAGGAAGTTTCAGAAGGCCTGGACACCTTGCAAATAGGCAACTATGAGATTCCGTCTCGAGCCTATCTCGGTCGCTTTAATTTCAAAGGGGGTGATCAGCAAAAATTTGTTAAGCACTTATCTGGCGGGGAACGTAACAGACTACACCTGGCTAAACTGCTTAAGCGTGGCGCAAATGTTCTCTTACTCGATGAACCAACAAATGATCTCGATATTGAAACCTTGCGCGCTTTGGATGAAGGCCTGCTGGCCTTTCCAGGCACAGTAATTGTGGTTTCACATGACCGCTGGTTTCTTGACCGAATATCAACCCATATTCTTGCTTTTGAGGGCAACAGTGATGTCATTTTTCATGAGGGAAATTATTCAGACTACGAAGAAGACAGAAAGAAAAGAAAAGGCGATGGGGAGCCTACTCGAGTCAAATACAAAAAACTTAGCTAATTAAGCTACTGTGCTTGGTAATACTTTGTTAAAAACTGCCTCGGAATACTCATTAACTTATTATATAAATTCCGTTTCCTCGTCTGCTTTTTGCATTAACTTACCCGCGCTCGTAATGCTTTCTATGTACAATTTAGTCCAGCTTATTAAAAGAATAAATTTCCTTCTCATGCCCTGAACATGCTTTCGATAGATAAATTATTCGAATACAAGTGAGGACTGCTCAATTCGCGAAGCGATGAATTCCACCGCGCCGAATAATATGAATAGCAAATATTTTTAAGGCTGATTAAATTTTAAGATTGGATTTTAATTCTTTTAGACGCAACAAATTTTCTTTTGTGCTTAATGGTCTGTCTATCGATTCAGGAAGAGCTTTAGACGCGTTCACAACCAATTCTTCACCTTTTAGCACTCGCTGCACAAGCTGTGAATAGTGATATTCATATAAAGGAAAAATCTGCCCTTCGGTCTGATTAGCCAATTCAAACCAACCTGTGGCTTTACCAGCCAGATAGACTGCAGAATGACTCCAGTCCTGGGCTGATTTTGGTGATGGCTTCCGGCATGCTTCAAGGTAGGCCTCATGTGCCTTGGGTAGGCCAAATAAAGACTGTCCTGATTTACATGTATCGACAAGCTTGGCAATACTAGGCAAAAATGGCTGATTGAGAACAAGCTCACGTGTAGCCGCAAGAAGTAATTCCGGTGGAAAAATCGACAGGCTGGTTAACCAGTATTTTTTTGCAAGACTCAAAGCCCCTTCATCAGGAAATGCTTTGTGATATTGATTATGGTATGCCAGTTCAAATTCAGCAAACATCTGATTGATAGCATCAACATGGTCTTTACTGGAGTTTTTTCTGGAAGCAGATGCGGAAGTTTTATCATCATCCGCTTTTAGCCCTTTAATTTGCTTAGTGGCCTTTGCGGACGCTGAGACAGGCGTTATGAGTTGATCAATTTTTTTTATTGTCACTGCCTTTCCTAGAAGAAGCTGGAATATTTATCAAAAATCACTGCTACGTAAGCCAAATTCCCTTTTTTCTTTTGTTCCAGCGGAGGATCTATCTGAAAACCTTTAAGACCACCCTCCAGAGGGGCTTTATTGGAACTGCCTTATAAATGGAATTTTACCCTATAGCCCAAATTCAGTAGCTTAGCATAGCAAACTAGTATCACAATAATGTTGCAGCACTTAACATTCCCAGAAAGATTAACAATTTGCTGCAATGTGCAAATATTATGAAAGATAGCGTGTATCTTGCTAAGCAACTCTGATTTTATACTAAGCCTGAGTATAGTTATGCATGGATAGGTAAAATCAGCAAAATCTTATGAAACTAACCATCAGATACAAGTTAATTCTAGCGATTCTTTCAGCCCATCTCATTGTCTACGTTACGATGTATAGCTTAGGCCGCGCGCAATTTAACGATGGCTTCATTGACTATATCAGTCGAATCGAGGAACAACAGATTCCGGCACTGATTGATGGCCTGGAGGCATGGTACGCCACACGTGATCGTTGGGATTTACTTCGTGGGAACCCCAGCCTCTGGAATATCATTATAAGAGACAGTATTGCCCGAACCACAACCTCCGGTGAATTACTCGAGATTAGCCAGGTTACCAATTTCCGTCTAATCGATTCTGCCATTGAAGATCGCAATATTCTGACATCAAACCCCAGCGCTATTGATTCATTCCGCCGCCCTTCCTTATTAGCGGATGATGACTGGTATTTTTCTTCTGAATACAGTCCTGCAAGACCTCACCTGCTTTTATTGGATGAAAACCAGGAAATCATGTTCGGGGATCCTGAAGCGCTGCCTCTGGCCAATCTTTATCCAATCACTTTTATGGAAGAAACCGTTGGTTATCTTGCGGTCACCAGCAGACAAGAATTGTCTGAGCGTGCCGATGTACTGTTTGTTCAGACTCAAATTAACACCTTTTTCCTGGTTGGTATCGCACTTGTCGTCATCTCTACTCTAATTGCCGTTCCGGCTTCAGGTTATATGGTTCGACCAATCCGTGATCTGGTCGGTGGCACTCGTGCGCTTACTGCGGGTGACTACAGCTCCAGACTGGAAATTCATGGCTCTGATGAACTGGCCCAGTTATCCACAGATTTTAACACCTTGGCCAACACACTTGAGCAGAATCAGACAGCCAGACAACAATGGATTGCAGACATTTCCCACGAACTTAGAACGCCTTTAGCGATTCTTCGCGGCGAACTGGAAGCGGTCCAGGATGGCATCAGGCCACTTGACCCGACAAGTCTGGATTCCTGGCACCAGGAAGTAGTGCATTTAAATACCCTGGTTAACGATTTGCATGAACTATCGATGTCCGATAATGGTGCCTTGGTTTATGAAAAAGAAAAGGTCGATATTAAAAACTTGCTAGAACAGACACTGAGTTTGCATCACCTTTTAATTGATCAAAACGATATAAACCTGACGCTTAAAGTGCATAGCCTTAGAAATAAATCCCACATCAATATCTTTGGCGACCCAAAGCGGCTTAAACAGCTCTTCGATAACCTGCTACAGAATACCTGTCGTTATACAGATAAGGGTGGTGAACTCAAAATTGACCTCAAGGAATATACCGATAGGGTACTTATCACCTGGGTCGACTCAGAACCTGGGGTTAGTGAAACTGACATGGAAAAATTGTTTGATCGTCTTTACCGTGTGGATTCTTCCCGTAATCGCGAGAAGGGTGGTTCCGGGCTGGGCTTAGCCATCTGCAAAAATATCGTCGAGGCTCATGAAGGTCAGATCAAGGCAGAGCACTCGGAGCTTGGTGGCTTGAAACTTAAAATTGAACTACCTAAACGGCAAAAATCCTAGGCAAGGAATAATTTGCCCCTTGGCTCTCAAGGACTTAAACTGCCTCAAATAATTTTCAGTCCGGATACTCATCATGCAACATGTTTTAATCGTGGAAGACGAAGAAAAATTAGCAAATCTCCTAAAAGATTATCTAGATCGCAACGGATACAAAACCTCCTTACTTCATAATGGCGATGAAGTATTGCCTTGGCTGGAAAAACATAAACCTGACCTGGTGCTTTTGGACTTAATGCTGCCGGGTACTGACGGCATGGAAATCTGCAAGGAAATTCGACGGAATTCCCAGCTCCCGGTGATTATGGTAACTGCAAAAGTCGACGAGATTGATCGTTTACTTGGGCTTGAGCTTGGTGCTGATGATTATATCTGCAAACCTTTTAGCCCTCGTGAGGTTGTAGCAAGAGTAAAAGCAGTTCTGAGACGTTGTGAGGGCTCTGAGAAGCTGGAAGAAAAAGGTCTGCGACTCGACACTGACACATATAAAGTCAGTATCAATGGTAATGATTTGGGACTTACTGCTGTTGAATTCCAATTACTAAAAGTGTTGTCAGACCACCCAGGACGTATTTTTTCGCGCGTGATACTGGTCGACAAAATTTATTCGGATGGGCGAATCGTGAGTGATCGCACTATTGACAGTCATATCAAAAAACTCCGTAAAAAAATTGCCGCGGAACTGCCTGATGTTGAACTGATTCATTCTCTTTACGCTGTTGGTTATAAATTTGAGTGGAATTAATTATATGCCTAGCTTTCTGATTAAGTTTTTACAGCCCAAAAAGCTGACCATTTCGTTTATTTTATTTGCTTTCCTGAGCGCTGGCTCTTTTGCCCAGGAACAACAGCCTTTTGCCGAGTGGCTAGCTGAGTTACGCTCTGAGGCGCTTGCCCAGGGTATTAGCGAGAGTCTTTTAGACGAAGCCCTGTCTACCATTGAAGAACCCATTCCCAGAGTCATTGAGCTTGACCAAAGCCAGCCTGAGTTCGTTCAGACCTTCTCAAACTATATGAACAATCGTATTAGCCAGGCCCGTATAGAAAGAGGCCAGGCTCTTCTAGAGGAGCATAGTGAACTATTCAGCCGTATCTCTCGGGAATATGGTGTGCAAGCTCATTACCTGGTTTCATTCTGGGCTCTAGAAAGCAACTTTGGGGATTTTACTGGCGGTTTTTCTGTGCTCAATGCATTAGCGACTTTAGCCTATGACCCACGCCGCAGTGGTTTTTTCCGGAATGAGTTATTGACCGCATTGAAAATTTTGGATGCTGGTCATATTAGCGTTGAAAACATGTCTGGGTCATGGGCTGGCGCAATGGGACAGTGCCAATTTATGCCCTCTACTTTCGACCGTTACGCTGTAGATGGCGATAATGACGGACGTATCGATATCTGGAACAGCCTGCCTGATATTTTCGCCTCAGCTGCCAACTTTTTATCTAAATCCGGTTGGCGTCCTGATGAGCGTTGGGGCCGGGAAGTTATGCTTCCTCAAGGTTTTGATTTCACACAATCCGGCACAGGCATTCGGAAAACAGTAAGTAAGTGGAATGAGCTTGGTGTTAAGCGTGCAGATGGCAGCCCTCTTGGAAACGCTTCCCTTGAAGGCTCCATCATTTTACCCGCAGGGGCATCTGGTCCTGCCTTTTTAGCCTACAATAATTTCAGAACGACAATGGTCTGGAACCTGTCAACTTATTATGCGATATCGGTCGGACACCTTGCGGACCGCTTTGTTGGCGGAGAAGAAATACAACACTGGCCTGACACCGAAGAACGCGCCTTAAGCCGCGATGAGGTAATCGAGTTGCAATCTCTGCTTAACAGCATGGGGATTGATGTTGGAGCACCTGATGGCATACTGGGCTCAAGAACCCGAGGTGCTATTAGAGCTTTTCAGGAAGAAAGCGGATTGCCAACAGATGGTTATGCTTCGTATGAGCTGCTCGATATGATGCGGGTTATGGCTATTAGTGAATAAGCCTGCTGCGCTTGCTTCCTCTTAGTTAATAAAATAAATCAACTCAGTCATTTACGCGCTTTGTAAACTCCTTCCCTGATTTATTTTATTGCCTCGATTAAGCTTCACTCGAGACGGCTTTTTATATTGCTTAAATTTTTAGATCTAGAAACTAACTCGCAGATTCAATGACCTGTATGTAACCGCTTTGGGTTTAAATTTTAACGATGAATAGCCGAGCGAAGCAGGCCTATTCAGCCAAGAACTCATTTACCATTTGAATAAGTTCGGAGGCGGTCCTTGGATTCGGCATCATCTCTCCATTGAAGTACATTGTTGGCGTACTTCTGACTCCCGCCCTGTTTCCACCACGCTGGTCTGCGAGAATTTTTTCTCTGATTTCAGGCAAGTTCGCATCTGCACGAAGCTGATCAATATCCAAACCCAGCTCTGCCGCATAATCCTCAAAAGCAACAGTGGCATCTGGCAACACTGACCATGAAGACTGATCGCCATAAAATAAACTATACAATTCCCAAAAAGCATCCTGACGTCCTGCCGCCTCAGCATAGCGGGCTGCTTCAAAAGAATGCGGATAAGTGTCCAAGGGATAATGCCTGAAAACCAAACGTGATCGATTACCGATCTGTGGCCAGGCCTGACTGATTAAATTAGCCTCATTAGCACAATTAGGGCATTGAAAGTCGCCATAGACAGTAATGGTTAGTGGCGCACTTGCTTCTCCCTGTACATGGTCTGTTACAGAAACCTGATCAGGTGGATAAACCGGAGCCCCACCGAAGAGGCCTTGATAAAACACATACAGCGCAACCGGAATCATGAGTACGACGAATGCCGTAATGAGTGATTTCTGTATTTTTTCACGGCGTTTAGCCTGTTGCTTCTTAACGTCACGTTTTAGTTTCTTTTCTGAGCTTTTGGTCATGTCCAACTATTCCTAGATGTTCAAAGTTAAATTCGCAGTGAGACAATGCCAAAATAAGACTGCTATAGCAATATTTCCTTGTAGATTGCTATAATTCGCTCCCTAATTTTCTAGCTACTTCTCTGATACCCTTCAAGGCTTACAGACTGGTTTTGCAGAACCCCTGAAAAAGTCTGAAAAAAGCATGGTTGAACCAGATTGGAAGAACACCAGTTGAGATATAAATATGGACGCTAAAACTGAGCAACATCAGAATATTGTTGTAAGATTTGCTGGAGACTCTGGTGACGGTATGCAGTTAACCGGCACCAATTTCACGCTGGCCACTGCTTTGCATGGCAACAATCTCTCAACTTTCCCGGATTTTCCGGCAGAAATTCGCGCCCCTGTAGGTGCAACCTTTGGTGTATCGGCGTTTCAGATTTATTTTGGTTCAGAGGATGTAACTACTGCCGGGGATGAAGTTGAGGTTCTGGTTGCCATGAACCCCGCAGCTTTAATTACCAATCTAAAATACCTGATACCTGGCGGTATGGTCATTGTTGATACGGGTGCTTTCAATGATAAAAACCTTGCCAAAGCCAAATATCTTAGCAATCCTCTGGATGACGGTACTTTAGATGCCTATAGAGTCTTAGCTATCGATATCCATTCCCAGGTAATCACAGCAGTCGAAGAGTTTGGATTAAGCCACAAGATGGCCTTGCGCTGCAAAAACATGTGGACGCTTGGGCTTGTGTTCTGGCTATTTGATCGCGATAAGCAAAGCACAATCGATGGCTTAAAAGCAAAATTCGCAAACAAACCTGATATTGCCAATGCCAATATTGCTGCACTGAATGCTGGAAATGCTTATGCTGAAACAGCAGAATTACCCAGTGGTATTGCCATCTATAAAGTACCGAAAGCACATCAAATCCCCGGCACCTACAGAAACATGAACGGCACTACTGCTCTTGCATGGGGCTTGCTTGCAGGTGGGAAACTGGCCAATTTAGGCATTTTATTTGCCTCTTACCCAATCACTCCTGCCTCCAACCTATTGCACGCTCTGGCAGCTCGCAAAGACTATGATGTCATTACTTTTCAGGCTGAAGACGAAATTGCAGCTGTGTGTGCCGCTATC
>Ga0222714_10000705_pt1 | contig 38133 bp, 36 predicted proteins | sample C33_3DmetaG_FD_165048 | JGI IMG/M metagenome (GOLD analysis project Ga0222714, IMG submission 165048) | Estuarine water microbial communities from San Francisco Bay, California, United States - C33_3D | ecosystem: Environmental > Aquatic > Marine > Unclassified | place: USA: California...
GCTCGCAGGCGGGCTTGCGGTTTCCGTGTGGCGTCGCAGGAGTTGACGTGCCCATGCGGATCTCCCGCACCACCGTCGTCCTCCTGCTCGCCAACCTGATCGCCTTCGGGCTGGTCTGGCGCGCCATGTCGGGTCAGACGGCCGCCGTCGTCAGCCTGACCCAGCTCTTCCCGCCGAACCCCGCGCGGCTCGCGCTCGCCGAAGGTCCCTCCCGCCTGCTGCTGGAAAAACGCCCCGCGGGCTGGCGCGTGCTCGAGCCCTACGACTGGCCGGCGAACGTGTGGTCGGTGCAGCGCCTGATCGACGAGCTCCGCTTCATCAGCCCGGAGAGCGGCTTCGACGTCGCCGAGGTGACCGCCAACGGCGCCACCCTCAAGGACTACGGACTCGAACCCGCCCGTTGGACGCTCAAGGTGACGGGCGAAGCCGGCGGCGCCGTCGAGGTCAAGGTCGGCGCGCAGCCCTCGACCCGTCGCCATTTCCTGCTGACTCAGGACGGACGCCGCATCGTCCCGCTGCCCGAGGCGATGGCCGCCGCCCTGGCCGTGGACGCCGACAGCTACCGCGTCGACCGCATCTTCGAGATCGCCGACTTCGAGGCGCGGGCGGTCGCGGTGCGCCAGCGCACGCAGGACGCCGAGATCGTGACGTCGATCGTCGCCGAGGCGCGCCCGCGCGTCGGCCGTCGCGTGCTGCTGCCCGAGTGGCGCTTCGAGTCGCCTTACGACGCTCCCGCCGATCCGGACGCGACCGCGCGCGCCGTGGCCGCGCTCGCCAACCTGCGCGCCGCCAAGTTCGCGGAGCTCGCCGACGAGGCGACCGGCCTGAACGCGCCCATGCTGCGGCTGGCCGTCGAAGGCAACGCCCGCCGCCAGGTGCTCCTCGTAGGCCGACCCGCCCCCGCCCAGCCGAACCTGCTGTGCGCCAAGCTCGAGGACAACGCCGCGGTCTTCCTGGTCGAAGCCCGCGACCTCCGCGAATGGCTGGACCCGCGGGCCGCGCTCGCCGACAGCCGGCCGGCGGATTTCGATCCGGCCTTGGTCACCGGCTTCACGGTCTCGGCGGGCGGCCGCTCCATCACGTTGCACCGCCTCGAAGGACAAGGCGCCGACTCGCGTTGGGAGATCCCGGTCGCGCCCGGTTCGACCGCCACGAAGCGTCGCGAGGCCGACGCCCGGCTGGTCGGACGTTTCCTCGCCGGCCTGTCCCAGCTGCGCGCCACGCGCCGGGCTCCCGCCGGCCCCGGCGGCCTGACGCTCCCCGCCGTCCGCGCGCCGCTCCCGACGCCGCCGGCCCAGGTCATCGAACTCGAATTCGGCGCGGAACGCATCACGCTCGGCTTCGCCGCCGACCCCGACGACGGCGCCGGCACCCGCCTGGTCCATGCCAAAGGCGCGCCGCTCGCCGCGGTCTGCGACGTCTCCTTCCTCGACGGCGGCCACCAGAACGTCGAATCCTCGGCCTGGCGGCGGCGGACGGTCGCCGCGCTGCCGCAAGGCGCGCGCGTGAGCGGACTGCGCCTGACCGCACGCGGCGACGGCAAGGTGATCGGCGAGGCGCGGCTCGGGCCCGACGGCAACTGGGCCGGCACGGGACGACTTGATCCGACCAGCGCGCGACGCCTCGCGCTCGCGTTCGCCGAAGTCGGCGCCGCGTCCTTCCCCGGACGTGACGTCGGCGCCGGCGGCTGGAGCTACGAACTGCGCGTCACCGACCAGGCCGCGACGGGCGCGGGCGCCGCCAGCGAGACGATCCGCACCTACCTTTGCTCCGCCCCGCTCCACGACCGTTCGTTGCTGCTGCGCGACGAGGCGGACGACGATGACTTCATCCTGGAACCCGTGCTCGCCGCGATCCTCGCTCCTCTGCTGACCGAACCCGGGAAATGAAAGCGCAGCCCGGCAGCTCACCGTTGCGTCGCTTCTTGCGCGGGCTGGCGAACACCTGCCTTTTGCTTCTCCTGCCCGTCCAGCTCGGACTGGCCTGGCTCGCGGACCATGACGGCCCGGTCCGCCTGCCCGACTTCGTCGCGGAAGCCGTCACCGAACGGCTCGCCGCCCAAGGCGTCGACTTCCGTGCGCGCGCCTTGTGGATCCTTCCCGACCTCACGCTCGCGGCGGATGACGTCGCGGTCTCGTTCCCGGGACTGACCGGCGAAGTCTTCGCCGCGACCCGCGCGGAGGTCGCGCTGCAGCCCGCCCGCCTGCTCGCCGGCGAGATCGAGCCGACGCGCCTACGCCTGAACGGCGGACGCCTGTGGTGTCCGGCTTCGGTCGCGCACGACGGCCGGCGGCGCCGACTCGTCGATGACCTCACGGTCGAAGTCGCCAAGGAAGGCCGCTGGGTCAGCCTCCGCGTCGCGCAGGTCAGGTCGGGCAAGATCACCTGCCACGTGAGCGGCGAACTGCCGGCCGGCCTGCTCCGCGCGGGTCCCGCGCCTGCGTCCGACGCGCCCCTCTCTCGCCGCCTCGCCGGCCTCCTCGGCGCCCTCGACACCGCGGTCACCGCGGCCGAAGGCTCGGGCGGAGCGACCGTGAGCGTGCGTTGTTCGGGCCGAAACGACGGCACCGCCGAACTTTCCGCCCAGGCCCTGCTGGGCGAAGAATCCGGCGAACAGATCGGGCGCGTCAGCCTGCGCGGGCTGCGCCTGCGCGCCGACGCGCGTTTCGCGGCCGACGGCGCCCTGCGCGAATGGAAGGCCGCTGGCGAGGCGGAGACGACCGCCTGGCGCGACGGCGCGACGTTGACGGCCGACCGGCTGAGCCTACGCGCGAAGGGCGAAGGGCTCGAAGGCGCGCTCCAGGCCGAGGCCGAGCTCTCGGACGTGCGTCTCGGCGGGACGCACCTGCGACAGGTGAGGCTCAGCGGAGGGCGCGCGAAAGCGACGGCGCCGTGGACGCTCGCCTTCCAAGCCCACACCGCCGCCTCCTCCTTGCGCGGCCGGGCGCAGGCGACGGCCGACGGAGACCGCCGCATCCTCATCGAACACGCCCTGATCTCCGGCGCCGAAGTCGTGACGCATCCTGCGGTCGCGCCGGTGATGCCGGCCGTCGGGATCGACCTGCGCGGCGACCTGCTGCTGCGCGATGGCGAGATCGTCCTGAAGCCGGACGGAAGCCTGCGGCAGGCAAGCGGCGAAGCCGGGCTTTCCGGCTTCCGGGGACTCGGTCTCTCCGCCGAAGCGATCAGCCCCGGGCGCGACCTGCCGCTGCGCACCCGCTTCGACCTCTCACCCGACCGCGGCGAACAACCGCTGCAGTTGCGCGACCTTCGCCTCGCCTCCGTCACCGGCGAAGCGGACTGCGCCTTGAAGGAAGGCGGCCCCTTCCGGCTGACGCTTCAAGGCGACCTCGCGCCGGCGAGCCTCGACCGCGTGCTGGGCGGCTGGTGGATCGACCTGTGGCGAACGTTCCTCGTGCAGGAAAATCCCTACGCCTTCATCGAAGTGCAAGGCCGATGGGGCGCGCGGACGAGCCGTACCAAGGGACGCGTGCTGATGCGGGGCTTTGATTTCATGGGTGCTCCGTTCCGACGCGTGGAAGTCACCGTCGACGCGGACGAAAAGCGCACCCTGATCGGCCTGCATCGGCTGCAGGGAGGCCTCTCCGCCGAGGACGGCGAAGTGGAAGGGTCGGCCACGTGGGAATGGTCGCGGGCCGGCGTGCTCGCCGGACCGGTGGTGAAGGCTTCGGGCGACCTGCAGCCTTGGGTCGCCGCGCGTTGCGCCGGCAAGGCTTTCGGCGACGCGCTCCGCGGGCTCGAGCTGCCCCGCGGCCGCCGCTTCGCGCTCGAACTTGCTCCGCTGGAAAAAGGCCTCGACATCCGGACGACGATCGAAGCCGACGGCGCGTTCCGCGCGTGGGGCGTCGCCGGAAACGGACTGAAGGTGTCGACCCAAAGCAAGACGGGGGGCATGCGCGTCGACGCGAAGCTCGGGCTGGCCGACGGCGAAGCCGAACTCCGGCTCGACGGCGATCCTCTGCGGCAGACGGACGTCACGCTGACGTTGAAGGACTGCGATCCCGCGCAGGTGGGAAGAATCATGAGCGACATAGGCGAGCCGGGCGCGAAGCCCGCCGACCAGAAAGACGGACGTGGCCGGCTGGACCTGGGCTTCAAGGGACGCATCGACCTAGAGGCGCCCCGGGAGCTCCGCGGGATCGGCACTTACTCCTTGCAAGATCCCGACCTGAAGAAAGTCCGCCTGCTGGGAGGGATTTCCGGCGTGCTCGAGGCCGTCGGCGTCGGGGCGACGACCTACGAACTGGACCGGGCGGCGGGCACCTTCGGCTGTCTGGACGGCCGGGCTTATTTCCCGGACATGACCATCACCGGACCTCAGGCCAGGCTGGATTTAGGGGGTGAAATCGACCTCAAGGGAATGACCCTAGAATTCGTCGGGGACCTTTCGCTACCCCGGAAAGAGGGTTTCAACCCCATAGATATCATCAATTTGAACCGCGCCTTGGTCAGCCTCACCAAAATCAAACTCCATGGGCCACTCTCGAAGCCCGAGACTCGAGCGCTCCCCACCCTCAAGGATATCGTCAAGCCAAAGAACGACAAAGACTTAGGAAAGATACCCCGGGGGGCTCTGGAATGAGGGTTGATTTGCCCCCCTGATACCCTGTATCAGAGAAGGGCACCCCCTCACGGAGGACATTACCTTGGACCTTATTAAGATTAAACAAGTCGTGGATTTGATGAAGAAGTCGGACCTTTCCGAGTTCGAGATCCAGGACCAGGACTTCAAGCTGCGCATCAAGCGCGACCTGCCCGGTCGTGCCCCAGTCGCCGCCCCGATGGCCCCTGTGGCCTCCGCCCCCGCCCCCGTGGCGGCTGCCCCTGCCCCCGTAGCACCGGCCCCGGCCCCGGCCGCCCCCGCCGCCGCGGACCCCAGCATCAAGCTGATCACCTCACCGATGGTTGGCACCTATTACGCCACCCCGTCCCCCGACAACCCCCCGTTCGTGACCGTGGGCTCCCCGATCAAGGCCGACTCCGTCGTCTGCATCATCGAGGCCATGAAGGTCATGAACGAGATCCAGTCGGAGATCGCCGGTACGGTCGTCGAGTGCCTCGTCGCCAACGGCACCTCGGTCGAATTCGGCCAGCCGCTCTTCCGCGTGAAGGTCAGCTGAGCACGGTCCCCCGAGCATGAACAAGATCCTCATCGCCAACCGCGGCGAAATCGCCCTTCGCGTCATCCGCGCCTGCCGGGAGCTCGGCATCAAGACCGTCGCGGTCTATTCCCAGGCCGACGAACAGTCGCTCCACGTGCAGCTCGCCGACGAGGCCGTCTGCATCGGCGCCGGTCCGAGCAAGGACTCCTACCTGCGCGAGGATCGCATCATCTCGGCCGCCGAGATCACCAACGTCGACGCCATCCACCCCGGCTACGGCTTCCTTTCCGAACGCGCCGGCTTCGCCGAGAAGTGCGCCGCCGCCAACATCAAGTTCATCGGCCCCCGCCCCGAAGCCATCCGCATGATGGGCGACAAGGCCATGGCCCGCCAGACCGCGGCCGCCGCCAAGGTGCCCTGCGTGCCCGGCACGGACGGCCCCGTCGACAACCAGCGCGAGGCCATCAAGGAGGCCCAGCGCATCGGCTTCCCCGTCATCGTCAAGGCCGTCGCCGGCGGCGGCGGCAAGGGCATGCGCATCGTGCACAACGCCGCGGCGTTCCCCAAGGAATTCGAGAGCGCCCGCGCCGAGGCCGAGAAGGCCTTCGGCGACGGCCGCGTCTACATCGAGAAATACATCGAACAGCCGCGCCACATCGAGTTCCAGCTCCTCGGCGACGAGCACGGCAAGGTGATCCACCTCGGCGAACGCGACTGCTCCGTGCAGCGCCGCCACCAGAAGCTGATCGAGGAATCCCCCTCCCCTTTCCTCACCCCCAAGCTCCGCGAGGAGATGGGCAAGGTCTCCGTGCGGCTCGCCGAGAAGATCGGCTACCAGAACGCCGGCACGATCGAGTTCCTCGTCGATAAGAACGGCAACTTCTACTTCATGGAGATGAACACGCGCATCCAGGTGGAGCACGGCGTCACCGAAGAAGTCACGGACATCGACCTCGTCCGCCGCCAGATCCTCATCGCCTGCGGCGAGAAGCTCGAGATCTCCCAGAGGGACGTCAAGATGAACGGCCACGCCATCGAGTGCCGCATCAACGCCGAAGACCCGGCCCGCAACTTCGCGCCGAGCCCCGGCACCATCGGCCTCTACTACAGCCCGGGCGGACACGGCGTGCGCGTCGACTCCCACTGCTACTCGGGCTACGTCATCCCGCCCCTCTACGACTCCATGGTGGCCAAGCTGATCTCGGTCGGCGCGACCCGCCAGAAGGCCCTGGACCGCATGCACCGCGCCCTCGGCGAATACATCATCCGCGGCATCCACACCACGATCCCGGTCTGCCGCGCGATCATGAAGGACCCGGCCTTCCGCCAGGGCGGCGCGACGACGAAGTACCTCGAGGACTTCTTCGAACGCACCCCGAAGGAACTCTGGTCCGCCGCGCCGCTCACCTAAGCGGCCCTGCCGCCGACGATGAGCGCCCCGCAGCGCCCGACCCCCGCCGCCACCGCCCGCCTCAGAACGGGCGGTGATTGTTTACGCCACGCCAACCGGCTCTTCAAGTCGGCCGGCGTCGCCCACGGCCAGGGCTTCGTGAACGCCGAAGAGGAGTCGCTGACCCTGATGGGCCACGCCACCGGCCTCGCCTGGGAGCGGCTGCCCTCCTGCTTCGAACGCGCCCTGACGGCCAAGGAGAAGGCCGCGTTCCTCACGCTCGTCGAGCGCCGCGTCTTCGAACGCGTGCCCACCGGCTACCTCGTCGGCGAGGCCTGGCTCGGCGGCCTCCGCTTCCGCGTCGACGAGCGCGTGATCATCCCGCGCTCCTATTTCGTCGAACTCATCCCCGAGGCCATCCCGCGGTGGCTGCCGCCCGTCGCGCAGGTCACCGACGTCGCCGACGTCTGCACGGGCTCCGGCTGCCTCGCCATCCTGCTCGCCAAGCGCTTCCCGAAGGCGCACGTGCAGGCGACCGACCTTTCGGCGCAGGCCCTCGAGGTCGCCGAGCTCAACGTCGCCGACCACAAGCTCGCCAAGCGCATCACGCTGCACGAGACCGACACGATGACGGCGCTGACCAAGGGGCCGAAGTTCGACCTCATCCTCAGCAACCCTCCCTACGAACCGGAAGGCATCTACCGACGCCTGCCGGCCGAATTCAAGAAGGAGCCGAGGGGCTCGCTGGTCTCCGGCAAGGACGGCCTCGACGTGATCCGCAAGCTGCTCGCGCAGGCGTGCGAAGCGCTGAAGCCGCACGGCGTCCTCGTGATCGAGGTCGGCGGACTGCAGAAGGCGATGCACCAGGCCTGGCCGAAGCTGCCGATCCTGTGGCTGCCGACGGCCGACGGTTCGGATTGCGTCTGCCTCCTCCACGCCGCCGACCTCCGCCGCGAACTGCCGTCACCAGGCGCGCGGCGCAGGCGTTGATTCGAGCCGGTCCTGCGTCGGCCGCGGCAGCTGCGGGAAGAAATCGAGCCCGGTGAGCTCCTCGAGGCGGCGGATGCTGACGACATAGCGCGTGAGCTCGGCGTCGCGCCACTTCTCCTCGTGCGGGACGAGGTAGGCGATCGCGCGCACGCCCCCGACGGCTTCGTCGTAATCCGAGATCACCATCCAGAAGGAGACCGGCACGGGGATCCGGCCGACTTTCTGCGTCGACGGCGAAGCGAACACGGGGCCGACCTGCACCCAGACGGTGCCGTAGCGCCCGACGTAGCGTTTCATGATGCGCTGCTCCATGTCCTTCCAGAGGCCGGCGTTGAGCGCGTGCAGCTGCGGGACGATGTTGCTGAGCAGGAAGGTCTCCTTCTGGGCCTCCTCGCCGTAGCAGACCGAAATCGCGTAGTTCGGCGCGAGGTGACCGCGGTCGTAGCCGGAGCGGACGTATTCCGAAGTCGTCACGCGCGCCGAGGTCCGCGGATCGGACCTGAAGGACGACGGACGCTCGAGTTGGACGTCCTTGCAAGGAAAGACGCGGTAGGAAGACCAACGCGGCGCCGGCAGGGCGTCGTCGTAGCCGACGGAGTAGCCGCGGTTCACGAGGCGCTTCAGGCCGCAGCGATCGGCGGGCTCGCCGTAAGGCGCCGTCGCCGACGGTTCGGGAGGCGGCGCCAGCACGACGTCGCCGCGCACCGCGACGGTCTGGTCGGCGAGCCGGTCCAAGGCGTCGACGACGCTACGCGGGGTCGTGCCGTCTTCGCGGACGGCGTCCACCGCGTCGAGCACGCGCTGCTCGATGGCCACCTTCTGGGCGCGCTCCGAGAGGAGATAGACCAACGCGAGGACGCCCGAGACGAGCAGGACGAGCAGGCACACCCAGCCGAGGAAACGGAGCAGGTTCCGGATCATGTCAGCGCGTCAGGTAATAGCACTGCCAGGCCCAGTGCGCCGCGAGCAGGAGGACGAATCCCACGCGGACACGTTTCGCTTGCGCGGGCTCGACGTGGAAACGGAGCCGCAGCGTGTCCCGGCGGATCCAGAAGACCGCCGCGTAGGCCGTCCAGAGGGCCGCCAGCAGGACGACGAGGAAGAAGACGGGGTGATAGAGGAAGGCCTGGGCGAAATCGAAGTTCACCAGATTCCGGGCGCAGCGCGTGCCTCCGCAGCCCAGGCAGGGCAGCCCGGTCAGACGGATGAACACGCACTGCGGCAACTGCAGCCCGGACAGGAACCAAACCCAGGCGAAGACCGCGCCGGACAAGAAAGCAGCCGGCCAGACGAGCTCGTGATTGAGCTCCCCCGGATAGGCTGGTCTGCGGATCGCCCGGAGCACGGATCAGCCGGCGGAGGCATTAAGCGGCCGAAGCCCCGCGAGCACCATGGCCGGCAGGAAACAACAGCAACCGCACAGCACGAACCACACGAAGCAGGAGATGCCGAACTGGGCCCACGGAGCGATGCCGGTGGCGGCGCCGAGGGCGCGGTAATAGACGACGCAGACGGGGATGAGGAGCACGAAGCTGACGACCATCTGCGTGACGAAGCTGAAGCCGAGGAGCTGCAGCGGAGCCGTCAGGACGATCAGCGCCGCCGTCGCCAGGACGGAGGCCGAGACCGTGCGTTCGAGCGCGACCGGGTAACGGAAGACACGCTGGCCCAGCCAATGCAGCACGCCCATGAAAGCGTAGCTGAGCGGAGCGAAGGCGAGCCCGATGACGGCGCCGATGAGCGTGAAGGCGACGGGCGGGGGCTTAGCCTGCGTCATCTGCTCGGCGAAGGCGCGCAGCTGGGGGATATCCAGGCTCAGGAGGGCCTCACCGACCTGGGTGTTCTTGTCGCCGAAAGCCAGCAGGGCGAACAACTGGAACGGCAGGGAAAACAGCACGCCAACGTAGCAGAAGGTAAGCCAGTCCCCGAAGGAGAAGCGTCCGGAAGCGAGCGCGGACGGATGCGCGACCGCCATCTTGATCGTCGCGAAGAAAGAACCGGGCGACTTGCCCTGTTCCCAGGGCACGGATGAGGCCACCGGCGGCGCCGCGACGGAGACGCCCGGCGACGACGGGGCGCCGGCGCCGCGGAACTCCGGCCAGTCGCCCAACGGCGTCCAAGCGGACATCCCCTCGCGCCAGGCGAGGTCGATGGCATGGAAGCGTCCGGAGGAAAGCCCGGCAACGACGTCTTCGGAAGCGAAGACACCGAGCTGGACGGAATTGCGGGCGATATGGATCTGCATAAAAGGGTCAGCCGGCGAAACCTTTGGCGATCGCCGCGAACAGCATCGCGTAGATGCCGCAGGCGCAGAGGCAGGGAATCACGACGAGGGAGATCCCGACCTTCCACCAGGCGATGCGGTGCACCTGCGCGTGCGCGATGATGGCCGCGACGAGCTGCCAGGGCATCGCCACGTAGTTGAGGCAGGGCACGAAGGCGAACGGCATGAAGGCGCCATAGGCATAGGCGTTGGCCCGATAGGTCTGCGCGAAGCCTCCGGAGGGGCCCCAAGGCAGCAGGAGCAGGTGCGTGACCGCGGCGCCGACGAAATTGAAGAGCGGCACGAAGAGGAAGATGACCGCCAGGCCGGCGGAGATCGCCAAGGCCGCGACAAGCGGACCGACGCCGGCGATCCAAGCCGCGAAAGGATCGTTGTCGCCGCCGGGCAGGTTGGCCGCACCCGCCGCCATGATGCCGAAGAGCGCGCCGTAAAGCAGGCTGCCGCAAAGCCAGGCCGGGAGCAGCGACCAATAGGTGAAGGAGATCGGGCGGGCGTAACCGCCCTCGCGCAAGTTCGCGAACGTCCGGACCGGATCGAGCGCGACTTCCTTGATCGTCGCGACGAAGTTCGCCAACGAGGCGCCACGCTCCCAGGAGGGCATGGCGGGTGCGTCCGCAGGTTGAGCCTGACCGGAAGGCGAAGGCGGCGCGCCCGCGCCACGGAACTCAGGCCAGTCGCCGAGCGGCGTCCAAGCGGACATCCCCTCGCGCCAGGCGAGGTCGGTGGCATGGAAGCGTCCGGAGGAAAGCCCGGCCAGGATCTCCTCCGGGGCGAAGACCCCGAGCTGCTGTTGCTGACGAGCGACGTGGATCTGCATGTCCTTTTTGATAGGCGTGACCGAGGCCCTCGCAAGCCTAGGCCCGCTCAGCCCATCGGCCGGAAGAAGGGCCAGACGGCCAGGGCCATGAAGGCCACGGCCACGCAACCAGCCCCGAAGCCCGCGACCGCCAAGGCCAGGACGGACATCCAAGCGGCTTCGCGGTGGGCCGTCGGAAGAGCCAACGACAAGTAGGCGAGGGTCAGCAGAGGGGCGAGCATCCACCCGCAAGGGAGGATCGCAGGCATGAGCATCGCGCCGACCACGTAGGCCACGACCCGGAAGGTCACCCGCAGGCCCGCCTTGCCTCCGCCGAACATGACGAGCACGGCATGCATGAGGCATGCGCCGCCGAAGGCCGCGGCGGGCATGGCGAGAGGGAACCCCACGAGGAACGTGGCGAAACGTCCGAGGTCCAGCCTGGCGGGCGGAACCACTGGATTATCCGAGGCGGACCAGAGAAGGATTTCGGACGCCACTCCACCCGTATAAGCCAGCTGCGCGTAAAGGAACGGGGCGACCAGGAAAGCGGCGACGAGCAACCACGCGACGGAGCGACCACGGACGGCGGTTTCAGCCGGAGAGCGGAGCGCGCTGCGAGGTGCGCGCCAGATAGCGCGCATCGTCTGCGCCCAAGCCGACCAACCGGGCCATGCTTTCACCGACGCCTCGAAAGCGAGCGCCGGCGGAGGCACGAGCGTGCGGAAGGCGCCGACCGCGGCCACGAATTCGGGACGCATCGCCAGCGTCACCCAGGCGGCCTCGCCTTCGCGCCACGAAAGCGTCGTCGCGGCAAGACGGCCGGTGGCGAGGCCGGCGGCGACTTCCTGCGCGCTCAGGACGCCGACGCCTACCCCTCGCTCGGCGAGATGATAGGGAGGGTCGGACATGACGGCGGGAAAGTGGTGAGGAGGGCGGGGATCGAACCCGCGACCCGCAGCTTAGAAGGCTGCCGCTCTGATCCAACTGAGCTACCCCCTCGTGAAAGCGACCGTAAGACGGCCACCCCGAGCAGGCAAGCCGTCAGCCGACTAGCAGACCAGGTCTCTGAAGTTATGGAAGTCCGCCGAAAGCCCACCGGGCATGCCCTTGTTGATCACCGAGACGGCGTCATGGGAATGCAGGGACTCGAGGTGGGAGCAGGCGATGACGAAGTCGCGGACGCGGGCGTCACCGTCGAACTGCTCGTAGACGACGCGGGCGGCGTCCTCGACGAACTTGGAATAGGCGCCGTTGAGCTCGGCGAAAGCCTGCTCGTCCTCGCGCTTGACCATCACCTGGGTCTCCGTCTGAAGGCCCTTGAGGCAGAGGTCCTTCATGTCCTCGACGTAGAGGGAGCGGCCGGGCGAGACCTCCGCGACGATGCGGGCCTTGGAGCGCTGCGAGTGCGGGATGCCGTAGGCGCTGCGCTCCTCGCGGGCGTGCTCGGTGAGCTCGGCGGAGCAAGGGCAGGCGGAAGAGTAGACGAAATCGAAATGGACGTAGCGACGGAGGCGGTCGAGGTCGTCGATCGTGCCTTCGAGCACGGCGCGGTAATACTGCCAGCCTTCGAGCCCGGAGCGGAGGGATTTCTGGAGGATCGGGTAGCGGAACTCGACGAGGATGCGGGCGCGGCTGCAATCGAGGTCCTTCTTGTAGCGGACGAGGACTTCCTCGAGGAGCTCATGCGAGAGCACGCGGTCCTTGAACTCGTAGAAAGTCCGCATGATGCGGGACATGTTGATGCCCTTGCGGTCGGCCGCGAGGGACACCGAACCCGTGATCGCGCACTCGAGGGGGATCGGCTTGCCGTCGCGGATGGCGACGAGCATCGGCAGGTGGAAGCCGGAGATACCGACGTGCTGGATGGGGACGTTGGCGCCCTGGATCAGGGAGGCGTCCTTGTTCTGCATGTCCGGCAACGTCGCCCGGTAGGCGTCGTCGGCCCGGAAGTTCCGGTCGTAGCGGCGGGAGAGATCCCGGCTGCGGGGCGGGTGTTCGGCTCGGCTCATGACGCGAAGGGTGGGAGGAAAAGCCCGGCAGGCAAACCGGCCGGGCAGAAAGTGCCCCCTGCGCTGGAGCCACCTGCCGGATTTGAACCGGCGACATTCTCATTACGAATGAGATGCTCTACCAGCTGAGCTAAGGTGGCGGCGCAGAGGAAAGACGAACATGGGCGGCCCGAAGCGGAAATCAAGCCTTGGCGGAGGGGGAAATGCCCTCGCCAGCCATGAAAAATAAGGCAAAGGTGCCTCCAGCCCATGCGAGCCGCCCTGATCGCCCGCCAGTTCGACGTCCAAGGAAGGCTCGTGACCGTCGAGCCCTATGGCTCCGGCAACGTCAACGACACGTACCTCGCGATCTTCCGGACGACCTTCTCGGAGCAGCGCTTCATCGTGCAGCGCATCCGCAAGGCCGTCTTCCCGCAGCCCGAGGTGATCATGCAGAACATGCGCGTGCTGACCGACCATTGCCACGCCAAGCTCGAGGCCGAAGCCGAGGGCGCGGACCGCATCTGGCAGCTCCCGAAGATCATCCAGACCAAGACGGGCGAAGACTGGGTGACGGACGCCGACGGCGACCTCTGGCGCGCGATCTCGCAGATCGCCAGCGCGCAGGCCTACGAGAAGGTGCGCAACCCGGAGCACGCGCACGAGGCGGGCATCGTGCTCGGACACTTCCACCGCATGGTCAGCGACCTCCCCGCGGAGAAGCTCGGCTACGCCCTGCCCGGCTTCCATGTCACGCCGGGCTACCTCGCGAAGATGGACGCCGCCCTGGCGTCGCCGGGCGGACAGGAACGCCTCCACGCGTCGGTCGAAGCCAAGCGGGCCGTACGTTTCGTCGAGGCGCGGCGCGCACGCTGCGCGGTGCTCGAAGAAGCGCGCGCCCGCGGCGACCTCGCCCTGCGCACGACGCACGGCGACCCCAAGGTCGGCAACATCATGATCGACGAGGCCACCGGCCGCGGCACCTGCATCGTCGACCTCGACACCGTGCAGCCCGGCCTGGTGCATTACGACATCGGCGACGCCACCCGCTCGGTGTGCAATCCGGCCGGCGAAGACGCGCCGGAACTGGGTTCCGTGGTCTTCGACCTCGATCTTTTCACCATGTTTCACCGCGGTTATCAGGCCCATGCGCAGGATTTCCTGAGCCCGGCCGACCACCGTCACCTGTTCGACTGCATCCACCTGATACCGCTCGAACTCGGCCTGCGCTTCCTCGCCGACCACCTCGCGGGGGACGTCTACTTCAAGGTCCGCTATCCGGGCCACAACCTCCGCCGCGCGCTCGTGCAGTTCAAGCTCGCGGAGAGCATCGAAGCCCGCGAGCCCGCCATCCGCAAAGTGCTCGGCGAACGCTGATGACGAACGAACTTTCCGCCTTTTCGCCGACGCTTTGGATCGCGGCCGCGATCCTGGCCGCGCTCATGGTCCGCGGGGCCTGGCGCGGGTATCATCGCGGTCCGCTCCGGCAGCTGGCCGGGCCGGCCGCGCTGACGGTGGGTCAGCTCTGCGGCTGGCTCTTCGGCGGGGAACTTGGTCACGCCCTGCTCCAAGGCACCGCCTACCCCTGGATGCTCCGCGGCGCCACCGGCGTCGTGGCGCTGACCTGCTTGAGCGGGCTCCTGTGCTATGCCCTGCTCTGGCGGATGGGCCGGCTGCCCGAAGGTCAGGACGAAACCGAAAGTCCGGTCATAGGAGCGCTGGTGGGGTGCTGGACGGGCGCCCTCTACTTCCTCCTGATCATCGGCATCCTAGCCTCGGTGGCGTCGATGTACGACCTGCTCGCCCGGCCGGACAGCCCGACCAAGCACTGGACCGTGGAACTCCGGGACGAGCTGGCCGCGACGCCGCTGACCCATGGCCTCAAAGACTGGTCGCCGATTCCTGATGAACAGCGAACCTTGATACGGCAGACCCGGCGACTCATGGCGGATCCGGAAGCTCGGCGTAGGCTCATGGGCCAACCCGAAATCAGGGCCTTGGCCGCCCACCCCACCGTCTACCAAGCCTGGGAAGATAAAAAAGTTCGTGAGTTGTTGAATAACAATGATTTAAGTGGATTCATTGACCACCCGAAAGTCCGGGCAGTCCTCGCGGATGAAGCGCTTCAAAAAGAGGCTCAAATGGTTGATTTAGTCAAAATCATCGACCGTTCCCTGCTGCCGCCGAAAAAATAAGGCTATGACCCTATTTTAGGGTAGTCCAAAGGACGTTGTTCCGTATGTTGAAACTTCCTTCCCCAAACCCATGAACAAGTTCTCGATCCTCTTGGCCGCTTTCTGCGTCTCCCTGCATGCCCAGGATGCCAAGCCTGCTAGCCCCAAGGCCGCCGCCCCCGAGATAAAGCTGACCGGCAGCACCCAGAGCGCGCCCAAGACCTATTTCGCGGACGTCTGGGTGGGGCGGAGCATCTCCGACTGCCTGACCTTCCAGAATAACATCCAAGTCCTCGCCAAGCAGGTCGAAGAACTGAAGCGCCTCCAGGTCTTCTTGGAGAACGCCCTGACGACCCCTGAAAAGGAGGCCCGCGGCCATGAAATCGCCGCCAAGCAGGCCAAGCTCAAGGGTGACAACGAATCCATGGGCAAGCTCTACGGCGGCTTCAGCATCGACCGACCCTACCAGCTCGTCTTCACCAAGGCCATCATCGCCACGCCCCTGTCGAACGAAGAGTTCACCAAGCTGACCAGCTCCAAGGACTTCAAGTCCGACTCCATCCTGAGCCTCGGCGACAAAAAGTTCCAGGTCCGCAACACGGTCTCCGGCCAAGCGGAAGTCGAGACCTTCGGTCTGGCGCTCAAGCGCATCACCGACGCCAAATCCCAGCTGCAACAGCTCGTCGACCTCCAGCCGCGCCTGACCAAGGACGACGACAAGGCCAAGGTCGAGAAAGCCATCAAGGACCTCCAGGACGACCTTTCCAAGAACCTCGAAGAGTTCAAGAAGACCCGCGGCTTTGATTTCAACGCCGAGGCCATCACCCTGCCCGCCGAAGCCAAACTCTCGATCCAGATCACCGAAGACGAAAAGAAGGCCATCGAAGCCAAGGCCATCACCTCCGGCGACAAGAAGTAATCCCCTTACCCCTAAACCCTAACCCCGACCCATTATGTCCACCACCGAAGCCCCCGCCGCCCCGGCCGAAGCCCCCAAGGGACCGGCCATCGAAATCCTTCCCCTCGGCCAGAATCTGGCCCGCGTCGTCCTGACGATCTCCAACCAGGCTTCGCTCGCCCGCTTCCAGCAGGAACTCCAGACGCTGGGCCAGCACTTCGGCCGCCTGCAGCAGCTGCAGCAGCGCATCCAGACCGCCCTCACCACCGTCGAGCGCGACGCCCTCACCAAGGTCGCCGAAGCCGAACTCAAGGACTTCAACGAGAAGGACACCGTCTTCGCCAAGGTCTGGGGCTTCAACATCCCGGCCATCGCCAACCGCCAGTCGACCTTCGTCAACACCGGCCTCCGCCTCCTCGCCGTTGTCTCGGAAGAAGAGCTCACCAAGGCGCGCGCCGACAAGAACTTCAAGGAAGAGCAGGTCATCATCCGCGGCGAACGTCGCCTGCTCCAGACGGCGGAGATCCGCGGCTTCCCGCTGGTCGTCCAGTTCGACCAGTTCGTCAAGGTCCTGCAGGCCCGTCGTGACGCCTTCCTCCAGCTGACCGAGCTCCTCAAGCGCGCCGAGAAGGATGAAGAAAAGGCCCGCATCCAGACCCAGCTCGACCAGACCCGCGAACTCCTCGAGAAGGGCAACAAGGAGATGGCCGAAAGCGTCGGCTACTCCATCACCCACAACTACGAAGTCGAAGTGCTCGAGTCCAAGTTCGTCATCCTGCTCAACCAGGAAGAAGTGAACCAGGTCGTCGCCGCCGCCCAGCAGCAGGCGGCCGCCGCCCCGGCCGCCCCCGCCGAGGCGCCGAAGATCGAGAAGAAGGCCGACAAGAAGAACTGAGCCTGGGCTCCGCTCCCCGATCAGGCCCGCCCTTCACGGCGGGCCTTTTTGTTGCTTAGAATAATTCGCCCTGCTGCGCGTCCGCCGCAGGCTTCTCCCTGGACTTCGTCTTCGGCGCGGAAGACGGGGCCTCCGCGGAGGAAGGCTCGCCCGGCCCGCGCCCGTGCTTCGCCTGGTAACGGCGCAAGGTGGAGTGCATCTCCATCCCGGAGAGGAACGCTTCGACGCCCGCGACATCCTCCGGGACGGGCACGCCGGGTTCGAACTCGAAGTCGGTGCGGAAGGTGACGAGACGGAGGTTGCCGCGGATGCGCTCGGCCTCGGCCCTGACCTGCTCGCGGAAGCGTTCGGGCTGCAGGGCGTCCGCCGCGGCGAGCACACCTTCGAGGTCGCCGTATTCGGTCAGCCACTTCACGGCGGTCTTCGGGCCGACGCCTTTGAGCCCGGGGATGTTGTCCGAGGCGTCGCCGACGAGCGCCAGGTAATCCGCGATGCGCGCCGGCGGGACCCCGAACTTCTCGGTCACGGCGGCAGGATCGAGCCGCCGCCAGCCGAGGGCCGGATTGGCGGTCGGCGGCGGGGCGAGCTGCACGACGGGACCGCCGACGCACTGGCCGAAATCCTTGTCGGCGCTCACGATCACGCAGGCATCGCCCGCAGCGGAGAGGATGCGCACGGCGGTGGCGATCAGGTCGTCGGCCTCGACGCCCCGACGTTCGAAGACCTGGAAGCCGAGCAGCTTGGTGAGGCGCTTGATCTCCGGGAGCTGGAGCACGATATCCTCCGGCGTCTCGTCACGCTGGGCCTTGTATTCCGGCAGGACTTCCAGATGGCGGTCGGAACCGCCCAGGTCGAAGAAGACGGCGCAGCGGTCGGGCTTCTCGCCTTCCCTGAGGTCGAGGAGCGCCTTGATCCAGCCGTGCAACGCGCCGGTCGGGAACTGGTCGGATTGCCGGCGCAGATTGGAGCGTTCCATCGCGAAATGACTGCGGAAGACCAGGTTGAATCCGTCGATGAGCAACCAGCGCATGCGGGGATTGTCGCCGCGCCCCGTCGGAGCATCGAGAAAAAAGCAGGCCCGCCATGAGGCGGGCCTGTAGGACCGGACGATCGGTCGCGGCTTACTTCGCCGGATCGGCGACGGCCGGCGCAGGCTCGGTCGGCGTGGCGGCTTCGATCGGCTCGCGGTAGACGGCGCCGGCGGGCGAGATGAGCGTCGGGTTGGAGAACGTCGCGCCCGCGCGCATGCCCGGGTGGGAGCTGCGGAGGGTGGCGCCGCCCGGAGAGACCAGGTTGGCGGTCACGAAGACCATGAGGCTGCGCTTCTGGACGCTCTTTCCGGTGGAACGGAAGGCCGCGCCGATGATCGGGATCGAACCCAGGACCGGGACCTTGTCGTCGATGGTCTTCACTTCTTCGCGGGTCAGGCCGCCGATCACGACGGTGGCGCCGTCGAAGACGGTGACGTCCGTGGTGACTTCGCGGGTGCTGAAGATCGGCTGGAAGAAGCCGGAGGGCACGGTGACGGTCACGCCACCGGTCAGCGCCACGGAGGTGCCGCCGTACTCGACGAAACCTTCGAACTCGGTCACCTTCGGCTTGAGGTTGAGGGCGATGGAGTCATCGGCCGCGACGGTCGGGGTGACTTCGAGGGTCACGCCGACCTCCTGGACGGTGAAGTCCTGCGGGGTGCCGGCCGTGATCGCGACGGACGTGTTGGCGGTACCGATGCCGCCGGCGCCGCCGCCGCCGTTACCCACGTTGGACTGGATGTCGCCGTAAGCCTGCGGGTAGCGGAGGAGCTGGGCCACCTTGATGACCGCGGTCTTACCGTCGAGGACGGTGAGGCTCGGCGAGGACATCAGGTCGCTGCCGGCGCTTTCTTCGATGGCGCGGATGGCGACGGAGAGGGTTTCCTGGCCGAGGACGCTGACGACGCCGCTGTAGGTCGAGGTCGTGTTGCCCAGATTCATGCCTCCGGGGAACGAGGGGGCGACGTTCGGGAAGACCTGGGTGTTGTTGGTCGTGACGCCGGCGGTCGTGATCTGGCTGTTGATGGTCAGGTTCTTCGGGGCGGTGTTGTTCTGGGCGAAGACGCGGTTGATGGAACGGAGGTTGCTCGTCGCGTTGACGTTACCATTGCCGCCGGCGGTCGGCGCCAGGCTCCAGTTGACGCCGAGCTCGTTGAGGACCTTCTGCTCGACTTCGATGAACTTGGCTTCGATGTGGACCTGCTTGATGTCGGAATAGCGACGGATGATGTTCTTCACGCGGTCGAGGTTCTTCGGGCTCTGCGTGACGATGAGGCGGGTGCCGTCGAACGAGAGGGTCGCGGGGGGCTCGAACGGGACGCCCGAGCGGGTGAGGAAGCTCTTGATCGCCATTTCCTGCGGGTTGCCGTCGGTCGGTCCGGCCGCGCCGCCGCCGGCTCCTCCGAAGGGATTGCTGGCCGCGCCGCCGGGGGCGGTGGTGTTGAGTCCCTGGCCGGTCATCTTGACGACGGCGGCCTGGGTGAGCTCGAAGAACTGCGTGTCGAGGAGGCTGTCACCGGCGTCCTTGCGGACTTCGACGATGCCCGAGGGGCTGACCGAAAAGCTGTAGCCGACGCGCTTGCAGAGGTAATCGAGGGCCTGGAAGACCGTGACGTCGCGAAGCTGCAGGTTGACGTTGGGGCTTTCGCCGCCGTCGGTGACGGGGACGATGTTCACGCCCTTCTGGTCCTTGTCGTAGGTCTGCGAGAGGCTCGAGAGCTTGGTGAGCGCGCGGTCCAGGGGCTCGTCGCGGGCGATGAAACCTTCCGGCAGGCGGATGGTCTTCATCTTCTCGGTGACGGGGTCGTTGCCGTTGCCGAGGTCGGATTTGATGTTCTCGCGGTTGAAGACTTCCGGCAGCTTCCAGCTTTCGTCGAGCAGCTCGAGGAGCTTGCCCTTGGTCACGCCACGGTTCCACTGCCCGGAGTTCTCGGACAGCATCTGGCGGATACGGATCTGGTAGGCCTTGGACTCGGAGTTGTTCGGCTGGTACTGGAGGACTTCGCGGTAGGCGTCGAGGGCCCCTTGGTAGTCTCCGTAGAGGTAGCGGGCGCGACCCTTCACGAGCAGCTCGTTGACCTTGTCGTCCTTCTCACGGACGCCCGGGGAGAGCTCGTCGATGTTGCGGTAGGTCGGGTTGGCGCGCTTGGCGGCGAGTTCCTTCTGAAGGCGGACGACGGACGGATCGTCTTCTCCCTTCAGCTTGGCGTAATCGGCCACGAGGGAGGCGGCACGGACCATGTCGCGCGCCTCGATTGCGATCAAGGCGCGGCGGGCGAGGGCCGAACCTTTGGTCTCCTTGATGCGCTCCTTGAGGACCTTGTTCGTAAGACTTTCGGCGCCGAGGGCGCGGTCGGCGGCATCGAGGTCGGAAATAGCCTGGTCGACGGACTCCGCGGTCCCCTTCCGGAGCAGCTTTTCGGCGGCGGCGATCGCGTCGTCCTGCTTGGCCAAGGCGGCGGAGTTGGCGGCGGCGAGTCGCTTGACCTCTTCCCGGGCGGCGGCGGCGCCGCCGGCATCGCGCTGAACGGTGATCTCCTGCTTGGCGAGGGCGATGGCGTCACGCAGCTTCTGGGCGGCGGCGGTGGGAATCGCGGCGATCGCGCCGTTCGCGCCGTCGAGGATCTCGAGAGCACGCTGGAGGTCTCCGGCCGCGGCTTTGTCCTGGGCGGCGGAAATCGCACGGGTGACTTCGGCGAAACGGTTCTCATGGGCGTTCGCGACTTCGGCGAGGGCGCCGGCCGGGGCGGGAGCGGCGACCGCAGGAGCATCGGCCGGGGCGGCCTTGGCGGCGTCGGCGGCCTGCTTGGCGGCGCGGGCTTCTTCCAAGGCGGCCTTGACGGACGTCAGACCCTCGTTGGCGCCGATGTCCTTCGGGTCGATGGCGAGGAGCGCCTCGAACTTCTCCTTGGCGACCTGGAGGTTGCCTTCGTCGCGTGCCTTGAGGGCTTCGGCGAGGAGCAGCGGCTTGCGCGCGGCGGCGTCGCCATCCTGCGCGGCGAGCGTGCCGGCGGCGAGGGCGAGGGCGAAAGCGGCCCAAGCGAGCTGCGAGCGGTGGATTTTTTTCATGAGTGGGGGGCTTAGAAAATTTATTTGTTGGAGGGGGCGTCGGCCTTGGGGGTGGCAGCCGAAGATTTGGACTTGGGGACGGGCGGCGGAACGACGAGGATCTGCTGGTCGAAAGTAAGCTTCTTGGGCCTCTTGGGGTTGAGGGCGATGGTCTTCTCGAAAGTCACGGACTTGCCGGGCAAGTCAATGCCTTTGACCACGAAGGTGGCCCCGTTCAGGGCAAACTTATCCCCAACCGCGTGCAGGGTCAGGCTCCAGGCCGGATCGTCGGTGGAACGGAGGATGATGTCGATGCGTCCCTTGAATTCGAGGGGCTTCTCGTCATCGATCTCGACGACCTGCCCGAACTGGCGGTCATCCACGGTGAGGATGTTGCGGACGAAGGGGAACCCGTCGGCGTCCTTGCCCTTGACCACCCGGTAGGACTTCAGCGTGAGGTAAGGAGCCTCAGGGATGGGCTTGTTCAGCTTGCAGTCATCGATGTAGCGGTTCGTCTTGACGTTCTTCAGCGAGAACAGGCGGTCTTCTTCCTTCTTGCCCGGAGCCAGGGTGGAGGAACTCAGCATGAAGGTGTAGGTCGGGTAGCCTACCGAGACCAACTCGACGCCGAAGGGCGGCATGACCTCGGCCTTGCGGCTACGCGGCACGTACTCCTTGATGGAGGGGTCCCAGACGACATCGATCGTCGTGAAGAGGTCGTAATCCCAGTTCTCATCGTCTTCCTCGGGGCTGAGCCAGTCCTTGACGTTGTCCTCAAGCGAGGCACGCGGCATCGACGGGTAGGCGGCGCCCGCCGGCGGAGCCTGCCGAAGTTTGGCTAGGATGATGGCACGCTCTTCCTGGCCCGGAACCGGCGGGGCGATCCAACCCGGGTTGAGATAGATGGCGAGACCTCCGGCGAAAAGAAGGGCGCCGAGGCAGACGAGAAGGATGTCCTTGCGGGAGTTCATGGCCGGGTTGCTTTATTTCTTGGGTTCGCCTTCGACCCCGGGGGCGGGCTTCTCTTCGGGCACGGAAAGGTAATCGATCTGGACCACGAAGGCCGAAAGCTTGCGCTGGACGACTTGGATGCGTTTTTCCTCGGCGTTCACGGGGGGAGGCGCGGCGGGACCGGCCGAAGGGGCCGCGGGAGCCTGGTCGAAGAAAGAGAGGGCGGGAGTGCCGACCACGACCGGACTGGGGCCGACGGCCGGAATCAGCGAAACCGGCGCGGCGAGCAGCTTCTCCGTCTCCTTGGAAGTCGTGCCCACGTCGATGCTGGTCACGGCGAGCGGGCGGCCGGAATTGCGGATCTTGTTGACGAAAGTGCGGAGCGTCGGGGTGTAGCCGACGAAACGGACGCGGAAGGAAAGCGCCTCGACGAGGCCGGGCCGGGCGAACTTCCGGGCCGGAGCGAACTCATCGTTCTCATTCCGCGGGGCCTCGCTGTCCGGTCCGTAAGTTCCGGCGCCAGGTCGGCCTTCCGGGATCAGGATGAATGTCTCGACCGGTTCACGGTCGACGGACTCGATCAGGAGAGGGGAGCCGGCGGGACGGGACTCGATCAGCTGGCGGACCAAGAAGTCGATGATGAGCCGCTGCTGGTCGACCTTCTGGAAGTCGCGCTTCGGGGAAGTCCCTTGGTTATGGATGTAGCGATGGAACCCGAAGGAGGTGGGTTCGTTCGGCGAGAGCTTCACCCCTTGGTCGGCCACCAGCTTGCGCCAGCCATCGACGGACTCGCGGAGCAAGGCGCTCAACTCGGCCGAATTCGCCGAAGCCTTGCCGCGGATGGCCATCTCCGGATTGCCGGCGATGAGCTCTCGGAGCTTGTCGCGATGGGCGGCGAGCTCCGCGAGATCCGCCTGCGCGGCCTTGACATTTTCTTCGTTGAGGGCGACCGGCTGCTCGCCCGGCGCGAAGGCGTGTCCTTGGAGGAGGGCGACCTCGGCGCCGGTGGTGCTGCGAAGCATCCGGGAGGTGTCTTCTCCGCCGCTGTAGGCCAGGTAAGCCAGGACCAGACCGGACAGGAAAGTCACGCCGAGGAGGATGAGCGCCAGGTTGAAGCCGAGATTTTTCTTGAAACGTTGCATGGGCTTAGAGGGCCTTGTCCTTGCGGATGACGAGGGTGATGGTGGCCTTCGGATTGCGGATGGTGTTCACCTCGGTGACGCTGATCTCATTCTCAGGCACCGCGCCGACGTAAGGCGACTTGCGCACGGCTTCGAGGAGGCGGCTGAGGTGGGCCTTCTCCGCGGTCGCACGATACTGCTTAATATCGTAAGGCACGTCGACGTAAAGGAAGCGCACGGCCAGCACGACCTTGGTGACGACCTGAGGAGGAGGCGGAGTCTGCCCCTCCGGCACGGGCGCCGGAGGCAAGGTCTCGTATTTGACGTGCATCTCCTCGACCCAGGTGTTCTTGCAGTCGCCGATGCGGGCTTGCAGGTCGCCCAGGAACGCGGGCCAGTTGGAGCGGTTCAGGACTACGGACTCGAGCTCGTTGCACTTTGCGGCCAGCTCGATGGCCTGCTTGCGGGTTTCTTCGATGGCGAGGCGACGGGCGGTGAGCTCCGCCTGACGGTTCTGGACTTCGGCGATCTGCTGGCTGTTCCAGCCCTCGGAAGAGGCCAAAGCGAGCCAGACGCAGAAAGGGGCGGCGGCGGCGAGGGCGGCGGCGGCGAGGAGGCGGGGCTTGCGCGCGTCGAAGGCCTGCTGGGAGGCGATGTCGCGGGGGATGAGGTTGACCCCGATCGGATGAGGCAGGACAAGGCGCGCGGCCTCGCCGATGACCTCGGTGATCTGATGCCTGACGCGCGGGAGCTGCTCAGGAGCGATGCCTTCGCCCGGCGTGATGACCGCGGAAGGATCGAAGGGCTCGACCGGCAGACGCAGCGTCTCGCAGAGCTGCTCCGCGAGACCAGGCACTTGGGAACCACGGCCGGTCACGAGGATGCGGGCCGGCTGACGGCCGTTGGCGCCACGACGCACGTTGATGAGTCGTCGGTTGATGTCCTGGGCGAGGCGACGGGAGAAGGTCTGGGCGTTGGCCTGCAGGATGGCCACCTGCGGGTCGTTCTCCGCGAGTTGCAGCACGCCCGAGAAATAACCGACCTTGATGGCTTCGGAGGTCGCGAAAGGCTGGCCGGTGTTATCCGAGACGCCCTGGGTAAGCAGGTTTCCACCCATGTTGGCGGAGGTCTGGATGTTGACGCCGCCCGGCCCGACGAAGCTCAAGGTAGTCGAGCGGGCGCCGACGTTGACGATCAGGACCTCTTCGGCGGAAGACCCCCCGCCATGGATCCGGAAAGCCTGGCTATCGAGCAACGGGGCCGCCTGGATGGACATGGGGCGGAGGCCCGTCGAGGTGACAAGGGTCGCGATGCGGGTGGCGATCTCGGTCCGGAGGGCGAAGAGCAGCACCTCCGCCTCGACTCCGTCGGAAGCCATCAACTGGCTGTCCCACATGACTTCGTTCAAGGGGTAAGGAATCGCGTTCTGAGCCTCGAAAGCAACGATCTGAGCCTGCCGGGCTCGTTCGACCTGCGGGACGCGGAGAGGCTTCTGGAGGAGCAGGAAGGCCGGCGCGATGACGGTGACGCGGCCCTTGATCTCGTGCAGGTTGACCAGATTGGCGAGGGCGGCGATCGCCGCGTTCAACCATTCGTCATCCCCGGTCAGCCCGGGGGCGATCTCTTCGACGTAGAACTGCTCGAGGACGAGGGCGCCGGAAGCGGCGGAGAACTGAGAAACCGAGACGTTGGACGCGGCAAGATTGACGATGGTGGCCTTCTTCTGGCTCATGCGAGGAGGGGTGTGGAGGGTTAACGCGACGAGGCGTCTTCCCGGATGAATTCCGGCTGGGGAGAACCTTGCGGAAGGTTATCGTAGAAGGCAGCCGGAACGAGGTAGTGCGGGCGCAGCATGCCGTTGTTGGAATTTACGGCCCGGTCTGCTTCGGAGCGTGCCCCGTCAAAAATCTTCTTGTCGAGGAACTGCTTGTGGAGGGCGTTAGCCATGTCGGGGACCGGCCGGCCGGCCTCGGTGAACAAAGGCTGCTCGGTACCGCCGACTTCGATCTGAACGTAGTAGTAATCGGGCTGCATCTTCAGTCGGTCGCGCTTCACGATGTCTCCCGGCAGGTAGAAATAGACCGAACGGTCGGAATTCACCTCCATGGTGAGCACGGTCGCCGATGAACGGTAGTAGGCGAACTCCGCCGCGGTGCTCGTCCCGATCGGCTTGAAAATCAGGGTCAAAGTCACCTTTACCTTGTCGACCCAGTTCTTGTTGACGGGCTTCTTGGCTCCGGCCTCGGCATCCGGGGCGGCCTTGGCCTCGGGGTTATAATTGGCGTGGAGCTCGACCTGGGTGCGAATCCAAGGGTTCTGCTGCCCACCCAGTTTGACCGGGTCGAAATGGATGGAACGGACATTGACGGCGCTTTTGCCCGAATTCGCATCGGCTTTGCCCGCTTGGGCATGGAGGCCGGCGACGGATAAACAGAAAGCCATTAGGCTGGCGAAAACAGCACGTGCTAGGGGCATGGGAAGGGCAAATGTGGCTCCCGCCGTTGCGTGTGGCAAACGCAAAAACAGACGCTTCGGGAACAATTGTTTATTGCAAATATCTTGCGTCTGGTCGCGTTCCTTGAACCATCAAACCTTGCGTGCGCGCTTTCCTCGCCATCCTCTGTCTGCTCGGCTTCGCCACCGCCCCTGCGCCGGCGGCGGAAGCCGCGGCCAGACCACTGGTGGTGACAAGTTTCACGGTCATCGCCGATTGGGTGCAAGTCCTTGCCGGGAAAGAGGTTGAAATGGTCAATTTAGTGCCTTCTCGCAGCGAGACCCATGGTTTCCAGCTCAGCGTCCGCCACGCCCGCGACCTCCGCCGGGCCAGCCTGATCGTGGGCATGAGCCCATCCCTCGAACCCTGGCTCGAAGCCTGGGCCAAAACCAACGACCGTCCTCATCGCTTGATCTGGCTTTTCGACGAACGTCCAGGCCCCCGCGACGGTCACGACCTGTGCGCAGATCCGCACGCCTGGACGAATCCCGATGAGGTCAAAAAAATGGTCCGTCTCCTCGCCACCCGGCTCGGACAAATCGTTCCAGCCAAAAAAACCGAACATGCTTTTGGCGAATATGTTAAGGAGATTGACCGCGTCGACAAGGAGCTCCGTAAGCTCTTCGCCGCCCTTCCCGCGGAGCGACGCAGCCTCGTGACCCAGCACGCCAACCTCGGACACTTCGCCGAAAACTACGGGCTGCGGGTCGCCCGGACGATCCTCGCGAGCAGCTCGGCGGAGGCCGCCGACCTTTCAGCCCGGCATTTCTCTGAACTTCTCACGCTGATCCGGCGCGAAGGCATCCGGGTCATCGTCACGGATGCCGGCCAGAGCGACGCGTTCGCCCGACGCCTGGCCGAAGACGCCGGCCTCCCCTCCCCTCTCGCCCTGTCCTTCGAATACCTGGAGCCCGCCGGCCTCCCGGGCGACAGCTGGGCCGGAATGATGCTCCATAACGGCCGCCGCCTCCATGAGGCGCTCTCCCGCCGATGAGCCGCTTCTGGACCCGGTTCACCCGCCAGCTGGGAGACGCCGTCTTCGCGCTCCTCCCGACCTTGCCCTACGCCCGGCCGGAGAAACCCGTCTGCGCAGGCGATGCCGTCTTCGCGCGGGGTCTGACGGCCGGCGCCCGGACCGACGGACCGGCGGCCTTCCGTGATGCCGACTTCTCCATCCCCTGCGGTTGCCGGACGGCCCTGATCGGACCCAACGGCTCCGGCAAATCCACCCTGCTCCGCGTGCTCGCCGGACTCGTCCCGCCGCAGTCCGGCGAAGTCCGCGTGGCCGGCTTCGCCCCGGCGCTGGGCCGCAGCCGCGTGGCCTACCTCGCCCAACGCCCTCAGCTCACCGAAGGCTTCCCGCTGATCGTCCGCCGGCTCGTGCAGATGGGTACTTACGCGCACCACGGCTGGTTCGAGGAATGCCGTCATGGCGACGAAGCCGTCGACCAGGCCCTCGCGCGGCTCGGCCTGACGGAGCTTGCCGACCGCCCGGTCCACGCGCTCTCCGGCGGCCAGCTGCAACGCGCCCTCCTCGCCCGGGCGTTCGTGCAGGGCGCGGAGGTGCTGCTCCTCGACGAACCTTACGCCGCGCTCGACGCCGCGAGCCGCGAGATCATCGAACGCTTCCTCTTCGAACAAGGGCACGCCTTCACGGTCATGATGGCCACCCACGACCCGGCCGACCTCGCGCGCTTCGACCGCGTCCTCGAGATCCGCGCCGGGGCCGTGACCACCCGCCACGCCTGCGCGGGCCATGACCACCGCCATGCTTGAACTCCTGCTCGAGCCGCTGTCGGAACCCTTCTTCGTGCGGGCGCTCGTCGCCGTCGCCCTCGGCGGGGTGACGTGCGCCTGCCTCGGCGCCTACGTCGTCCTGCGCCGCATGGCGTTCGTCAGCACCGCCCTCACCCACTCCATCCTGCCCGGCGTGGTCGGCGCGCTGCTGCTCGGCTTCTCCCCCTACCTCGGCGCGCTCGCGGCCGCGTTGCTCACCGCCGGCGGCGCGGCCTGGCTGGCGTCGCGCAAAGGCTCGAGCGAAGACAGCGCCATCGGCGTGATGCTCTCGGTGATGTTCGCGGCGGGCGTCGCGCTCATGCAGCAGGCCAACTCCTGGCGCGACTTCGCCGGCCTGCTCTTCGGCAGCGTCGTGGCCGTCGGCGCCGAAGATCTCGCCGTCATCGCCGCGACCGCGGCGGGCGTGCTCTTCGGCCTACGGGCGCTGCATAAGGAACTGGAGCTCGCCTCGTTCGACGAGGAATACGCCTCCCTGCTCGGCGCGCGTCCCGCGCTCATGCGCATGGTGCTGCTCGCGCTCGTCGCGCTCGGCGCGGTCTCGTGCGTGCGCCTCGTCGGCGCGTTGCTGACCACCGCCCTCTTCGTGATCCCGGCCGCGACGGGCGTGCTGCTCGGCCGCACGGTGCCCCAGGTCATGGCCTGGGGCGTCGGCTGCGCGCTCGCGGGCGGCGTCTCGGGACTCTACCTTTCCTATCACCTGCCGGCGGTGCCTTCGGGCGCCGGCATCGTGCTGTGCTGCGCGCTGCCCTACCTGCTCGCGCGGCTCTTCGCCCCGCGCCGCTGATCAGAAACGCGGCGGACGCAGGCAGAGCGGCGGTCCGAGCACTTCGCGGGCCACCATCGCCTGGCGCAGCGCGGCCGTGCCGCGGAACTGCGCGCGCGCCGGCGCGCGGGCCGGACGGGTGACGACGAGGTTCGTGCCGTCCAGATGCGGCGGGGGAAGCGCGGCTCCGGCCGCCGGCTCTTCGACGGCCTTCGGCGCCGGCTTGGTCGCGGCGGACCGCGGCTTGCGCGCGCGGCGCGGGATCGGCGGCGGCGCGGCCATGGCCGTCGGCGCGGGCTGCCCGGCCTTGCCCTGCATCTGTCCGTAGGCCCACGCGGCGAAACCGCCGGCGGCGAGGAGCAGCTTGACGATGAGCGCCGGTTCCATGCTCAGGCCTTGGCGCCGGGTGCGGGGCCGTCGCCGGCGATGCCCTTGCGCATCTCGGTGTCGGAGCGGAGGTTCTCGAGACGCTGGAAATCCAGGTAGCCCATGCGGCCGGAGCGCAGCGCCTCGGCGAGGGCCTGCGGGATCTGGGCCTCGGCTTCGACGACGCGGGCGCGCATTTCCTCGACGCGGGCGCGCATCTCCTGCTCGAGGGCGACGGCGGCGGCGCGCCGGATCTCGGCCTGGGCCTGCGCCATGTTCTTGTTCGCGTTGGCCTGCGCTTCCTGGAGCGTGGCGCCGATGTTCTCGCCGACGTCCACGTCCGCGATGTCGATCGACATGATCTCGTAGGCGGTGTTCGCGTCGAGACCGCGCTCGAGCACGGTCTTCGAGATGCGGTCGGGGTTCTCGAGGACGAACTTGTAGCTCTCGGAGGAGCCGATGGTGGTGACGATGCCTTCGCCGACGCGGGCGATGATGGTCTCCTCCTGGGCGCCGCCGACGAAGCGGTCCAGGTTCGTGCGCACGGTCACGCGGGCCTTCACCTTGACCTGGATGCCGTCCTTGGCCACGGCGTCGATCGTCGTGCGGCCGCTGGAAGGATTCGGGCAGTCGATGACCTTGGGGCTGACGGAGGTGAGCACGGCCTCGAGCACGGACTTGTTCGTGCCGCGCGTGGCGATGTCGATCGCGCAGGCGCGGTTCCAGTCGAGGTGCAGGCCGGCCTTCTGCGCGGCGATGAGCGCCTGCACGGTCTGGACGATGTTGCCGCCGGCGAGGTAGTGGGCGTCGATCTTCTCGACGTCGACCGAGAGGCCGGCCTTGGTGGCGGCGATCTTGGCGTCGACGATCACGCTGTACGGCACGCCGCGCAGGCGCATGCCGACGAGGTCGAAGATGCCGACCTCGGCCCCGGCCAGGCGGGCGCGGACCCAGACGGCGAGGAAGGTGAGGAGGAAGAGGACGAGCAGGAGCAGCGCTCCGGCGGCGATCCAGATGACGAGGGGGGGCATGAGGCGGGGGTGGGTGAAAGGTTCAGCGCGCGCGGCGCACGGTGACGCGGCCGGCGGCGGCTTCGACGACGACCACGGCGGCGCCGCGTTCGACGAAACCGTCGAGGGAGAAGGCTTCCAGCAAGGCTCCGTCGACTTCGGCGGTGCCGGAAGGCGCGAGCACGGTGACGGCCTTGCCGCTCTTGCCGACGTAGACGGCGAAGCCCGCGGCGGCGGGGACGGCGACGCCGTCGTTGCTGCTGACGTTGATCATCGCGCGGCCGATGCCGGTCTGCGGCAGGAGACGGCGGAAGGCGAGGAACTCGAGGGCGAGGATGACGACGAACGCGACGCAGAAGAGGCCGCAGGTCAGCGCGCCCGCCGCGGCGGACAGGTAGATGCCGACGAACGAGACGGCCGCGCCGACGAAGCCCAGGAACACGGTCGGCAGGAAGAATTCGGCCCCGATCAGGACCAGGCCGGCCAAGAGCAGGCTGACGGGCAGCACCAAGGAGACTTCGTCCATGGAGACCAAGATGCCTGCGGACGGAGGTCTTTCCAACCTTTTCCGAAGGGCGATCCCTACAAACGTCCTGCCCGTTTGTAACGCCCTGCGTCTCGCTTGCGGAACGGCTTCCACCCGCCCTATCCTAGGCCATGCCGAAGAAACCTGCCGCCCCCCGCCGAAGCCGCGTCAAGGAAGCCCACCACGTCCTCGAGGACGCCCTGCGCAAGGCCGGCGAGGCCCGGCCCGGCGATCAGGCCAAGGTCCACGGCGAGGTCGCGAAGTCCCTCGGGGTCTCGCCCTCGATGCTCTACAAATGGCGCGAACCGGCGGAGCTCGGCAGCGGCCAGCCGAACCCGCTCCACCGCACGGCCCAGCTGATCGTGCTCACGGGCGACACCCGCATCCTCGACTGGCTCGCGGAAAAGGCCGGCGGGCAGTTCACCCCGGTCGAGACCGAGCCCGCCGACGGGGCCCTCGACCAGGCGGCCAACACGCTCGTCCGAGAATTCGGGCTGCTGATCGCCGACGTGGCCGACGCCATCGCCGACCGACGCGTCACGCCCGATGAGACGCAGGCCCTGCGCGCCAAGTGGAATGGCCTGCGCAAACGCGCCGAGACGTTCGTCCGCCGCTGCGAGAAAGGAGACTACGGCGCCGGGCAATGAGCGTTTTCGCTTTCCCCGCCCTCGCGAAAAGGTAACCAGCAAGCATGGCCGAATTCACCATCCGACGCTACGGCGACCCGGTCCTCCGGGCCGCGGGCGAGCCCGTGCGCGAATTCGGCCCGCCCCTCCGGACCCTCGGCGACGCGATGCTGCGGGCGATGAAGGCCGCGAAGGGCATCGGCCTCGCCGCACCCCAGGTCGGCCTCTCGCTCCAGCTCTTCGTCATGGACGTGCGCGACGAGGACTTTCCGCCCGTGCTCGACGGCAAGGAACGCAAACCGGAGGACATCATGCCGATGCTGCTCGCCAACGCGACCGTCACGGTGCCCCCCGGAGAGCCCGACGTCTACGCCGAGGGCTGCCTTTCCTTCCCCGGCATCACCGGGGACGTCGAGCGGGTGGAGCGCGCGATCGTGCGCTACCGCGACGCCGACGGGGCGCCGCATGTGCTCGAATGCGCCGGCCTGCTCGCCCGCTGCGTGCAGCACGAGCATGACCACTGCCAGGGCGTGCTCTTCATCGATCGCATGACGCGTCCGCACCAGCTGCTGACGACGGCCAAGGTGAGGAAACTCAAGCGGGCGACGTCCGCCGAGATGAAGGCGGCGCGCAAGCAGGCCTGATCACTTCGCTGCGGGCGGACCGACACGGACGGTGAGGAGCCCGACCGGCACCGCGGCGCCGCCTTCGGGAACGCCTTCGACCCGGAACGCCAACGTGCCCGCAGGCGCTTCGGCCACGGTCGCGCGCCACCTGGCGCCGACGACGCCGCCGGCCGGGCCGCCGCCCGCGACGATGACGGCGTAGGCGTCGGCCGCGATGGACAACTTGGTCTGCGCGAGGCAGAGGTGCGCGAGCAGGGCCGAGCCGATCGGCTGGCTGTCCCGCTCGAAGCCGAAGACCCAGGGCGCGCCGCCTTGCGTGAGACGGGGGACGAAGCTGCGGTCGTCGCGGAGCACGTAGGCGCAGACGGCAGGCGTGGCGCCGGCGCGCTGGTCGATGAAGACGAGCTCCGAGGCGACGAGCTGGAAGGAATGGGCGTCGGCCAGCCGGAGGAAGAGGAGCGCCTGCGAGCCGTCCGCGGTCAGGGCGTACTGCTCGGCCCAAAGCACGGCAAGCTGCTTCGCCGCGGTGGCGGGCTTGATGCCCTTCGCCAAGGCGGGCGCCGCCGGCGGAGCGGCGGGGACATAGGCATAGCCTTCGGAGGGCGCGGCGGCCAAGGGTACGCCGGCCTGTCGCGACCAAGCGGCGCGGAGGGCGTCGGTGAGGGTGGCGGGGCGCTCGAGGCCGGCCGAGCTGACGCGCAACGCGCCGAGCAGATGGGCGGAAGGATAACCGAGGTCGCTCGCCTGCTTATGCAGGCGAGCCACGGCCGCATCGAGGCCGACGGCTGGCGAGACGGCGGTCAGCGCGGAAGCGAACTCGATCGGTTTGGTCATCTCGGCGACACGCTGGGCGGCGACTAATCGCAACCGAGCGAGCGAAGGCGCGACCCGCCTGACCTGCGTCGTTCCTTCATCGATGATTTTCTGGGCTCGGGTCTTGATCTGTTCGGGAGTTTCGGAGAGTCCGCCGGACTTCAACCCGTTCGTCGCGACCGAAGCGGCGGTGCTCGTAGCCATGATGCTCTGACCCGCCTTGATACGACTCTCACCCAAGGCGTTGATGCGCATTGAGTTATACCATTCAGCTAATTCAGCCGGATTCAGGTGACGCACGACCTCGGCATCGGGTAACGGCGCAGGGGCGACGGGCTCACCGGCGGCGAGAATAAGGAGGGAGGCAAGGAGGGCGTGCACGGGTAATCAGGATTCGTCGAATTTACGGGCGAAAAGGGTTTCCATCTCCTCCAACAAAGCGCCGGCATCCTTGCCGCGGACGGAAAAACGTAGCTTCGAACCTTGGCCGGCGGCCAGCATCATCAGGCCCATGATGCTCTTGCCGTTCACCGACTCGTCGTCCTTGGAGACGGTGATTTCGACGTCTGGGTAGCGGTTGGCCAGCCGGACGATCTGGGCGGCCGGACGGGTGTGGATTCCCATGCGGTTTTGGACGGTGAATTCGCGGGCCGAAGCCTCGTGGGTTTCTTCCATAAGTAAAAAGGGGGCCTGGAGGGGGCTCACAGGCTAGGCCAAAGGGGAGGCCCCCCGCAAGTCGGGTCAAGGCAAATTGAGCCTAAGGGAGGGGACGCTTGACCTTCCCCGCCAGTCCCCTCCAATCGAGCCAAACGAACTCCCGTGGCCAAGCCCGCTGTCCTTACCCATCCCGAATCCCTGAAGCGCCCCGCCGGCCCTTCCGAATACGCCAAGGATCCGGTCAACGCTTCGATGTCAAAGGCCGAGAAAATCGCCCTTTACACGAAAATGGCCCGTATCCGCCATTTTGAGCAGCGCTGCATCCGCATCTACCAGCAAGGCAAGATCGGCGGCTTCCTCCACCTTTACGTCGGCCAGGAGGCCGTCGCCGCCGGCACGATCTCCCTGCTCGGCAAGCACGACCATATCATCACCGGCTATCGCGACCACGGCCACGGCCTGATGGTCGGCATGGGCATGAACGAGTGCATGGCCGAGCTGACCGGCCGCGTCACCGGCTGCTCCCAGGGCAAAGGCGGTTCGATGCACTATTTCGCCCCCGACAAGAACTACTGGGGCGGCCACGGCATCGTCGGCGGCCAGGCCCCCCTCGGCACCGGCCTCGCCTACGCCGTGAAGTACATGGGGCTCAAGGGCAGCTGCCTCGCCTACATGGGCGACGGCGCGGTCAACCAAGGCGCCGTCCATGAAGCCTACAACCTGGCGGCCCTCTGGGACCTGCCGATGATCTTCGTCGTCGAGAACAACGGCTACTCCATGGGCACCTCGCAGGAACGCTCGACCGCCCACCCGGGCTGCCTGGCCAAGCGTGCCGAAGGCTACAACATGGCCTGGGACGTGATCAACGGCCACGACGTCTACGAAGTCCGCGCCAAGACGGCCCTCGCCCTGAAGCGCGCCCACGAAGAATCCAAGCCGACGGTCCTCGAGATCTTCACCTACCGCTACTTCGGCCACTCCATGGCCGACCCGGACAAGACCTATCGCGACAAGGACGAGATCAAGGAATACCGCGACAAGAAGGACCCGGTCCTGCTCTTCGAACAGGAGCTGCTCCGCGAGAAGGTCCTCACCCCCGAGCTTTCCCAGAAGATCAACGACGCCGCGATGGCCGAGGCCGACAAGGCCGCCGTCTTCGCCGACGAGTCGCCGGACCCCACCCTCGCCGACGTCACCAAGCACATCTACTGGGAAGAGGACAACCGCGGGCCGGACACCACGAGCCGCGGCACGATCATCTTCGAATAATCTTTCTTCGCCCCTACCGTCATGGCCGTCATTTCCTACCGCGAGGCGCTCCGCGCCGCGATGCGCGAAGAACTCAAGCGCGACGACAAGGTCGTCATCATGGGCGAAGAAGTCGCCCAGTTCAACGGCGCCTACAAGGTGACCGAGGGCCTCCTCAAGGAGTTCGGCCCGAAGCGCGTCGTCGACACCCCGATCTCCGAAGCCGGCTTCATCGGCCTCGGCATCGGCGCCTCCATGCTCGGCATCCGCCCGGTGATGGAGCTGATGTTCTGGTCCTTCTCCTACGTCGCGTTCGACCAGATCGTGAACAATGCCGGCAACATCCGCTACATGTCCGGCGGCCTCATCAACTGCCCGATCGTCATCCGCGGTCCGGCCAACGGCGGCACCAACGTCGGCGCCACCCACTCCCACACGCCCGAGGCCATCCTCGCCTCCCACCCCGGCATCAAGGTCGTCTGCCCGGCCACGCCTTACGACGCCAAGGGCCTGCTCAAGGCGGCCATCCGCGACAACGATCCGGTCTACGTGATGGAGAACACCATCCTTTATAACGACAAGGGCGAGGTCCCCGACGAAGACTACATCGTCCCCCTCGGCGTCGCCGACGTGAAGCGCGAAGGCAGCGACCTCACCATCGTCGCCCACGGCCGCGCCGTGATCACGAGCCTCAAGGCCGCCGAAGTCCTCGAGAAGGAACACGGCGTCAGCGTCGAGGTCGTCGACCTCCGCTCCATCCGCCCGCTCGACGAGGAGACCATCCTCGCCTCCGTCCGCAAGACGCACCGCGCCCTGCTGGTCGAAGAGAACAAGCCGTTCTGCGGCGTCGACGCCCAGGTGGCCTACCTCATCCAGTCGAAGGCGTTCGACGAGCTCGACGCCCCGATCCACCGCGTGTCCTCGATCGACGCCCCGCAGATCTACTGCAAGCGCCTCGAAGACCAGCAGCTCCCCGACGTGAACCGCGTCGTCCGCGAAGCCCTCAAGGTCCTCGCCTGACCCCCTCCCCTCTCAAATCCGATGGCTGAAATTATCGATATGCCGAAGCTCTCCGACACGATGTCGGTGGGTACTTTGGTGAAATGGAACATCAAGGAAGGTCAGACCGTGGCCTTCGGCGACATCCTGGGCGAAGTCGAGACCGACAAGGCCACGATGGAGCTCTCGTGCACCGTCCCGGGCACGATCCTCAAGATCTACGCCCCCGCCGGTTCGCAGCTGCCCGTGGGCGCCCCGATCTGCGCCATCGGCAAGAAGGGCGAAGCCGCCCCTGAACCTTCCGCTCCGGCCCCGAAGGCCGCCGCTCCCGCGACCGCCGTCCCGGCGATCCCCGAGAAGACCGAAGTGAGCTGCGTCCCCGCCGCTCCCGCTTCCTCCGGCTCCGTCGCCCCGCAGTCCGACGCTTCCCGCACGAAGGCCTCGCCTTACGCCAAGCGCATGGCCGAGAAGGCCGCGCTCAACGTCGCCGCGCTGTCCGGCACCGGCCCCGGCGGCCGCGTCGTCGGCCGCGATGTCGCCGCCGCCGCTTCGGCTCCGGCCGTCGCCGCTCCTTCCGGTCCCCTCAACGTCGCGGTCGCTCCGCCCGCCGACGGCAAGGGCATCCAGCCTGACGCCGACGTCCCCGTGGGCGGCATGCGCCAGACGATCGCCCGCCGGCTCCTCGAGTCCAAGGTCACCGTCCCGCACTTCTACCTCGAAGTCGAAGTCGACGCCGCTCCGCTCATGGCCATGCGCGAATCGCTGAACAAGCGCCTCGCCGACGCCGGCGCCGACGCGATCAAGCTCTCGGTCAACGACTTCATCCTGAAGGCCTCCGCCGAAGCCCTCCGCCGCGTCCCGGCGGTCAACGCCTCCTGGGCCGGCACGAGCATCCGCACCCACGGCGCGGTGCACCTCTCCTTCGGCGTCGCCCTCGAGGACGGCCTGGTCACCCCGGTCATCCGCGACGCGCACGCCAAGACGCTCAAGGACATCGCCGTCGAGGCGAAGTCCCTCATCGGCAAGGCCCGCTCGAAGAAGCTCACGCCGAACGAGATGTCGGGCTCGACCTTCACGGTCACCAACCTCGGCATGTACGGCGTCACCGGCTTCTTCGGCATCATCAACGTGCCCAACGCCGCGATCCTCTCCGTCGGCGCGACCATCAAGAAGCCCGTCGTCGACGCCCAGGACCGCCTGGTCATTGGCCACCGCATGGTGATCGGCCTCTCCGGCGACCACCGCGTGGTCGACGGCGCCAACGGCGCGCAGTTCCTCCAGGCGCTCAAGCAGCTCCTCGAAGAACCGGCGCTGATGCTGATCTGAACGGAGCGTAAGCCCTGCCGAAACCCGGGCCCGCGAGGCGCCCGGGTTTTTTGCGCCTGCCTCAGAACGTGCGCACCGACGACAGGCCGCCGTCCACGCGCAGCACCTGGCCGGTCATGAACCGGCTGTGGCCGGAGAGCAGGTGCGCGACGAGCGCGGCGAGGTCCTCCGAACGGCCGACCTGCTGCAGCGGGTGACGCTTGGCGGCGGCTTCCTTCTTGAGGTCGGAGTTCAGCAACGCGCCGGCGAGCGGCGTGTCGGTGAGCGACGGCGCGATGACGTTCACGCGGATGGCCGGCGCCCATTCGGCGGCGAGGCTCCGGGCGAGTCCTTCGACGGCGCCCTTGGCGGCCGCGATGCCCGCGTGCATGGGCATGCCCTGCGCGACGGCGACGGTGGAGAAGAGCACGACGGACGCGTTGCCCGAGGCCTTGAGGGCCGGCAACGCCGACTGCAGCGCGGCGACCGCCCCGAAGAGGTTCACCTGCATCTCCCGCTGGAAGTCCTCCGCGGCGAGGCGATGGAACGGCCTGAGCACGATCGTGCCGGGGAAGTAGACGAACCCGTCGAGGCGCTCGGGCCAGGTCAGCGGTCCCGGCGCGGCGGCGTCGAAGGACTGCGCGACGAGGTCGAGGTCGGCCAGCTTCTCGGGCGAGCGGCACGCGGCGTGCACGGTATGCCCGTCGGCCTGGAGCTGCGCGATGGTCGCGCGCCCGATGCCGGAGGTTCCGCCGATGACCGCGATGTGCTTGGACATGCCCGTAAGGTTGGCGGGCGGCCCCCGAGGTCAAACGACCCGCTTCTTTTCCGGGCACGAAAAAGGCCGGAGGCGAACCTCCGGCCTGATGCGGACGACCCGGAGGTCGCTTACTTCTTCTTCGGAGCAGGCGCCTTGCGGGGCGTCTTCTTGTCGAGGTTCGCCTGGAGCTCTTCTTCCGAGAACTTCGTGACGACGCCGGCGGCAGGGACTTCGGCCTTCGCGGTCCAGACGATCGCGTTGAGGACGAGCGTGCGCTGGCTGTCGTTGGCCCAGCCGGAGTGGTAATGGCCGCCGGTGAAGCCGAAGCCGCGTCCGCCGTCCTTGCGCTCGACCGCCCAGGCGACGACCGCGGGCTTCTTCTCTTCGAGGACGAGCTTCTTGACGTCGGGGTTGCCGGAGTGCGGTCCGTCGCCGCGGCTCATGGTCTCGGCGGGAGCGAGCGCGGACAGGACCGGAGTGACGCCTTCCATGCCGTCACGGAAGCGCATGTTGAAGTACCACTCGTCGTTGGAGCCGAACGGCTTCACGCCGCGGCTGGCCGGGTGATCGGGGATCACGGTGAAGTCAGCGGTCCAGTGCGGGTTCACCGACCAGTGCTGCTCGAAGTAACCGCCGAGCCAGTCCTTGAACTCGAGGGCGCCCTTGCCCTTCGAGGAACGACCGGCCGGGGGCGGGCTCACGGGCTTGCCGTCGACGCTCAGCCAGCCGACGCGCTCGTAGGCGGGCTCGACGGCGTAGTGGAGGCAGACGAAGCCGGTGCCGGCCGCCATCTTCTTGGCGAGCTGGTCGAGGTGCGGGAGGGCCGGGTGGCCGCCACCGCCGTCGGAGTAGATCACGATCGTGTCGGCCTTGGCGACACGGTCTTCGGCCGGCCATTCGCCGTTCAGGGCGACGTCGACGTTCACGAGGTCGGCGGCGGACTGCTTCAGGCCGGCGGCCAGCAGCTGGATGCCGGCGTTGTGCTCATGCTCCCCCGGGGCGTGGCTCGGACGGCCCGCGATGAGGAGGACGTTCTTCTTGTCCGCGGCCGAGACGAACGCGGCCGAGAGCAGGAGGAGGCTGAGGAAGGATTTCTTCATGACGGCTTACTTGATCTCCTTGAGGACGATGTCCTTGAACTGGACGACCATGGGCGGGCCGGCGTGGAGCTGGAGGGCGAGGAGGCCCTTCTTCGCGCCGACGGCGGTCTCGTCCGTGACGTCGACGGTCTGGACGCCGTTGATGAAGTGCTGCAGGTGGCCGCCCTTGGCGACGACGCGGTATTCGTTCCAGGCCTCGGCCTTGATCTTGGCCTGGATCTCGTCGGTCTTGCCGAGCGAACCCGTGACCTCGATCTTCGGCTTCTTGGCGTCGGCGCCTTCCTTGACGACGACCTTCTCGCCGCGCTTGGCGAGGATGCCGCGGCCTTTCTCCTCATAGAGGATGCCGGA
>Ga0222714_10000707_pt1 | contig 38117 bp, 22 predicted proteins | sample C33_3DmetaG_FD_165048 | JGI IMG/M metagenome (GOLD analysis project Ga0222714, IMG submission 165048) | Estuarine water microbial communities from San Francisco Bay, California, United States - C33_3D | ecosystem: Environmental > Aquatic > Marine > Unclassified | place: USA: California...
CTCACGCTCTTCGCGGAGTGCTCTTTCTTGGTTCTCCAGGAGAACTGCGGTTACCATTCTCTTGTGAGCATCGTTGATGCCACCGAGTCCCTCATGATTGAGGATAGGTGCCCACTTCTCCTGCAGGTGTTCAGCATTGAAACCTTGCATTTGAATTTTACCTCTTAAAAGTTTTAGTTTGACTTATAATTTAGAAATCACTTTTTCGAAACTCTAGTCAGAGTGCTCAGATATGATTCCATTAAAGGAGAAACGGAATGTGATTCAGTTTCTGCATTTTCTGAAATATTCTCTGACTTGTCTCTTTGAGTACCAGCATTTGATGGGAAGTATGACTCCCTCAGTGTTACCAGTTTCTCACGATAGGTATCTTCACTATCAAACTCAACATTTTCGGCAAGAGAAGCGAGTTTTTCCTTCTGCGAAAGCGCAAGACCTTCACAGACCTCGGAGAAGATTACATCAGCAACCGACTCAGCTAATCTCTGTTTTAGAGCAACATTTCTTTGAATTTGCTCGTTGAGTTTATCTTCCATTTCATCAAGTTTTTCTACCATACTATTGAGTACATCATATTTCTCTTCAGGGATGGATACATAATGATCTTCAAAAAGACCTCTCATTCCCTGAAGGAACGATTCGGTCATTTCAGTCTTGAGACCTTGCTCAACGGAGAGTTGATTTTCAACCACCCACTCTTCGCAAACATACTCAAGATAAGCATCGACTCTATCTGTCAGTTCTTCTTTAATAGAAGAAACTTCTTCTTCGAGAGCCTGCTCATATTGTGCAGTTAATTCTTCTTGAATCTCAGAAACCTTTGCCTTGATAGCAGATTCGAAAATGGTACGTGCCTTCTCTTCAAATTCTTCGGAAAGCTCTTCGCCCTGCAGAAGTGCAGTGATATCTTCTTCGATATCATACTCTGCAACTACTTCTTCTTCAGTAACTACTTCTTCTTCAGTAACTACTTCTTCTTCGGCAGTTTCTTCTTCAGAAACTACTTCTTGATCCTCTTCTGCTTCTTCTTTAGCCAACTTTTTCATTGGATCAGAAGGCTTAGCACCTTTGGTTACGATATCACTCACAGTTGCAAGTGAAGGTTCCTTAAGTTTAGCAGAATCATCATCTGCTCTATAGTTTTCTGGAGTAGGACCGCCAAGATCTTCCCAATTACCATTTTGGCCTGGTGTAGAAACACCGGAAGCATTGCTTCCTGCCTTTGGCAATGATTCAGATTTAGCAGCGCCTTTCGTTACTACGTTTTCCATTTCTTGTAAATTGCTACCAACGGACATTTTTTGATTAGATATTTGTGTATTAATCTATATTTATTTATAAATTATAAATCTAGGAGAAAAGTTTTAAATAAATCTAACTTATGCTCTTCCAATGCTTTTTGATCAACAAGAGTATTGATTCTATTTTTAGTTTTCTCTGCAATTTGTTCGCGAAGAATACCACCTTCCCAAACCCACTCTTTTCCTTCCATGATTCCTTGAATAAATGCATCAGGAGCAGAAGGATCGGCAACGATATCAGCAGCAGTTGCTAACATGAAATCTTCACCGACAACTTTATGACCTTCATTGGTCATCTTGAGTGAACCAACACCACGAGAAGAAACTCCGAGCATTACACCTTCATCGAGAAGAGAAGATGCAATCTTACCCATAGGGGTATTAAGAATTTGTGCCTTACCTCTAAAGTTAGTTCCTTCTCTAACGAGTGAAGTAATTTTATGAGAAACACGGTCAAGGTTTACGGTAGGTCCATCGGGATGTCCAAGTTCACCAAGAGCACGACCTTTTTTAACAAAGGATTCATTGTAACGATCTACTTCACGAGAAAGTGTCTCCATTGGATACATTCTACCATTACGGTTTTTGATGTCTCCTTGAAGGAAAACACCCTCAATATATAATTTTTTACCAGAACCTTTACCTTCGGTAATAATTTTTACGTTTGAGATTTCTTCTGTGATGAGTTTCATTTGATTAACCGGTAAATCCTACTTTTGCACCAACTACGGCATTATCAGATGCCCAAATTTGATCAGCACCAGACTTTTCAAAAAATTCAACATGATCTTGAGGAAGAGTTACAGTTGATGTGTTTGCATATCCGGTAGCGGTACTTTTTGCAACACTGACCGTTGCTGTTCCGGCAACTCCGTTATAAACACGAACAACCGTAGCATTATCTAATGTTGTTGTAGATGCTAACCCAGTTTCTGATCCTATTAATAAAGTTCTTTGCGACATTATTCTTGTTCCTCTGATGATTCCTCTGATGATTGATCGTCACCGAATAAGGATGCGCCAACTGTTGGACGAATAGCATCAATTCTTTCTGCCGCTTTGGCATAAAGAGTATCTTTAATTTTGTCGCTAATATCCGATGCAGAAGCATCCGATCCTATCAAATTTACAATTTCTTCCATAAAAGTGGTAATAATTATTATATTTTATATTTATATCTCTCCACCTTTAGGTTCTTTTACTTTAGTAATATTGGCATCTGCCTCTAAATCTGGTTCTGTTTGAACATCTCCCATCATCCCCATTTCTCCATCTTCCTGTGGAAGTGGTTCCCCAGTAATAGGGTCGATTGAATTTGGATCTGGAATAATTCCATCTTTGATTTCTTGTTCGATCTGTTCATCCATCTCAACGATTTCGGAATCAGTTTGGCGAAGAACTTTCTTACGAACCCATTCTGTAGAATAATACTTGCCAATATAAGGTTCGATCGTTGCAAGAGCACCAAGACGCTCATTGAGAAGTTCTGTTTCTTTTAATTCTGCAAACTGATTGTCATATAAGAAATCATACTGAATATGATCTTCAATATGTTCCCAGTCTTCTGGAGATACAACATTCTTTAATATTAACTGAGTTTTAAGCATATCATTGAACATCTGAGCAAATCTTTTTCTCAGACGACCAACAAACTTGGCAAACTTAAGTTCGTCTCTCAGAATCTCAGAAGAACGACCAAGATTAAAACCGCCATCGGCAGCAATTCTTGATTCTGGAACTCCAAGTGCTCTGTAGAGTTTCTTTTGGAAATACTCAATATCGGCAAGTTCACCGAGATTTTGACCACCAGGAAGCGTGGAGATTTCTGTTCCTCTTCCACCTTCTCTTCTTGGAAGCCAGAAGTCTTCCATCATACTCATAAATTTCTTATCATCACGAACTTCGCCAGTATTGGCATCATATACCAACTTGTTACGATAACGCATCATAACATCACGAAGATATTGTTCTGCCTTTACCTTAGGAAGATTGCCAACGTCAATATAGAAAATTCTACGTTCAGGTGCTCTCGATAATCTGTAAATTACCAAAGAATCTTCAATCATTCTAAGCTGATTGAGTGCTTTAATTGCCTTGTGTAGATAGGAAAGAACTGACCCCTTATTCCTATCAACTAATCCAGAAGTGCAGTATGTGATAGAATCTTTAGCAATTTTAATGGCATTCTTTTGCTGAGCTCCTGCCATAGTAGGCAAATTTGGTGTTGGAGTATAAAGGAAATACTCGTCAATTTCAGGATTTGCAACTTTTTCTTCAGATTGGAGTCTAAGATTTACTAATCTTTGTTCTCCTTCTTTTTTCTTTTCCTGCCTGATATACTTGATCTTCATTGGATCAATATATCTCAGTTCTTTAATACCTTCTTCTGGTTTTTTAAAATCAATTACTTTTAGATAGTAAAGTCTTCCATCAACATACCAATTTCTAAAAATCTCGTGAGATTTTCTATCAAAATCGAGTATTTCTTTTATTCTTTTAAATTCTTCTCTTATTACTTTTTTTAATTTATCGCTTGCATTTAAATTGGATAATTCAATCTCAATAGGTGAATCGTAAAGATCACTGACAATTGCCTCATTAACTACATCTTCAATGGCACCATCACATTCTGGATGAAGTGCCATTTCGCGATATCTTCTGATTAAATCAAATTCTGTTCTATATACGCCTTCAATATCAACGTATTGTCCATAAAAACCACTAGAAACATAATGATCAACCCCGTCCTCATTTGATTGAGGTACGGGGGACACTATAGAATCGGATTTTTTATCTGTATCCTCAATAGAAAAACCAAAAAGTTTTGCCATTATAATCTTGTTTAGTCTGTTATTCTACTATTTATGCAATGTCTTCGCCGCCAGCATTAGGAGATGTTCCTCTCAGTGCTTCCCACCATTGAACTTGAAGTTCTACAGTGAATTCTTCAATTGCGTCGGTTGTTTCATAGCTAAGATCAATAGCAGCAAGATTTGTTGGGAATACATCATAGAACTTGTAAGATCTAAGAATTCCTCCGTCACGACCTAGTTGGTGAACATAAGCATCTGCTTGATATTCTTCTGGATCTGTTAATCCAGTACCATCGGTCATTTTATTGATGACGTTCATCCACTTTTCAAATGCTGAACGAATTGCAAAATCGACATCATTGATGACTGTAATTGTCCAAGTTTCAAATGTTCTATCACCAGCGATCTTAAGAATACGACCTCTAAATGGAACATCAATTGGAGCAACTGTTGAAGCTGGAAGTGCCGCTGCTTTTACAAGAAATCTTGTTTTTTGCAGGGTGTCGTTGTCGATACCTACTGCAGATGGAAATCCCAGTTCAACTTCAAATAAATTGGGTCTAGCACCACCACCTGTTAATTTACTCTTAAAATCTGTGATTTTTCTGAGTGGAATGTTGTTTAATTGTTGACGTGACGCCATAGTTCTTTAAACCTCTTATTTAATTAAAAGTTACCAATTACTTCTTCAAAAGCAACACCAGTTCTGGTGGCAATGAATGTAAGACCGATGAAGTTGATCGACCTTGCAGGTTTGACATAGATGTCAGCTATAAATTCGTTAGCGTCTATAACTGCTGGAGTGTTATTTGTTTCATCACAGATAACAACGTAGTCATAAAGACCTCTCTTTGCTTGAACATCGCGAAGGAATGGATCGACAATATTTACAAAGTTGGTTCTTGTAATTTCGTCGTTAAACTCGAACAGTTGATCTTTAGCAGCGGCCGAAATTGCATCTTCGAGGTAGATGAACAAGCGACGAACGTTAATTCTATCGAATGCCGAAGCCTTAGCATAACCAGTCTTATCACCAAAGAGGATAATACCAGAACCTGGAGAGAAGATTACTGGATTTACTCTTGCCGAGTAAAGTCTATCTCTTTCAATCTTGGAAGGATTATATGCGAGTTTTACAGAATTTAAAATTGTTCCTCGCGTTGTTCCTGCCGGTGAGAACCATGGGAATTGATTGATATCATTTCTTGCACAGGTTCCAGCAATGTCACCATTCAGTGGAACATATCTGAAGGTGTTGGCAAATCTGTCATACATGTACTTATAACCACTATCAAATATTCCATAAGATGAAGATGTAATAGGTGCAAAGAAACTTAAAACATTATCAGTAATATCAATATCCGAATTAATAGTTGTGGCCCTATCATCAGAAGTATCAGTAATAGCGGCACCTCTATATGGAGAAATAAATGCAATCGCATCTTTTCTCAATTCTGCAACAGCAATAATCTTGTTTGCAAGTGCTTGAGCATCAGACTTATCATATGATGCAGATCCCATAAGAAGGAAATCTACCTCATAATTTTCTGTATTCTCAAGGAGACCATAACCAGTAACCAGATTGTTTAGGTCGGATCTAAGAGCACCTGCTTGCTCAATATTTGTTCCTCCATCATAATTGTATCCATTGCCAAGTTTGCTATTTAAATTTCCTATGCAATCGAAAGTAATTCCTTCTGCGTCCTGATCCCAACCAACATCGCCTTCAAGATCGAATCCAGTACCACCTTCGCGGAACCCGGTAGTTACGACTCCAACAGGAGAACCACCACCAAAAATATAACGAGAATTAAGTGCAAGATACTTTCTCCAATATGATGGAGAACCTGAAGAAAATTCTGCGTCTCTTGCTTTTGAAAGTCCAAGATGCTTCTCAAGGATGGTTCCGGCGTTACCAGTTATCTTTCCTTCGGCATCAACAACAATAACGTGTACCTCATCAAATCTAGATCCTCTTGCTTCAGCATATGCTGTAGTTCCTGGGCGATCCGAAAGAGTATTCCACTTAGCTGAAGTGAAACTCGATAAAGTGGATAATTGGTCATCAAACCAATCTCTTTGATAAGTTACTGATGTTGAAATATATGCCGTAGATATTCCGGTTGTGTGAATAGCAACCGATCCAGAACCAGAAAAAGCATATACGCCTGATTGCTGATAATCAACTTCAACTTCTGTTCCAGCAGCATTTACGTGCGATAGAACTTTAACGTAAGCATCGGTACCTACAACTTCTGTTACAATACCTTTCAGGTAACCATCAAGAACACTAGTTGATCCTGCACCAGGAAGAACTGAAGAAATTGGTTGAGTAACACCATAACCAACCGAAATGCCGCTTTGATCTACCAAAGTCAGAATTTGGTCAGCTTTTCCGTCAAGAATATTAACCCTTATACCATTTGCCCAAGAACCTGGATTTTTTGCTGCAATTGTAACATCGGTAATGGGATTCTCATCATATCCGAGTTGCTCATAGTGCTCAACACTTTTAATTTTTACGCTGGCAGCAACACCGACAAGTGCATTGGTCAAGTTCTCATCGTTAGATCTTATGATCCTCATTGCTCCGCCATATGCGAGGTATGAAGATGCTACCAACCAATGCTCATAGTGCTTATCTTGAGAATATGGCCTACCAAATGTGTTAAGTAAGTCCTGTTCGTTCTCGATTAGAGTAGGCAGTTCTACTGGTCCTTGAGCAAAGGGTGCACAAAGAGCACCCATACTCGCAGAAGTTGGATCAACTCTTCCAACTGTAAGGTCTACCTCTCTTATGAGAATACCAGGAGATGCTAAATTTAATGGCATCTTTTTTTCCCTCGCAATCCAAATTTATCTAAAAATATTTATGAAAAAGACTATTTCCAGCGGGGAAACTGTACATGAACATATAAAATTGCCCTTACCAGTCAGGATACTCCCACTCTATTTTCTCTTTTCCTTCCCTTTTAGATTGAATTCTTCTTACTGTACACGATTTACATTCATATGAATATGCAGATGGAAATCTTCCCCTATCTTTTCTTGTAAGATAAAAATCATCCATCAAACTTTTAACTTTGTTGCATACTCTACATTTCCTATCAAAAAATAATAAATGCTCTAATTCTATCTGATCGTCAAAGTTCATTATCTATAATCCCATAGATGAGAGAGGTCCCCATATTCATCAGTATACCATCTATCTCCATTGGAATCAACTATTTCACTCTCATCGTCTATACCATTTAGAATAAACCCAAATGGTGACATATCTTGTTCTATTTGATTTTTTTGTTCTTCGTATATTCTTTTTCTAACATCGTTATCCGTCATTTCTCTGAAATAATCTTGGGCAACTAACCAAGAAAAGATTACTAAGCACATTGCCAAGTCATCGTTACATCCTTCCTCTGCTTCAAATGAATTATGGCGCTGAGCGAATGTTGTAAGCTCGGATATGATTTCATAATCTACAGTTAATAACTTATCATCTTCCAAAAGAGTTTTTAAGTTGGAGCATCCCAATTTTTTTACTGATGATGTCATTCTTACTCCCAGTTGGGATTTTTTTCCACTAAAACCAGAACCAACAACTTGTCCGGCCCGACCTCTCATTGCACACATGAGAATGTTGTCATATTCTAAATCAAAATGTAATATATTTGCTACTTGATCTCCAATATCATTTACTTCTATGAGTAACCAAGATCCATTATATCCCTTTGCCACTTCATGGATTATGGATGGAAATAGCATAGGTTTTATTTCATTATTCCTATATTTTGCTACAACTTTATATGGGAACTCTGTAATGTCAAAAACGATAAACGCTGAATAGTCATTACCCAAACCGCGAGCAACGTCCACAGTAATAAAATAATTGTGATCTGGCTTTGGATTTTCATAGATATCTAATCCAGCATTTCTTTTTATCGGATCTTCATATACTAAATTGCGAAGTTTTGCCGGATTGATAAGTGTATTGACAGAACCTAAGAATTCGCACTCAAATTCAACCTTAAACTGTTCTTCGGAAGTATTGGCGATAGTTTGCTCTTTCCATGCAGCGTCTCTTCCAGGAACTTCGGACCAATGAACATCGGTTGGTACATATTCATTTTTTCCTTTCTCCGCATCATGCCACATGCGGTAAAAATGATTCATACCACGAGGGGTAGAAACGATAATTACCTTTGTGCTCTGTCCAGAAGAAATAGTAGGATAAACAGAGGCAAAGAAGTCATCAGCAATGTGATTCGGGATGAACGCGAATTCGTCAAGAAAGATGACATTATAGGATCCGCCTCGCACAGCAGATGACGAAGTAGAGTTAGACGAAATTTTGGATCCATTTTCTAATTCAAGACTACCTTTGTTCCAGGATATAATACCCTGTTGCATCCATTTTGGCAAGTTTTCATATGCAAGTTGTAACCTACCAAGAAGATCTCTTGCAGTTGATGCTTTGTTCGCTAGGATGGCAATGTTAACATTATCGTTAAAAACAGCGTAATGTAGAAGATATGATACACAAGTAGTAGACTTACCAGTCTGACGTGGCATCTTACAAATATTAAATCTGTTATCATGGAAATTCTGAATAAGTTTTTCCTGAAATGGATACATATCAAATGGTACAAGACCATGATCAAGAGATACAATTTTAATATAGTTTCTGGTAAAGTAAACTGGATCTTCTTTACACTTCAAAAACTCAATAACTTGTTTCTCGGTAAATTCAATTTGCGTATTCGCTTTTTTTAGTAGAGGATTGCCCAAATAGACATCATTTGACATATTCATACTCTCCTTTCTAGGCCACAATTTTCCATTCTAAAACCTCTTATTATTCTGATGTAAATGTTATTCCTACTTCCAATGAATTTACTGTATCTGTCAAGGGGGTGAGAAACAGACTCACAGTTTGAAAAGGAGCGAGAGCAATTCTATAAGCCCCTAATTGCTCTACAATTGTATTTTCACTATTAATTACAAAATTTGCTAAGAGTTGTCCTGTATTTGAAGAGCTTAATGTAGTATTGGTTGTTGAATAGGAAATTGCACTTGTCAACGATTGATATTGTCTGATTATAGTTGTCTTTGCATTTTTATATAGTGATACAAGAACCAAACCTTTTCCAGTTGTCATGTATGCACCTGCTGTAAGTGCATCCAAAATAAGTTCTCTTTGATTTACTACATTAACTGTTGCATCAGTAGTAATCCTATTATTCTTTAAGGTCATCATATGTTGATTGGTGCCAGCTGTTGTACTAGTTGCTTTTGTTCCAAGGACAGCACGAGGTAAAGATGTATGTTTAATTGGACCTTGAATTGCACCAAACATGGAAGCACCTTTAACTATAACATCAGTTCCAGTTCCAACAACAGGTGCTGCATTCACTGATGCATAACCAAGTCTCATTGATGGGTTTGCAAGTGATGGGGTCGTATTAACTCCCGCATAGTTGATAGTATGGAATGGAACTAATGATCCCGTATCATAATCTTCGATGGCAAAAGATAGTTTTCCTCCACCCAACCATTCATATTGAATTTGGAAAATATTCAGTTTACTTGTATCCAGTACCATTCTGGATGGTCCTGTTCCATCCAGATTATCAATATTGAACTGAGATTGATATACCCAATTATCTGTAGGGGCAGATCCAGGTTGTATGGTTGAACCAACTCCAACAAATGTTCCACCCCCAGTGTTGTTGGTAACACCGAAACTTCCTCCAAGACCTACTGGCGGACCATCATATAAAAACCAAACTTTATCATCAGCGTAATCAACAATCCATCCAGTATATATTCCAGCATTTGCAATTTGTGCTGCATTAAATTGAATAGATCCTGAAGTTACAGTAGTAGTAAATCCAACATCATTCAAATAAATTCTCAAATTTTCGCTGCCAGAAGCAGCAGTATTAACATCAAGTTCCCAAACTTGCCCTTTACTATTGTATCTACGAATAACAGCAAATTCTGAACTAGTACCAATCCCTACTGCACTATCCCCATAATTGTATCCAACTGCAAGAACATCACTTTGATTAACAAATCCAGCAACTTGTTGATAACCCAATTGAAACCCATTAGGCCATAATGCACTAATTCTTGCAACTGAACCTTGTCCTGGTCTATATCTAACAGATCTATTGGAACGAAGAGTTGCAAAAGAACCAGTACCAACTCCACTAGATATTGTCATCAATCCGTATTCATCTACAGACTGAGAACCAGTTCCTGAAGAATTTAATGCAAAATCATTACCATCATCTATACCATATAGTGCATCTAATTGAATAACCGGAGTTACTTCTACAGTAGAAACTTCTCCATAGGCAGATCTTTCTCCTTCAGACCTATTTAATGTTTTTCCCCATCTATCTGCCTGAATATAAACTTCATGTAAAGTTCTTTCTTGGTTTAGATAATCTTGAGTACTCTTGTTCCACTGAGCCATTAATCACTCCAACTTAATCTTTCTGGACGATATCTTTGAGTATTTTTAATATTTACCGGACTTGCCAATATTGGATAAATGTTATGAACGACAGCGCCCGGATAGTTATCTTGAAGTTGTTCTGTTAATTTATTTTTAGAAGGCATAGAACCTTCTATCTCTAATCTATATATCTTTCCTTCCCAAACAATATCAGCAAAATATGATTCGGTTGTTTGTTCCGGTTCTGATGCAGATGAAGAACCCCCAACATTGAGAGTCCCATTAAAATCACCATTGATGGTGATGCTTTCTGATAGAAATTCTTTGAAGTTTTTCATTAACACTTCCAACGACGACGGGCTTTACAAATTGCTTTATCGGGGTCTTTTGAGCAATCAATGTTGTGCATGTCTTGCTGACCCTTGGAGCGAGAGCAGAAGGACTTTCTGCGCTTTGCGTCTTTACTACCTGGTTTTGGATCACCAGTTACGGCAGTCTTTAACTTAGAACCTGGGTTCTCACGACGATATTCCTTAACTGCGTCAGGACTCATACCATCAGTTTTATCTTGCTTATTGACCTTTTGCCAATCTTCTCCAAGATCTTCTCTCCAGTTTAAGAAACCTTCCTGAACACCAGCACGTTGTGGTTTGACCTTTGACTTTCTCTTCTTGAATGAGTCCATGTCCACTGTGGTTCTAATGGTTCTTGCTTGAGTTTCCAGTTTCTCTCTCTTAGAAGGATCCTTTTCCTTAGAAGCAGCATAATCCTTATTGGATGCCTGAGAAAGCATACGTCCAATGTGAAGCGATTGCTGGCTCTCAGTGGCATAATAACCATTGATGGTATTGACCTTTTGCCAATCTTCTCCAAGTTCTTCTCTCCAGTTTGAGAAACTTTCTTTTGCAGTTTTTGTTCCTGTGGTCGAATAAAGTCTTTTATTTCCTACGCCAGGAATGAACTCACCAAGTTCTCCTTTTGCCTTATCATTATGATCTACATCACCATCGGCATCAGTGTCAATTCTTTTTGATGCTTTACTAACTAATTTTTTGAGATTCCTCCCAGAAGGAACTTCATGTGGAGTATGTGCTTGTCTGTGGATTTCATTTATTTCCTCTTCTTTAACACAGTTAGGAACTAATTTATTTCCTTTTTTCTTCATTCCATATTGCTTAAACCCACTCCAACAAGGATCTTTTTTTTGTTCAGATACAATAGGTTCTGGTTCTATGAGATTTATAGTTTCAATTTCAAGGGACTTGAAATCATCTCTCCAATTTGAATAGCAATAATCCTTGGACATTTGAAGTATTGTATATTATTCTTTACTATTTAGAAAACCTTGTTTGAGTAACTTTTGCAAATCCGAAGTAGATCCAACAAATACGGCATTATTTGTGACGTTATTTGTTGTTTTTGTTGGTTCATCTGCAACGTCCTTTAATTTTTTCTGGAGATCTATCAGTTTATCTGTTGTATCTGCAACACTTTTAATTAACTGACCAGCAACTTCATATGCTCTGGGACTACCACCCTCCCCAGCAAGTTCCATAATTCCATTAATCGCTTCCTGACCCTTTTCAATAAGTGAATACAAGTTTGCTCTTGTATACTCATAATCTTTTTCAATATCTCCACCTTTGGATTTGATATCCCCAATTTCCTCAGATACTTTTTCCGGATTTACGATACTACTTTCCACATTAAGAGCATCGTCTATAGATTCATAATTATTGGACATAATCTTTACACGTCAGTATTCAGAGTTGGACTATATTCTCTTGAATCATCAAAGTCTTCCCATACTTCATTGAATCCGAAATCATCACCCGGTTCTGCATCTATTGGATCTGGAGTCACAGTATATCTAACTTCTCTCTTAGCAACTTGAGGATCAATTCCGGTGTACATATCAACCTGAACCTTACGAATAAGACCATCGCTAGACTCTGCAATAGGACCGAAGAGATATGTTTTTGCCGTAAATCTTAGAGTATAAATTAATGCTCGTCTCACAGTAAAATCACCCTCATAGTCATCCTGCATATCGATAGTATCGAGAATAACAGGAACATCTCTCTTCTCCCCAATCGAATCTACTAATTCTACGGTAAGATTGAAAGAAGGTTGGAAAAAGGGCAATATTTGCTCTATAATCTGCAGAGCATCATCACTGAGTTTTGAATAGATACTTAATTCGAATCCTATGTTATAAGGAACGGGCATATAAACCTTTTTTATATCACCAGACTTATCGCACGTTCTAAAGGTCTGTGTTACACTAGTTTTTCTTGCTGGATCATATTGGAGAGACACCATCTCAAAAGACATTCGAGGTAATGTTATAGCAATCGGTTTTGTTAAATTGGCTTGCTGTTCTAATTTCGCAACAAATTTCTGCATCGGTCCATATGACAGACCGACTTTAGTCTCATCAATTACATTATTTTTCTTATCTTCATGCCTGATGTAGATATTATTGAAGAGAGTTCCAAAACTAACGATTGTTTTTCGTATAATTTCGTGATAAAAATACTGTCCTAACATTAATATTCTCCGAATGGATTAGATTCACTGAAGTCTAAAATATTGTCTGCTTCAAATTCAATTTCTTCATTCTTATCATAAGGCTCTCCATAATTATCATTATCATATAATTTAAGTATATAGGCGGCCGAAGATTCCAGTCCTGTTATAATTTCTCCATTAAAGAATTGACCAGTGTTTATGCCAACAAATAGTTCTATCGGTGGATTATCCACATTAATATCTGTTCTAAGTTTTATGTTCTTAATAGTCGCAGTAGTTCCGGATCGAGAACCAGTAATAGATTCGCTAATTATATAAGTTCCTACCCCAACTGTAGATAATCCGGCGATTGTTACCGTTGGAGCTTCTGTGTATCCATAACCAGCATTTATTATCTGCAGTTCCGAAACCTCTCCAGAACTATTGAGAACTGCAACAGCTGTTGCAGTTTGACCTACGGAAGGTCCACTAATTGTAACCTCTGGAGTCTCTACATATCCACTTCCAGGATCATTTACTGTAAGGAAACGAATACCATTATCTACAACAACAGCAGTTGCTTTTGCTCCAGCCCCATTTCCTCCAGTAATGGTTATAAGTGGAGGGCTGACGTAGAAATTTTTGTATGAATAAGTGTATCCAATACCAGAATTTGTGATTTTGATAGAACCAACAGATTTACTATTACCAATGGAAGTTGTAATAGCTACAGCAGTTGCAATATCTGCCGGTATTCCAGTTGGAGATGCTTCTATAGTGACCGTTGGAGTTGAAGTGTAGTTATATCCATCATCTGTAAGTATAATCTCTCCAATCATACCTACACCACCAACTGTCGCTGTTCCAATTGCAGTAGTGCCAGTTGGAACCAACAGTAGTGATGTAATGTACCCCTCGTCCTGAACCAGACTATCTATTGCTTCTATAGAAGTGTCGATAAGTTCATTTTCATATTCATAAAGTTCACATAGAAGTTCATAGACATAAGTCTTACCTAATTGATAAAATGGTTTTTCTGCTTCTACTCTTTTTATTTCAAACAATCTCTGACCGAGAGGAAAATAAATTAAATCTCCTTCCCTTGGTCTGCCAGTAACTGGTACGTCTTCATCTCTAATAACAAACTGTTCATTTGCATCCTGTATACCACTTAAAAATGGAGATATAAATTCCTCAAATCTTTCTCTAGATATGATCAGATTGACCTCATTTTTCAACCGTAATCCAAATTTAGTCATTATATCAGAACCTGGAGCATATCCATCATAATTATCCAAATATGCTTCAATAATATAGTTGTCATCAAATTTTGATGTTTGAATTTCGTTTAAAATATTGTCACTCTTTAAAATTTTTCTAGGAATATAATATACATCAATACCATAAATTTTCAATTGCTCATTTATCAAATCCTGTACCAAAAATTGTTCTCTTGCAGAACCTTGCAGAAAAAATGAATTTAGTGTCATAATTATCCAATAAAATCGTATGGTGGAAGTTCATATTCCATAGTCATTCTCTGTTTAATATCTTCCAATTCTTTTTCGGCATCATCATAAATCTGCCTTCCATTAAGTTCAATTCCTCCAGGCAATTTTACCCCATTGAATTTAATTAAGTTTTGTCCCCACTGCCTCTTAATAAGTGAAGTTAGATATTTTTTTAAGAAACTGTCGTTATATACTTGTGTAAAGGAATTGGGATCCAAGGCACGATAGCAATCTATAACTAAAAATGTATTTTCTTGTGATCTCCAATCAATATCCAAATAAAGTCTATTTTGACGCTTATTAAATCTAATTTGCTTATCAGTAGTTAAAAGAAAGTCAATATCTTCAAGATATGATTTTGTCATTGCATATTGAAGAAGATTTATAGAATTGAACTGGTATAAATCATTGAGGAATAATTGATATTTAATACTAAACATTCCTCCGGAAATGGAACTTGTATCAAATTTAAATATTTTTTCTATCCCAATTACAGAATCTGGTACTTGAATAAAATTTGATGATTCGTAAAAATTAAATGTTGTTGCTCCAACTCCAGTAGAAGTTCCTGTTGTAGTTACTATGCCAACACCATCCGTACCTTGTGCTTTCCCCCTGTTTATATCATCTTCCGTAATTTTGTATTTTAAATACATTCTTTCAACACCATCAAAATGACGTTCGTTGAAATATTGTAGGGCATCATCTACCAGATCATCTATTTGATCGTCATCAACGTTAATTTCCAATACTGGAGCGCCTAGTCTGCGAAGACAATAGTCTATTAATTCCTGTCTTGTAGTTGGTTTTGCCATTTTTAGTAAACACCTCCGTCAATTACAGATGACCAAGTTGGAATTCCAACTGCATTAGTTGTTAATACCCAAAAAGTTTCGGTAACTGCATTTTCTGTGCTAGCAGCACCTATCAATTTTCCCGTATTATCGAAATAAGCAACTCCATTCGGACCATCAGAATCTTCAAGATCATAATACAATCCAGCAGATAGACTTGCAAATCCAACAACATATTGATTCCCGGCAACATATAAATCTTTAGCGATAAAAGTATCTGAACCGTCATATCCGAGAGTAGATATTCCGGCAACTTTTAATTCATCTACGTCAAGAAGAGGGAATGTTGTTATGCCTGTTACAGATAATCCTGCCCCAATAACTAAATCTTTAGCAATTCCAACGCCACCACTAATTACCACTGACCCATTGGATGGAAGTGATGAATTCGTTGTGTTGGTGAAATATGTAATCCCTTCAAGGGTCATAGATGAAGCATCCATGACGCTTGTCATTATGAAGTTCTGGGTCGGAACATCCCAGACAAGAATCATTCCATCAATATCTACATATGTCCTATCAACATCGTAGAGATTTAAAAGTTGTGATGGCGGTGACGCTGCATTGGACAGAACACGAACTGTTTGTTGTGATCCGATCCTTACTCTCTGTATATTTACATTAGACATTACCTAGTTACTCCTGCTCTAACCAGAGCACAGCCCTCTACAGCTTTGAATATTGTTCCAGTATCACTTATCATTTTAACGTCATAAACATACCTTCCTGCTTTTAGGGTGGATGTTATTGTAGAAGCTAAAGATATTCGAATAATGCCTTCAGAATTTTGTACAAAAGTCGATGCGAAAGATACAGACGAAGAACTAGTATATGTTTTTCTAAGCTGAGATTCCATACTGTAACCAGTCAAATTGAGAAGATTATTGGTAAAAGTATCTTCTAATTGGAAACTCGTATCAAAATCAAAGCCTTGCTCAATTACGATATTCGATACATAGATTGCCATTATTCAAAGGAGCAGCTAGTTCTATAGATATTTATATCCTATAAATGCTTTGTATTTTTATTGCTTATTTATCAATTCTTTTAGAAGAGACTTGATTTCGTCAATATCATTCTTCATTCTTTCTATTTCAGATTTTTGCAATTCTTTTTGTTGCAACATATTAACATATTTGTTATATGATGCGGTGTCACAATTAATTATGGCACCGCTTTTTTCATCTCTATAGAGATTTTTGTGTCCTTCTACTCTTATCATCTTAATGCAATTGTTCTAAGATCTTTAATTCTTGGTGCATATGCTTGATTAGAACCAGACATTACAATTTTAATTGTATATCCTGTAAATAGATCTAAATTATCTGCAGTGAATTCATATTCGAGATACTGATTTTCCAAACTTGCTGGAACAAAAGTATCCGGTTTTCCATTATTCTTGGATGGATCAATTGCTGTAATTGTTCCATCAGCACCGATATCCAAATTATCATATCCTGGGAATAATTCAAATTCTTGAGTTACTTCACTAGAATCTGCTCTAATTAAATTATAGAGGACTCTAAAGTCTGCTGATTCATGACGATATGCTGCAAGAATAACCTTGAGCGAAGATGCTGCCTGTGACAGGTTTACTGTGTTGGAGACGTAAACTGCAGAATGTGGGTCAAATCGGAGTGAATTTACGCGATTATCGGAAGCATAGTCAGTTACTGGCTTGTTCAACCTATTCAATCTAAATTCTGTAATAGAAGTATTGGTATAGATTATAGGTGAAAGATTTGGATCAGTTGTATTTAACGATATGCCGGTGGTGAACGACTTATTCCTTGGTAGGTTTGTAAGTTTTGTTGTTTCGTTAATATTCGAAGCAACCAATCTTACAGAATTTAATCTGTTTGGAGTATTCAATTCAACACTTTCAAATCCATTATCTACAAATGGATTTTCTGATCCGGCAACACTCCTTCCGGTAGTTGTTCTGACAGAAGCTGTTACTGATGTGGATGATCCTGGAGTAAGAACATCATAATTTGGAACTATTTCATTAAACTGAATATTTTCGGTTGCCTTGCAGTTGTCTCCACCAAGAGATGCTAGCGAATTGAACGAAAGTTGTGGTGCACCAGCTGTTGATCCATCGCTAGATCTATCGGACCCATTACTAGACATATCAACTTCAATATGATATTGATCTATGCCTGTAAAGGAACTTACATCTAACGTCACACCATTAATTCTTCTCAAGGATACGCCATTTAATTCATATTTCGTAACAGTTGTTCCAACTTCGTGTGGTTGCAATTGTCCTTGAACTGCTCTGGTGTCTATTGAGAGGAATCCATTACCAACAGCACTATATGAAATTATTTCATCGCCAATCTTAACATATCCAAGATAAGAACCAGAAACTGGTTGACCTTCAAATGTGGTAAAGTTTGCAGTACTTGCAACGCTAATATTTGCAGATTCGTCAATAGTCAGAGGTCCGTCTAATGTTGTTGCTGTAACATTAGGTTGAATTCCGGTGACGATTACTTTATTGGTGGAAGAATACATTCCATGATCAAAATGATCAATTCTAAAGTAATTCCCAGCATTTAAATCTGAACCTTCGGAAGTTCTATCCGTAATAGCGGTACCAGCAAGAGAAACAATATTTCCAGAGTTGTTGTAGTAACTAACTGCAGTACCGACTTGGAATGTCTTAGATGCTCCTTTCTGCCCCTGCACATTTGAAAGATAAAGTGTATCCAATCCATCAATGGATTCAATTGTGAATCTAGCATCTCTTCCGAGTGTAGTCACGATTGAAACAACATCTCCTACTCGATAACCATTTCCGGCAGAAGTAGTTGCAGCAACACCAGTAATATTACCTCCAGATGCAGTAACACTTAATCTAAGACCAGAACCACTACCAACAATAGTCGTAGTCTCCAAATCTGCAAGTGTTCCTGCTGGGTAATTTACACCATCATCTGTAATTGATACGTTACTTACTTTTGAACCTTGCCCAACTACATAACCATATCCATATTCAGTAGATCCAGCAATTTTTCTACCAATACCAAGTGTGGTAATATTTGCATCTCCTGCAGGAATTGTTGTAATTCCAAGTGTTACTGTTTTTGGTAGAGTTGTAATTGGATTGTTGCCCAATGTTTCAACATACCCATTGCTTTGGTCTAAAGATGGGTTGTAGAAGAATGCTGTTCCTGAAGATGCTGTAAAGTTTGCCTTATATAATTTAAATTTAAGGTCTTGATATTGATTTGCGGTCCATATGGATCCGTTTTGCGATAGGAACAGACTTCCTAGAGCAAACTGTTTGGAATATATTACAGATTCTGCATCAGGCAATGACTGAGTATTTACAGTTCTTTCGCCCATTTCTGCAATCCAAACTTCATATTCATCAGATGTTTCTGCTACTAAAACAATGGCATACTCTTGACCTGGGGCAAGAAAAATTGGATATTCGAAAGTTACTTTAGTAGCTGCTTCTCCAGTTATTGAAGTTGTAATATCTGCAGGTCTTAATGTAACTGGTTTTCCAAGGACAACTCTTGTTGGTGTTCCAAGTTGTACCGTTCTTACTTCAACTCTTACAGGCTCATTTCCTTCTGGTTTGTTTCCAAAGAACAAATCTACGGCGGTTAGGAACGCTCCATTTGCGTCATCATTTTGTCCATTTAAATTTGGAGCATCAATTGTTCCACCAACGCTAAATGACTGTGCTAAAGGATCATAGAATTCTGCAATAATTGTTGTTGTTTGGCGCTGTCTAACTTCAAATCTACCTTCAGCTCTGTAAGATGCTTCTGCAGTAGACTGCAACTTACTTCCTGGAAGAGGAGCTGCATTTGTTGAACTGTTGGTTAGTTTATATGTCTTGGTACCGGTTGTAATCCTTACTGCCGGTGGTGGGGTCGTTAAAGGATCTCTTAAGAAGAATGTCCCCAACAGATCTCCATAATTATCACTAACAAGGCGAAGATCTTTAACATAGGCAACAGCACCACTGGTTTGTCCAACAAGTTTAGTTCCTAATTTAACATAACCAGAATATCTCCCTTGTGCCTCTTCTGCAAGTGCAAATGTATCAACATTTAGAGCCTTTGTAGATTGACTATAAAGTGCAGAAAGATTTTCACTCTTAACATACGGATTTATATTGAAAGTTTTTTCGGGAGAATTAAATTGTCCCTCCTTATGATTTCCGGATGCAAGTCTAAATGTTATTATTTCAATCTCTCCGTCATAACCAATAACTGTTTCTCCAACTTCAAAGGCACCAATCGATCCATAATTTGCTAAGGTAGAATCTGTTGCAATTTCCATTAATTTTGGAACAAAGTCAACACCACCATTGCCATCAAAGAATTGGTAGAATTTTGTAAGTGGTTTTAAGTTGGTTGCATAGAAATGGGTATTTCTGGAGCGCATGAATTGATCAACTCCAGATGCTACGACAACATCTCTAGAAGTTGTAATAGTTCCGCTCGAACCTGCTCGCCCAGCATCGGCAATTCTACGTCTTACTGTGGAGTTTGAATCTGCAATTCGAATAGTTCTTACCCAAGTATCGCTCTCTGGAGATAATGTTACAAATCCATTATAAGCGACCACATTGAAGGGGTTTACATTTTCAACCTTTGTCGCTAAAGGTTGCTCAATCCATCCCACACTTTCATATGCTAGTGTAATAGCACTTCCAGTCTTTTGAACATTGGAATCTAGCAGATCAAAATTGGTAGAAAGATCTAATGTTTCTTCACTTATATCAATTGCTGGAGCAATTTGACTCTTAAGAGTATTGTTGCTAATAATTGTAGTTAATTCCTGTGCTGCTGGATCAACTTCGATAGAAGATATATCTGGATTTATTAGAGCAGCATTTTTAAAGTCGTCTACAAAGAATCCCGTTTTAAATCTGTTATTTCCTGCAGCATCTTGGACCTGCAAAGTCTGAGTATTGACTTCTAACAGAGAAAGGGAAGTTACTCGCTCAAGATTTTCAATCCTATCCTCAAGTTTTCCAATATCTCTCATTGTATATCTTCTGTTATCTACAACAGAGATCTCAGCATCATCTGGATTATAAAGATATGGTGGAAGTGTGATTGTTCCAATATCCATCAATCCATCTGGATTGCTATTTGTTGGAACTTTTGGATTTATACCAGAAATTCCTTTTTGAACAATAAAGTTTCCAAAAGTATCCAAGTAAATTTTATCAATTCTTGGCAAATAATAAGTATAACCAATTAAAGAACTTTCTTTTGGTTTTAAAATCAGTTTTGGTAGAGATCCAAAACTTCTTGAATCAAAGTCAAATGGTGATTTATTTGTTACAGTAAACTGAGATACTCTTGGTCTAAAGTCCAATGTATCAGATGCTCTCACTCCTCTAGAACCGATTAATGGAATATCTTCCAAATATCTTTCCTGAGCATAACTTAAAACTGTGTATACATCACCATCATCTGAATCCGGGATTGTATAATGATCAAATACTATTTTGAGTCTTCTAGAAGGAACTGGTGTATTGGAACTTCTAATAATTCTTGAATAATCATAATATTGATCTTTTTGACCTTTATCTAAAGTAAAGGATGGTGTTAAGTTCCTATAAGAACCTCTTGTTACGGATTGAATTGGAGCTGTGCTATTAGATTCTTCGAGTGTTACTGTTTCCCCATCAATAAACCTATCCTGGTTTAGATAGACAATGGATAGTACAAGAGATGAAGGTTTAGCAACAATTCTTGCTACAGTATTACTTGATGGACTTACAATATTTTCGCCAATAATTGCATTAGTTACTACAGAACTATCAAAGAATTGAATTTGATCTAGTGTGGGGGCATTTTCATCCAATGATTCATAAACTGCAAGAACTTTCACAACATCTGGATAGTTCAGACAAATTTCTTCGTCTTGGACTCTCAAACCATAGTTTGTATTATAAGTTAAACCATCATTAACAGAATTGTTATCGCCAACTCCAGACTGTTCATCCTTAGATAATATTACATCTAGAATAGTACTTCTAGTATAATTTTTAATTTTACTTTGAATCCCATTCTTTGTAAGAGATGTGTTAACAACGATATTGGATTGGGAAGCAGTAAGACCGTTGATAGTAACGGTATTGTTAGTTATAGAGAATGCATCTGAAGTTACTGCACCAATTCCTCCGCCAGTATAATGTACCGAATATCTCTCTTCATCATAGGGATCGAAGAAAGCGCTGGTAATTCCACTAATCGAAGATAGATTGAATGTTAATACACCAGATCCGTCAGTTGTTTCTCCGGTGATTTGTTCGGAAATTTTTATTGCAGATCCAGAAAGATTTACAGATTCTATATTAGAATCTGGAATTTCTGCATAGAGATATGCCTTGTCTTGATTTCTTAAAATCGGAATACCAAGTTGAATTAAGGAATAAGTTCCATTTGTTACTGCACCAGCATGACCCCCAGAAACTGTTGTAGATGCTGCAAGTGTAAGTGAAGTGGTATTGACTGCAGTAACTCTATTGAATGTTTCATCGCCAGATCCAGTTTGATATCTGATAATATCACCTACCTTAACTCCGGTGAATACTTTTCCTGGACTTACAAGCGTATTTCCACCACTGATAGTTCCACCAATAACTCCATTGGGAAGACTAAATGAATCTAACAGAGAATCTGCATTAAATGTTGGGAATCCAGAAACTCCAGTTTGCTCAACTGATTTAATATCTCTAGTTCCATATGCTGTTATCGCAGCTACAGTAGCAGAAACTTCGACACCATTGATAAGTAACTGTTCTCCAACGGAGAATGAACCTGAGGTCTGTCTAACACTTACTGCACTTCCAGAACCGGCAGAAACTGCATATCCACTCGCTCCGCTGCTCTTACCCTTAATGAAGGAAGATGTTATGAGTCCAAGTGGACCTACTGGTGTGTTTAAAGTTAAAGAAGTATAAGTTTGAACATCATACAAATATAAATCCCAATTTGTGTTTGCACCTTCATATGCAGATCCTGTTAAATTGAAGGTGTAAACCCTAGCATCTCCAATTTTAGATCCACCACCATAAAATTGGTCATAAAGATCTATAGATTCTTTTTGCTTTGGTGCTCCAAATACATTATTGACTCTCAACAAATTTCCCATTTCGAATGGGATATTTGCTACAGAAACGCTTGTAATATCTCTTGGTTTTTCTACGTCTATAATTGTACTCGAAACCTTTTCTACATTATACCCAGCAACATACGCTTCTCCTGGAGAAATTTTAACGCACATTAAGTCATCAGAAGGCGTATTTAATTGATCAGTCGATTGATTTTCAAAGAACAGTCCATCATTTCCTAATTTGTCGTTTAAAGAATTGTGTAATGTTACTTTAAAATTATCTAATGAATAATGTCCAGATTCCTCATAAATTCTTTCTGCAATATAATCGCCAAGTCTATTGAGCTGGGTCTTGTTTTCAATTTTTTTTATTCTTCCTTTATCTACCCTAAGAAGTTCTACAAAATCTTTATCGTTAGTGTCTGTGAGTAACTTTTTAGTGAGGGTGAGGTTTATCTGCAGTCTGTCTGCACCAGGGGCAGCATAATTCGTAAATCCCTTTGCATTATCATATAGGGAATCCTCATCTTTGGCATTGAGAAGAAGTTCCTCTATTGTCAATCCAACCCTATATGATGGGGCATTTGTATAGTAATCTAATATTAGAGTTTGTTTTGAAACCTGTGCGAAATAACCCCTGATAAAATAAACACCATCTCCAATTGATGCTGCAGATCCAATAGAAGTTGCGTTTAAATTTATAAGTGATGCAAATGGAGTTCCAGCACTAATTGTGGTATTTCCGTATGTTACATTTTCACTGGCATACAGTAATTCTCCATCTTCAAATTGATCAAATACAAAATTATCATTAGAGTCTATGTATTTTACATAGATTGTTATATCTTCAACATCTCCGCCATCTGGAAAAGCAACATATTGGATGGATGCCGTAGTTCCGGAAGTTTGTCCAGCTATCTTCTTTCCGACAAATTTATCTATGTAAATCGATACATCAACACCAAATGCTGACGAATTGAGTTTTACTGCATAGAATTGGCCATCATAAGCAATATTTCCAGGAATTACTACAGTCCCTTCTTTGAAGACGTAACTTCCAAATTTTTCTACCTGGTTCTGCAGTATTGATTGCAGAGTGGTTAATTCTCGTGCCTGAACTGGAAATCCTGGCTTAAATAAGACTTTATAAAAGTTTTTATTTGCATCAAAATCATCATAATATGGATTGATATTTAAGTCTGTTTTTTGTGCCATCTTTTTTAGAATTCCAGAATGATTTTAACGTCTTCTTTTTGTCTAAGATTTCTCTCAACTTCGGGTCTATTATCAATGTAGAGAACATCGCCCGTCTTTTTATTTATCTCAGGATTTGCAAGTCCTCCTACAAAATTAACACCCAAGCTAATTGCATTATAAGAACTTCCAGTAAATCCTGCTGCTACTGTAGTACCAGTTGCTGATGTGAAAGAAATACTATCAACATTATTAAATTCTATGATTTTGGAGTTAATTCCAATGGTTGTTCTATCTTCCTGACTAACTCCGTTTGTAAGGAATAAAGATCTATCTCTAAAGTATTTTAGAACTTTTGTACTACTATCATATGAGGCAACATATCCCTTTGCAATTTCTGTCGCAGATTGTGTTTGGGATACAATCTCACCTACTGTTGGTGTCCCAGTATAACCATCGTCAAGTTTTAATGCATATAGTGAAGAATATGTAGATCCTATGAAAGTTGTCACTCCAGCATATTCTTTTGGATTCTTAATAATTCCAACTTGAGAAAATTTTGTACTGATTGGAAAATCTTTTGTGGAGTCGTCAAATCTTGCATAAATTAAAACTCTATCTGCTCCTAACTCAGTGTAGACATCATAACCATGTCCCTTGGAAGGTGGAATAATTGGAATTAAGTTGGCAGCACTCGATATAGTCCCACCTCTTTTCAAATCGACAATACCAAAAGTATAACCTTTACCGCCATTAACTATATTTGTAGAAGTAATAGCACCATTACTATCAACATTAATAGCAACTTTACCTCCAGTACCATCTCCAAGAATATCATATGTTGATGCTGTGTAACCGAGTCCAGCACTCTTAATATATACCTTTTTAATTTGATTATCGTTTATATCAGAATCTCCAGATTCTCTAACTGCTTGAATTTGAGTATCTGAAGTAGTTTCCCAATCATTTGGTAATACTATATACTCCGTCGAATCAAACTTAATTACATCACTTGGGGAGATTGAAAATAAGTACTTCCAGACATATCCATCTGCACCAGCACTGAAAGGTTGTAGATCTGTTGAAGTTGGTTCAAATTTAGATCTTTCTCCCTTCAAATTGTTTCCAGAAGAACCATTATCAATGCAGATGTAAACCTTAAAATCACTATTAATTACATAATAGTTTGCATCATACAATCTACTAGTTCCGGAATTTGGAGTTATACTTGAAGAACTATAATCATGCCTATACATGTCATAGGCAGTATTTGTTACCCAATCGACTTTTCTTACAACTCTTCTAATATTTGCCGAGGTAACTCTTCTACCAAATACACCAGTATCCCTATAATGGTAAAGGTATTGTAGATTGTCTGTTGGGCTTGGTGGTCCCCCTATAGCAGTATTCCAATCGGATGTTCTACCAAACCCAGAAGCAGTTGGATTTGGTAGACCCAAAAATACGTAGTAAGAATTATTGTCATCCAATACAGAATCTACAAAATTACTAGCATTCAGTATTCTAAATTGATCTGTTACAACAGCAGACATATTAACTCAGTTTTTTAGATATTTATAATAGTTTTGGAAGAGCACCTGTTGATCTTATACCAACGTTTCTTCTTTGAAGAATCGGGTATGTAGAAAGTCCGGATACAATATTACCCGTAACTCCTATTGAAATTGGATTGGATGATCTTTGCAATCCACCAATATTAGACAATCTTCCCCAAGAATATCTACCTACAGGGTAATCAATAGTTCCTGTGGTATTAATTCCACTTATATTTGATCCAGAGTGTACTCGACAAGTAACAACTCCACTGACAGTATTTAAAGAATCGACAATGTAAATATTATTCAAATATTCGGTTCCAATTCCAATTACATCACTATCGGAAGACTGAATAGAAGTAACTCCACTTCCAACAAATGTATCAAAAATATAAATTGGATAACCAACCTGAAGTTGTGAAACCGTAAGCGAATCAAAAGTAAATTCTATGGCAAGGTTTGGTGAAGATGTCGATGTAATTCCAACAATAGATCCAATATCGCCTTGAATTGTTGTAAATTCTCTCATAATTTCAACAGATCCACTAGTGGATGTTGATATACCATTGATTACTATGGCATCAAATGGAAGCAAATCTGGATCTTCATACTTAAACAATTCTACAGTATCGACAAATATTTGTGTATCGCTTGTTGAAATATCTCCAATAACATATGCGACTGGATATATTAGAGATTGTAGAGAATCTCTGGCTTTGGAAACGATTTCACCATTTATTTTTCTATCAACTTTTTGTTTTGTCCAATTTAATGGTCTATAATACTCGTCAGTAATTCCAGGACCTGAGTATAGTCCGGTTTCAAACTTATTAGAGAAAGTCAAATCTGTAACGGTTCTCTCATCTTGAGCTAGAAACTCTTGAGTGCCAGATACTTGAACAGTATCACCTTTCTTTATAGTTTCATTAATGCTGGTTACAACTTCAACATCAAAATCAGTTCCTTTGTAGAAGTAAATTGCAATACTATCATCTGGTTTTGGTGGCGTAGTAAACGTAAATGATGTTCCTCCACCAAATTCATAGTTAACTCCAGGTGTCTGTAAAACTCCATTTATAAAGATTAATAAAGCATTGGTGAGATTAATTCTGGATTCAGGATCTTGTTCGAAACTGAGAAGATCTCCATTATAGTAAAGTGGGAATCTCCTCTTAACGCCATCTTGATATTCACTGATAGAATCAATAAAATCGAGTTCTCCAAATTCCCAAGAAGCAAACCTATCGGTATATGTTTCAAGAACAATCATTTCAAAATCATAAATTGGTGAAGATAATCTTGAGTCAGTAACTAGACCGATTGGTTTGAAGACATCTCCTCTTCGGAAAGCATATCCGTTTCTAGAAATTTTAAAGTCATCAACACCGAAATATGTTGTGGCAATTCCAACGTTACTAACATTGCCAACAGTTAAACTAATTGATAATCCAATTCCAGTTGCTGATGTTGAACCAATACCAAGTCTAGATACTCCTTCTACGGAGAGATTTTCATAAGATGGTGGAGAAACATAAATTGCAGGATCGTTGTATCCGGTTCCACCAGCACCAATAGTAAATGCTAATGTCCCTCCGGCACCAATAGTCGCAGTTATATTTGCTGGAGTACCACCAGGATCCTGTGTCGAATCATAAATGGTAACACCAATAGCAACTAAACCATTGTATCCTGACCCGTAAGAACCCCCTTCTAGTCCTGTAGTTATGCCAGATATAGAACCACCAGCGCCGATAATAGCAGTGACAGATGCCCCTACAAGTGGTGCAAAACCAAGACCTGGAGTAGATCCTAATGAAACAATTACCCCTCCTCTTGGAGTCTCATTTTGATTTACATCATAATCGGAAATAACGTATTCTGGTGGATCCGTGTTTGGTCTTGAAATTCCGGAAAATATTATAGTGGTTATTCCGGATACGGTATCTTCTAAGATATCAAAGTTACCTCTTGGATTATTTGCTGTTGTGGGTTGTTGGAAAACACCGTTTAAAACGACAATTCCACTACCACCAATAGTTCCAATTCCTGTTGTATCTGCTCCACCAACTTTTAGAGTAAATGTTCGTCCAATACCGTTAAATTCATTCGCTATATCATCATATATCTTATTTGTAGCATATTCAGATCTTAGGAATGTTCTTCCACTAAATGATGATGTTTCAAAATCCAAATTATATTTGGTTTTATCTAATTGCGGATTTCCGCGTGGAGGATCTGTGAAATGTATTTCATTTTCTACAATATTAAAGGATCCTCTATAGATATATGCTACTGTAGATGCACTATGAGTCGATGCTGAAGATCCAACAAATCCTCTACTAGTCTCAACAAGATTGAATGTTCCTGTATTTGTGATCGGACCATCAGTTGTCGTTCCTAATCCAACATTATTTACTCGAACATATTCATCATTTATCCTCAATAAATCTGATGGATTTAAAGAAGATATGCCACTTAAAGCAAACAATGTTTGTCCAACACCAATAGTATCGGATAATGTATGTGAGATATTTGTGAAAATTAATGGATGTTGAATAAGATTATCGATTACAATTATCGACTTCTCATTCTTTTTGGCCATTTCAAATTGATGGATGTTTCCTCCACCAAGATCAGTGAACGTTACCGCCACTCCACTTCTAGTTGTCGATATTTGGAATTGATCATAATTTCTATCTAATACCACCGCAAATACATTAGATGGTAAAAGACCCGTCGTTACTCCATCAGTATATGTGAGAGCAGTGGTTGCTAGACCAACGATTGAAGATTTTGGTGTATAAATTAACTCCTCATTATCTTTGAAGAAGTGGTTTGTAATATTAAATTCGCCAGTGGCGGCATCTAAAACATTTGTGTCTTGCGGATCAAACACTTTGACAAAAATAGGAGTTCCTTCATTTGTCATTTTAAAGTTGGTTTTATTAATTCTATCGCCACTAATGGCATTGAAGAATCTTAAATCAATATATTCTCTAATGTTTCCATATTCGAGATCTGGAGCAACATTCTGTGTGTCCAATTCGTCATAAAAACATTGACTAAATGTAGAAATTACAATATCTTGTGTCGAATAATCTGGATCTGGATAGAATTTAAGTTCTAATTGAGAACCAGCATTATATCCACCAAAAGTTCCCATACCAATAGCAGTATCAAACGTTGATATTCCACTAACACTGAGTAAAGCTGCTTGCTGAACATAAACATCGAAGTTATTATCCTGAATCATCATTACTTGATGGACGGATTTTGTTGATCCAATACTTACTTCGATTAAAGATTTTGCACAATTAAATAGATTCTTATCAATTGATAGGATGGTTGTTGCTCCAACTCCTACATTAAAATCTGACTGATATACCACAGATCTTTCAGATCCTTCTGGTTGCCTATCCAATCTAAAGCTATAATTACCAGTTCCATTTGCTGTAGTTCCAAATCCAACGACTTTTGTTCTAAAGACGTTATCACCATAACCGGTATTGGTATAATTTATGGATAGTGTTCCACCAGAACTATCTGCACCAAATGATCCTATAAAGTTATTGGATAGATTGCTATTATTTTTAGAATCGAAATAGTATTCCGAAAGATATGTATTTGATTCGTCCGCAGTAACATACAATTCAACAAAATTCATCTCATTTGTTTCAATATTTGTTATCTGAACGTTTGCATATATGGATTCATATTCAGAATTATCAAATGATACTATACTTGACGTAGATCCTGAAGTTACAACTCCAGCAGAACTTACGAGATCAATAAATCCTATGGATGATGTGCCAACTCCAGTAGCCGAATCTTTAAATGTGCTTCTTATGATTTTCAGATCATATTCGATATTGTAAGGATCGTTGGGAATAAATCTTAAATAACTATCGCCAAATTCATCAGATATAATATCCAAATCACCAAATTTTTCATTTGGTGAATGTAAAGTTGATGTAATACCAACATTACTAATACTTCCCTTCTCTACAAGGAAGTCATCATTTCCATCATTTAATACAACAATCTCTGAGAATTGAACTTCACTGCGATCTAGATTTGTAATTCTAATTAAGAAACTGTCGAATGAGATAGCGGGATCTAACTTAAGAAGATTTAAATACTCACTTGGATCGTCTTCAAAATATGAGAATTGTCCACTAATGTCATCTATTGCAAGAGCATCATTTCCAATATTTCTATTATAGTCAGTTAATTTTACATTTAATAGCGTTAGATACTTTGAAGTTCCATCCAATACATCGTCATCTTTTGCAAAGTCAAAATCATAAATTGTATCTACTCTAATGTCGCCAATAAAATCGCGAACTATGGTTGTTTCATTAGTTCCAGAAAGATCTGAAGCATCTGAAGTTGAGGTAATCCCTGTATCTGCAAAATCCTTCAATCCGCTAGTATGGAGAAGTGGTTTTACAGATTTTTCTACTTCACCGTATTCTTTGCTACTCTTTACTGAATATGAAAGATTCTGATAGTAATCATTATTAGGTGTTACTTGGAAATCATAGTTCAATTTACCAATCTCATCAGACCATCCGATATTCTGAGGAATTGAATAACCGACAGTAAATAATCCCGAATTAAGTTCTATATCATCCACTGTGGCGACGGTTCCGGAAGATTTGCCAATTATTGTTTCTCCAGCAGAGAGTCGATAATTGCCAAAAACTTTCAATCTTGTTCCATCATAACTGGAAACAAATAAATCTCTTATAATCTCATTGCTTATTAATTGTTCGCCAATACTAAACTCCAATCTCTTCTGCTTAACGTCAAAAGTTGGATAATCATCAATATGTACCAACGAGGCAAATCCATCTTGAATTGTTTTTGCAATTCCAGTATTGGTTGTCAATCCACCATTATTAGAATCGGATAGATTAAATACGACCCTATGGTATGGAGATGTTTCAAGATAACTATCAACAATTAAGAACTTATATCCATAATCTTCAGAATTAAACCCAGACCCATCGGCACTATATTTCTGTATACCTTCAACAAATACTTTATCGCCGGAAGCGAACGGGTATGTAGAAAATCCTAATGGTGGAACAGTTATCAAACAAGTAAATATTCCAACGGATTCCGATTCTATTCTTTGGATTGTGATGCCATTTGTATTGTTAACGGTAAGAACTTCAACAGAATTTTCCGGAAGTCCTTTTGGATTTTCTATAATCTCTATAGTCTGAAGAGATTCGCCAATCAGAGTAGACTTTAGAACTCCAGTTTCAATTTTTTCGCCGGTTGAAGAATTTACTAAAATAATATCTGGTTCGACTGTATATCCAGTTCCACGCTTATCAACTAAAACATAATCTAATGTATTTGCATTGATAGTAATAATATTTGGAGATACAAACGCTGATGGATTTAATGTTGGATCAAATGAATATTCAAATTCTTCATTTTTAATTCTTAATTGTTTTATGTTTCCAATAGATGATGATGTTGGAAGTATGTACGCATCCTTTCCTTCTGAACTTATAATGTTACTGACAATAGGTGGTTTCTTATATCCATATCCACCAGAAATGATCTTAATTTTGTCAATTCCACCAGTTGCTGTTTCTGACGTTGTAGTATATTCTAAAACATCACATTGATTTTCAAAATATGAAAGACTTTCTGGAACTCTGTCAAGAACAAATTCAAATGTTGTTGTTCCCACTCCGACAATATCATATTTTGCATTGTAGGTACTATCTACAAAAATAATCTCAGAATAATTTTTTACGTCACTATCGGCAGTACTTATGAAACCAGTTTTTTCTAAATTATAGAAAAGTATTTGTGGGAGATCTGCATCATAATGTATAGTCAGAGATGCCTCTGAAGAAACACCAATAGTTCCAACTGCAGATAAAGTGAAAGATGTCGAAGATCCGATAGAAATAAATTCATTGTTAAATTCTTTATCTCTATAAATCTTAAAATCATACCCGGCAAGAGATGAATCTGATAGATCAAAAACTAAATTATTATTTTTTACAGAGGATATTCTTGGATTGACTATAGATAGAGATTGAGCACTTCCACCAGTTCCGGTAATATCTATCGTCGTTGGTGGAACATTTAAAGAATCTATGTAAGTATCACATAGTTTTATAGTATCGGAATCAACCTTAAAAACGTAGTAATCGCCAGTCGTGAGTCCAGAAGATACGGTATCGGCGGTATAATAAACTTTATCCCCTGTGAATAAACCATGCTCATCAATACTAATGGTATTAGCGTCAGTATTGACATCAGAAGATCCAAAATCGAGAAGATTGATAAGTAGTCTATAATTATCTCTATAAACCTTAACGGAAGTTGAAGTTCCAATTCCCACAGATAGATTTGGATTTACATTCAGATCAACAACGTCACCAACTTCAAGATCGTGAGCGGATGATGTTGTAACAGTTGCTATTATTTTTTCAACCGTTCCAGTAATTTGACTATAATCAGTCTCGAAGTAATATAGATCATTATCACTTCCTCCACTATGGAAGAATAATTCTTCGGAATTTGCTGAGGTTTTTAATCCAATAAGATTTATTCCTTTATGTACTACAAAAAGGTTGGTAGGTATATTGCTGGTGTTTGTTCCGTCAGTTGAAATTGAGAGCGTTGTTCCATTGCTATTGTAAATAACTCTTTGATTATTTTTAAATGGATGATTTTCCAAATAAATTGATCTAGTTGGAATTGATCTTTCAATTCCATTTACATCGCCAAAATCAAGCGTAGTTAAATATGATGTTCCAACAGTGGTTCCAAATCCAACAGATTCTAGTGGATTGAAATACACAATATCATTTATTTTTGAATCAAAAAATTCAACACTCTTATCAATTGTAAATGAATCTGGTATGAAAGTTATAATTGAATTTGCTTCGTGAGGAACCGATATTAATCCTCTCTCTACCCTGATTATATTTCTATTTTTATAAAGACCAAGAACTTTTAATGTTTCTGTTCCAATTCCAATACTACTTCCTATAGAAATATTTTCGGGAATCTTGGAGACATAAATTTCAGTTCCGCCAATACTTGTTGCAGCAGATATTGAAGATATCGCTACAGAATTCTTATAAGGAACACTTATCTTGTGAACACCATTAAGAACTGAAAGGGATGTGGAGAATCCGGAAATGCTTACGTAATCCCCAACGTTTAGGGAATGGTTTGGCAATATGGAGATTCTAGTAGTATTCCCATCGCCCCATGTGAATATAGTATTTTCGTAGGTTGTTGTAGAAGTTGCTACGGAAATGACATTTTTTCCGTTGAGGGATGATACTGCAGCATTAGCACCACCACCATTAGATTGTGTATTATCAAATTCTAAAATATCATTGATTTTATATCCTGATCCAGAATTTTTTACGACAAATTCTTCTACAACTCCTTGAGATACGGATTCTACTAAAATCCTTTGCTTTTCAATGTCATCGAGATCTGGAATAAAATCATATCCAGCATTATCATCTGATACTTTATATGGTAAAGTATTTCTCAGTAAGTTTGAATTTGAAAAATCGAACGACTGAGTTAATGTGATATTTTCTTCAAGTGTTTTGGATTTATATTCATTTCCAATAAAATATGGAAACTCAGTATTGCCAATATTGTTAATAGTTGCAACATATGCATATACACCATTTGGAAATTCTGCCGTTTTTGCAAATCTTCCATTTTTATTATCCAAATCTCCATCATCAGTAAATTCATAGTCTTCAACAAAAAATCCATCGGGAATATTGGAAGGTCTATCCAATACTTTCGAACTATTCAGGGTATATCCAGATACTAATCTTCTAATAGTCGAATCAATATCTTCCGGATCAGAGTATCCATATGGACCATAAATCGGATTTCCATCATATGCCCATCCAATAATTCCTGAAGTATTGTTAGATTCCTCTCCAAAAGATGTTCTTAGATCTTCAAAATAACCAGAAACAGAATATGATAGGTTATTGCTAGATTCTAATAAAATTTCATCACCATATTTGAAATTATTATTTACAGTTAGAGGTCTAATATTTGGAATTAATACAGCATTAATACCGGATGATTTAACTAATATAGAAGTTTCTTTATCCGAATAACTAATTCCAGTGCTTATAACTTTTACATCAATTATCTTACCATTTTCAATAACTGGTCTGAGTCTTGCTCCAGAACCAAGACCACTAGCATCTGTTACAATTAGATCTGGTACTGAATAATAATCTTTTCCTCCATATTGAATATTTACAGAAACTATTTGTCCATTAGAGATAATCGGAACCAGAGAAGCAATACTTCCATTTTTTATAGTTATTTTTGGATTATTTTTATAATTTAATACTGTAGATCCATATCCAGTTCCATTTTCATAAAGATATACTTGTTGAATACTACCTCTTACTATTGGTGTGGCTACAATTTCTTCATATGTTTGAGTAGTTGTACCAAATCCAACAGGATTGTATTTTATCGATACAGAAATTTTTGGATAACTGAAGTATTGATATCCAGTACCAGTATCTGAGAACGTTTCATACTTCCTTCTATTATAAGAATCGGTATCTGTTCCTGCAATTCCAGCATTACAAATCCTAAACGAATCGTTATCAATTTTTAACACATAATATTGAAAATCTGTGGAGAGACCAGTTATTGCAGAAGTTTCATAATCATATGTGATTAATTCTCCACTCTCAAGTCCATGATTTTTAAAATTGATGGAATTTGATGTGGTAGATATTCCAGATGGATTTACAATAAGTTTTCTGTTTGTATATCCAGTTCCACCATCAATTACCTTAATTTCGGAGATTGTATTTTTTGGAACAATTGTACTAAATTTATGAACACCTTCTGTTCCTGTAGAGAATCCAATTACATTGATGTTGTTGGTGTAATCTAAGAAAGATTCAAATATACTAATCGTACTATTATTCTCTACTCTTACAAAGTAAGATGCATTATTTACAAGAGTAGTTGTGCCAAATCCAACTGCAAGTTGAGAATTTCCATTTGAATTATATACTATTTCTTCTCCATTATTTAAATTGTGATTCGTTTCAAAAGAAATTCTATTACCAGTTGTACTAATTCCACCACCATCTGTGGTTGCTCTTCCATCAAAAACTATAGATCTTAATCTTTTTGTAACAATTGCATCTAAAATAGCCCCAGACCCATTTCCTCCAACAATATCCACCGATAAAATTTTATTGATATCATAATCCTGAGAATCTACATAAACCTCAGTGAAAGATCCACTAATTACTGGTTGTGCCAGAGCAGATGTTAATCCAGAAGAAATTTCTAATTTAGGAAGATTTATAACATCGAAATTTTTTCCACCATTCAGAACATCGATAGATTGTAATGGTCCATAATAAATCTTATCTAAAGATTTGTAGTTATAAATTTCAACGCCATTGATCAACATTCCAATAGGACCTGGAATTGTTTCTTCATTGGGTCCAGTTATATTAGAATCTAATGGGAATTTCTTTAGTATCTTTTGTACTCCAATCTCATTGGATCTCTGAGAATACAGTATAAAAGATTGTGGATCAACACCAGATTCTGGAATCCTAAATCTTATAGGTGAAACACCTACAAAAGACAGTGAGTGGTATAGTTTTATTTTTTTATTATCAGAAGGAAGAACTTCAACATAATAACTTCCAGTTTCTAATCCAATAAGTGGTGTTGAATTTGGTTGATAGTAAATTCTATCTCCACTTATAAAAGGAACTGCTGATGGGAATCCTAGAGTATCATAATCACCATCTGAGCTTTTATTGAAAAGATTTTCTTCGGAAGTTATTGAGACAATCTTAGTAGATTTGTTTATAGTATACCTATACTTATAGTCAGAATCTAATGCGGCAGATGGTAGGGAATTAGACGCCACATACACATAATCTTCTGCCTGCGAATATAAATTTTGTATATCGGAAGTAATTACATTATTGCCATATTTTATAGGAACCCCCGAACTGCTTGCAGTATTAGTCTTTCTTCTTAAATCATATTCTTTAGAAGGATCTATATCAAAAGATCCACCTTCAATTTGAACGGTAAAGTCTGAAATAATTTGTGCTATTCTTGGATCATCACTTTCAGTAGCTAAAATTTCGCTATCTCTTTCCAAGAGTTCTACTCTATCGCCAACCTTAAGACTGGATCTATCGATATTACTTCCTAAAACGTAGTTTGATCCTATCGATAATACTTTATATCTTGCAGATGTATTATAAATCCAAGAGTTCGCAAAAATTTCTTTATAGGTTTTGTCGTCTTTAAGATTCTGAATAATATCTCCAATACTCTTAACGGTTATTATATCTCCTTCGTACACAGTAACTTCACGTGAAGTTGGCACAAAGTCATTCAATACTCCAAGAATTCTAAATTCAACTTTCTTTTCAGTATTTCCATTTTCGTATCCAAAATAAATTTCATTATTTCTAATTAATGAATTTTTTGGTATATTTTCTTCAATTCCAGTGCAGTCTAAAAATTGATTTAATGACTTACTCGCATAAGAAATTGCATTGTCACCAAAAACAATAGTTCCACTTTCCGGAAAACCAATTGTAGAATCTACAGTAATTACTGACGATAGAGCGAGAGTTGGTGTTAATGTTCGTGTGTTTGGTGTTATAGTGAAACTGCCTTCAATTGCAGAAAATTCACTATTACCAACAAATAATTTAAGTTTATAATATTGCTTATTATTTCTATTGAATGGCTCTACTACAGAAACGGAAGCAGTAGTTGCCGAATCTGTAGATTTTACGATAGACTGTCCGGTCAAATCTAATGGATTTTCGCCGGATATAACTTCTATAATAATTACTTCTTCTCTTACATAGTTTGCAGAAGAAGGTTTAATGAGATAATCCTCCAGATTTATAATACTAGGATTCTCATTATAAAGAACATTGAATAAAATTCTAAACGATTCGTCTGTTCCTTTTGCTTTATAAAAATTATTCGCCTGTCTTAAGAAATTACCTACATTTAACTCTGGAGTAAAATCGGTTTTTTCTAGACCTGGAGCAAAAGTATATTTTAATTTTTGATAAAATTCTTTTAAAAATAGAGTACTTAAGTTCTCTACTGTTGAACCTGCAGAATGAGATGCCGCACTACTTGTTGAAAATACTAATTCCTCTTGATCCAGATCTTCATGATAATCGGTAATTCCACTAAATCCACGAATACATCCAATAAAACTAGTTGAAGTTTTTTCGGTATATGTGATGATCTCATCATCAATTTTTAGAAGTCCATAATTTTTTGGAAATCCTTTAGTTGTATCTACCTCTATGGTTGTATACTCATTATCAACCCCTACAGACAGGGTAGTTGATCCAACTACTACTTCTGGAGTAAGATTTTCTAGTTTTAAGTATTGATCTAAATTTTCCGCAATATCAATTGGACCACCCTGATATTCTTGGGAAATGTAGTATTGTTTTAAAAATTCAGTAGTATTTGGAGACTCTTCCAATATAAAACTTGGAAGCTGACTCTCAATAATCTGCTGAACTTTAACTCTAGAATCAAATCCAGTCTGTATCATATTAGTTTCTTGCTAAATTCCCGTTTGAGTAACTTGAAGTATAATAATCTCTAGAAAATACATTTCCAGTTATTTCATCACCTGAGGCGATTACATCTCTTACCATATTTATCGTGCTTTTGGAAACATCAAATGATATATACAAGTCTTTTAGACCAAGAACATCATTTGATTCTGGGAATGCTTGAATTTCAACAATACCGTTTTCTCTATTTGTTGATACTATATTAATGCTGCCAAGTTTAATTTCACCTTTTACATAATCAACACTTCCTGCGGATTTTGAAATTACTCTTTCAGTTCCATCAGATAAAATTTTGACGACTGATATTACTCCGGTTTTAAGATCTGGATTTGGAACATCTGTCAAATAGACAATTGCAGACTCTCCTGAAATATTAAATCCAGTTGATTTAATGTTATATCCACCAGCATTTACATGGAATCTATTTCCAAAGCACAACTCATATTGTGCAAATTGATTCAGCGACGCTTTTAAATCTCTTCTAATTCTTACTTTAGTGATATTAGAAGTAATCGCAGAATCAGTGGTGTCTATTACACGAAGAACTTTACTATACTTAAATCTTCCGCCAAATTTATTAAGATCCAATGTTCTTGAATACTTATATAGAGTATTCAAAATTTTGGTTTTGAGTGCATCCGTAGTAGAAATTTGTGAATTATTGTAATATACGGAAGAATCTATTTCAACATAAAGGATTTTAAGATCTATAATTTTAGGATTAATTCCCGATACAGTATATTGCTTTAGCTGACTAAGAATTCTAGACTTATTGAAGTCGGAAACAAAACTTCCATTCTTAGGTTTAATGCTTAAGACAACGTTTCCAAATTCTGGTGGATCCAATTCTTCTCCACCAACAACAGCAACAGACTCAGTATCTGGATATATTCTCTTTATAATTGCTTCATAATCTCTAGATGTTACCGCTCTATTCTGTGCAGAATATATTCTTGGCGCATAATATTTGATAGAATCGACCGGTTCAATGTCCGATCCATTTTGTGCAGGTTGATTGGTTGTGATTGTAATTGAACCTGGACTAATCAATGTTCCTACGGCAGTAACAATACTTCCTGCAAAGGAGAACGAACTTGCACCGTTTCCTTCTTCACCATCAGTTACAATGTAGTTTGCGGTAATTATAGTTCCATCGCCACCTACGTAATCGCCA
>Ga0222714_10000708_pt1 | contig 38113 bp, 29 predicted proteins | sample C33_3DmetaG_FD_165048 | JGI IMG/M metagenome (GOLD analysis project Ga0222714, IMG submission 165048) | Estuarine water microbial communities from San Francisco Bay, California, United States - C33_3D | ecosystem: Environmental > Aquatic > Marine > Unclassified | place: USA: California...
CGACGAGACAGAAGACTGCAAAAAGCAAAAAAGTAAATTGGCGGGATTTGGAAACGGTAACGCTCATGTGATCGCTCGCTGCAAAGGGACTCGCGGTTATCGCGGTCGACTCACTATGTCATTGACGGGGATCAATCTAACGAGCGATCCAGGGAACGGAAGTTTACAAGAGAATGAATAACTTAGGGGTTTACGCAACAATTAGTTGCATTAACTGAATACACTAGCGCCTCGCGGTAAGCGCCGCTGAAATCGAGCGCACTTCTCCGCCACGTCTGAGCTCGAGCAACACCTTATCGCCGATCGACAAGGTTCTCAGCAAAGTTGAATAAGTTTGTAAATCGTTGAGAGCCTGTCCATTTAATGACAAAATAATGTCACCTTCGCTAAGCCCCGCAGTTTCTGCGGCGCTGCCGGGAGTGACGCCAGTGATACGCACGCCCTCGCCAACATAGGCGAAGTCCGGCACAGTGCCAAGGCTCGCCCTACGCTCCTCAGACCCCGATGGCGCAACTGCAATCGGCGCATTCGCAAGTGTTACCCTTAGCGGATCGGTGCGCTGACCTAAGTAGATCGCTGCTTCCTCGAGCCATGAGGCCACCGCTGAGAGGCCCTTGTAGTCGATTTTCGCCGCGCTATCGCTAACGCGGTGATAGTCGGTATGAAGCCCCGAAAAGAGATGAATGGCGGGTACGCCATTATTGAGAAAACTAACGTGATCGCTGCTCGCAATGGTCTGGGCCGGCAGCTGCGATTCGACACCTATTGTGTAGCCAATGCCCTGCGCCATAAACGGCCACTCGTAGGCGCTCTCACTACCGAATACCTGAAGCTTACGTCCCTCAAGCCTGCCCACCGCGTCTAAATTGAGCATTGCATAGAACTCAACCTCGCCCAAGGCGCGAGGCGGCGACGACACGAAATGCTTGGAGCCCAAAAGGCCGGCCTCCTCGCCACTGAAGGCGACGATCACGATTGGCCGCACCGGCGTGAAAGCGCGCTGAAGCTTGGCGGCGACTTCGATGAGCACAGCCACACCCGAGGCGTTATCGTCGGCACCGGGAAAAGGAACTCCGCGTTCATCAAGCCCGAGGTGATCGTAGTGCGCCCCGAGCACAACCGGCTGGTGTGCAAGCGTTGGATCGCTGCCGGGGATAAGGCCAACGATATTGCTAAGCTGCTGCGCGCGGCCGTCCGCCAACGTGTCGTGCCACGTTTGCAGATAGCTGCCGCCGATTGCGTGTAGACCGATGCGCCGGAATTCGCTCTGAATATAGCGTGCGGCCTCTTCGATGCCCCCGTCCTGCTCTGCTTCGCCAATTGCGCCGCGCGCATCGGCGAGGTTCGGAGAGGACAAAGGATTGGTAATGCCGCGTCCGAGCATTGCTGTCGCGGTGAGCTGCTCTACATGACGCGCAAGATTGGCTTGTAAATATTTCGGCGGCAAATCGGCCAGCGCAGGCACGGCCGGCAGACTCGCGAGTGCGCGTGTCTTTGCTCTCTCAGGATTGTGCCAGACGAGGGGTGACTCACTGCTTGCCCATACGCCTTTCACATCGTTGGTGGGCGCATCGCCAAGGAAGCTCAGATAGGAGTATTTACCGTAGTGCGGGAGTTTCTCGATCAGCCCTGGCTGCGCCGCACTGCTATCGATAGCGATAAAGCCGAGCGCCAGCTCATCCGAACTCGGGTGCCGAGTCACGAAAACCGAGCTGCGATCCTGCAAGTCGATTTCAATTGTGCCCAGAGAAAGGCCGTTCTCGCGCCGGCTTACATCCCCCGATGCGGCCTCGATCGCAATATCGGCGAAGCGATTGTTGATGCCTAGAACCCAGACACTCGAATCCGCAGGCAGCGACTCAATCTCATCATCCCGCACGATGCGAGCATTGACGCCTTCGCCAAAGTTCGTGGCAAGCTCTCGCCACTGCTCCTCGGTAAGCGCAGTATCCGCGTTCTCGAGATCAGGCGCTCGCGTTTCCGCACCTGCAGAGGGAACAACGAACGTCATTGACGATGCCCCAAAAAGTTCACCAATAGTCCGCGGCGTCTCGGCGCGGTCGAGTGTGCGGAATAGATCGTAATAGGGATCGACGACCACCGCCTCGAGCGACGAATAATTGTCGGCAAGAAAACCCTCGGCGCGCTGACTCAGCGTAACGTCAACAAGTTGCGGCACATCGCTTCCTGCATAGTAAAGCGCGACGGGCACGGTAAAGGCAAAGGGGGCTTCATCCTGAATCTGCGCAAACATGAGGCGTGCCTTGTCGCCGCGTTCTTCGAGGACCGAGACGGCTATTTCTGGCGCGCCTTTGCGCGTAACCCACTGGGTGAAAAAAGACTGCAGGTCACGCTCGGCGAGCGCTGAAAAGTGCGTCGCTATGTCAGAAAACGACGCGCGTTTAAATTGAAAATCACGATAAAATTGTTTGAGTCCGCGAACAAATAATTCATCGCCGAGCTCGAGGCGAAGCATGTGCCAGAGCATCAGCGTCTTGCCATAGCCTATCGCCTGCGACGCGGCCGAATTGCGCGAGGTAAATTCTTCGAGCGGAAAGTCCGCTGCCTCGCTCACGTAATTTTTAACCCTTGCCAGCATTTCCTTGCGGTATTCGGGCCCTCGCCCTTCGACTTCTTGAAACAAATGGTCGGCTAAATAAGCGGTGAGTCCCTCGCTCCAATTGCCTGATTCGTAGTCGGGATAGACGCCGTTGCCCCACCAGTTATGCAAGATCTCATGAGGGTAAGACGAATCGATAATGAAGGGGAAGCGAATGATTTGCTCACCCAGGAGCGTAAAAGACGGCATGCCATACCCCGTCTCCCAGAAATTTTCGACCAGAGCGAATTTGCTATAAGGATAAGCGCCTAGAAGCGGTTCATAGAGTGCGAGATAGCGTTCGGTCGCGTCGAGGTATTTAGCGGCGAGATTCGAATCGGGCGTTCGCAGCAGCGCTAATACTTCAACCTCTCGCGGGTTGCCATCGCTCGCGAGCACCGACTGATAAGTCGACGTGTATTCGGTAAACGCCGCAGCGATTAGGTAGACCTCTTCCATTGGTACATCGCTGCGCCAGCCGTTATCACCGTCTCTGTTGCCTTGGCTTATGCTCTGCCAGCCACGCGCAGAGTCGGCGAACTGAACCTGCATCTCGAAGGTGACTAATTCGTCACCGAATGCCGGAATCCAAGCGCTTCCCCTATTAAGATAAACGCCGCGCGAATCGATGATGCCTGAGGTTTCCGAGAAACTCTGCGAATACTGGGCCCCGGTTTGCCGTGTTTCATCAAACAGCGTGCCCGAGTAGGAGAGCTCTAAGGGTTGCCCCCTGCGCCGAGGCAAGTCTACAGAATAACGCGCTGTGCTCGCAGCAAGGCCGCCGGTCTCGTTAATCCCTTGCGCGGGCTCGGCAGAGACGTTGCCTGTCTCGCGAAAGCCGCGCGGCCGGTTAGTGATCTTCAGATTGGCATTGAGCGCAAACGCGATATCGCTGCGTCCAAAACTTTCAGGCAAATCGATCCTATCGGTAACCTCGAGGCGATTGTTGTAAGGGTCGATTGTCACGGTAAGGCTGTGGTGGACAGACGCACGTTCGGATGCTGCCGCGTTAGCAGCCTCGTCTGGTTCCTGAGCGAACAGATTTTGGACCGAGACGAGGCTCAATAAGCCGAAGACGAGCGAGCGCGACATTTAGTTCGCACTCGAATTAGCCAGAAGTTCGAGCGCGTGGGTGTGATCCCAATCGGCTATATGCAGCTGAGAGGTACCGTCCGGCGTTCTCGTCGTACTCCAAGCAAGCTGATCGCCGCTAGGTGAGAATACGGGAAGGATGTCCGTTCCCTCTGTATTGGTCACCCTGACCGGCGCGTGCGCGCCGTCTGCATCGATTAGGAAAAGTTCGAAATTAGAATGGCCCAGCTGATTACTCGAGTAGATCAGGTACTCACCGCTCGGATGGTAGTAAGGCGCCCAAGCAACCATGGCATCTGCGGTGAGCTGTCGTTGCTTGCTGCCGTCGGCATCCATTGTCCAAATCTCCGCGCTATTGCCATCGGGATTGAATCGACGCCAAGTAATTTTGCTGCCGTCTGGGCTAAAGAAGGGCCCTCCGTCGTAGCCGGGTGAGCGCGTGAGCTGCCGCACGTTGCTTCCATCCGCATCCATGACATACAGGTCCATAAAGTAGGAGCTGTCGTCTTCGAACAGCGCCTGCTCGGCGCGGCTTAATGTACGCGAATACGCTTCTCGGTTCGACGCGAATAAAATCTGCGAGCCGTCGGCGGAGTAGGAGCCCTCGGCATCGTAGCCGTCGCTGTTGGTTATATTTCGCGCACCGGAGCCATCGGCATTGGCGACATAGATGTCGTAGTGGCGGTCATAGTCCCAGCCATACGCGCGCTCGATTCCGCTTTCGCGAATAGCGATTTCTTCGGCCTGCTTTGCCAACGCGTTCGGATCTTCGTGTGTTGACGAATACATCACCAGATCCTGTGTCGGATGTATCCACGCGCAGGTAGTTAGACCGATGCCGGGGGAGACAAGTCTGCTTTCGCCGCTCGCAAGATCAAGGACAAAAATCTGATAGAAAGGGTTATCGCCTAGCTGCTCGCTCTGATAGATCAGCTCGCGTCCGTCCGCACTGAAATAACCCTCGCCCGACCGAAGGCTGTCGGTAACCAACTGCCGCGTGTTGCTGAGAAGCTTACTTTCGTTCTGGACATCGGCGTAGACGCTCGGCGTAGGTTCGGCCCAAGTGGTGGCCGCGGCCATGCCATCGCTGCTGTAGCCGGATGAGTCGTCGGTGTCATAAGCAGACTGCTCGCCCGCCGGTCCACAGGCGGTTAACGCTGCAAGAATCGCCGCGGCGATCGACCCTTTTTTCAGAAAGGGCAAAAAGGGCTTAGATGAACTGCTTAGCATCGCGCGTGCTCCTGTCTTTGTGACCTGGTTATTCGGCGGCGAAGGTAAAATTTTCTTGCTGCGGGAATACGCCAAAAAGGCCGCCGGTGTGAATAAATACAATGTCTTTCGCGCCGGCGAAGCAGCCTTCGTCGCCTTTTAGAATTTCGTTTACCATGCCGTAGAACGCTTTGCCTGTGTATACCGGATCGAGGAATATTCCCTCTGCGCTGGCAAGCGCCTTGATGGTGTCGAAAACCTCGGGGTATCCGATGCCGTAGCCCGGACCGAGATAGCCTTCTTGTGTTAGTACGTTCAGCGCCTCAGTATCGATCTCGGCCCCGGGCGTGCCTTCGAGCAAATCGGCATAGCGCGTCTGCCACCGCGCGATATCCTCGCGCGCGCGCTCGGCGAAATAGACGGCACTGTCGCTAACATTTACGGCGACAATTTTTTCAGCGAGGTCAAAAATCTGATCCCCCGCAATGAGTCCAGCTTGGGTTCCGCCCGATCCGGTTGCGGTCACTATCGCGCTTGGCCTGAGCTTCAGCCGTTTAAAGTCGGCTGCAAGTTCCTCACTCGCTGCGATGTAACCCCACAGCCCTACTTCGTCGCTTGCGCCAGTTGGAATAAAATACGCTTTGTGACCCGCCACCTCGGCCTCGGCTTGAAGCTGTCTCGCATACTGAGGGTGCGCGGTTGCCCAGCCTTGCGCAGGCAAATAGCTAATCTCGGCGCCGGCTAGCAAATCCATGAAATGGTTGCCGCTGGGAATTTTTGGCTCTTCGCCGCGTAAAATCAGCTGCACCCTCATGCCGAGTCGAGCGCCCATAATCGCGGTAGCGCGGCAGTGATTCGACTGGATGCCGCCGCAGGTAATAAGGGTGTCGCAGCCTTGTCGCTTTGCTTCGGCAATGCAAAATTCGAGCTTGCGGATCTTATTGCCAGACACTTCAACGCCTGTCATCTCATCACGCTTCATCCAAAGATTGACGCCGCCAAGGCGCTCAGAGAAACGCTCAAGCTTTACAAGCGGAGTTGGCAGATTAGCAAGATCGAGTCGAGGTGGATAAAGCATTCGCGAAAGCTCTCCGAAAGCGCTGCCTAGTTAGCGGCGTCGTAGGTCTGAACCGCGCTGGGCGTGGCGAGGTCCGCAGCAGTGCTTGGCTTGAGCACTTCGCTGTAGAGGAACAGGTCTGTTAACACCGCGCGCAAATGTATTGACGCATTCAGATTGTCGACCATTTCCGAGCCGATTTTGTTCTGCTTGAGAATGAAATTGAGTGCAGCGCGTGCCTTTGCACAGTCGTCCGCAATGACCTTCTCGAATGGATCGCTGCTCTCATCGAATGCGTCAATCAGTGACTGCATCGCTGTCGCCATGCCTTGAATGGTGGGCTGGGCGTGTGGACCAGGGCCGGACTCAACGCCGGCTGGTCGTCCCTGCGCGGCGTAGGCAAGTAAAAATTCGTAGCCAGATTCGATCGTCTCGATCGCGCTTTCTAATATGCTTGATTCGGTCACGTGTGTGTCCCTCTACTACTTTCTGTGATGTCACTAGTAAATGGGGCCAGACTCTCACTGCTGGCGCAGGAAGAGCTGACCCCGTTTTTTAATGCTAGCTCGCGCGAACCTGTTCGACAGGCGCGAGTCGTTAATCGGCTTGCTTAGGCGACCATAGGTTCGGGTCGTGATTTGCCTTCATTTCGTCTTCCGAAATCCATCCCTTGAACATCGAGCGCGTGTAGAACAGCTTCTCTGGGCGAATAGCAAAGTATATGTGTGTCGAAGCGAGGGCGACGAGCGCAAGCGTCGATAGTCCGTGCAGCAAGAACACGAGGCCCAGCTGGCTTTCGGGCATGCTGTTAGTACGCTCCCAAAACGGTGAATCAATCTGCAAGAACATCAACAGGCCGGTCGCGATAACCGTCATTACCACGACAGTAACAGCCCAGTGCATGCCCTTCTGCTCGAAAGAATACTTTCCTGGCAGACGTGTCGAATCGAATGGCTCTGCAAAGTCGCGAGGACCCAAGATCATCGATTTGAAGTCTTGCCAGAAGAGAGAACGAACGATGTGCACGAGGGTGATGAAGCTCAGTAACAAGCCCGCCATCCAATGCCAGTTCAGCCAAGCGAAACGCAAGCCGACGATCGGCGCAATGCCCGTTAGGATCAGAGCGAAGATAGACAGCGCCATTAGCCAATGGAACCAACGGTCTATGGCCTCGTGGCGAACGACACGCTTGCCTTCACCAGAAGGCTTGTCCATTTTCTTGTTGGCGAGTACTGCCATCACGATCGCATGGGCAGCTAGAAGCACAAGCACTGCAACAGCTACAACCCAGAGCAGATCCCATGAAACGCCGAGTATGACTTCTTCACCCCAGACGTCGCGTTTATAGCGGACTATTTCTCCCACCTTGCACCTCTCAAAGTTTATTCTTTTTAGTTAGCTTTGCGGAGAGCCTCGACCTTAGAGTCTCTGGTTCACAAAGCCGCGCTGATCTCAATCTTTACCGAGGAGCGTCGCTATCATCACTCACCTGAACAGCGAGGGATGAAAGTCGCGCTCCTTCTTTAGTCCCTAAATTTTTCGTTCTACTGTTACGAACCTGCGTCGGAATTTAAGCCCTGCTTAGGCAATCAAACCAAACAGGGCTTAAACGAGTTTTCCTCGTTAGCCGCGCACCGCTCGCTTAACCAAATTCTCGATCAGTGGGATCTTGAAGTGGTTATAGTTAAGTGGTTCTGCACCTTGCGATGCGATCGATGCGACACGCTCAGCGAGCTGTTCTGAACGCTGCTGACCGCGAAGGGCGTTCTCGACTTCGTCGAGACGGCGAGGCACACATTCGACTGCGCCACAGGCGATGCGAGAATCTTCGATCACACCGTTTGAGACTTTCATCGCCGCCGAGATGCTGGCAAGCGCGAAGTCCCATACGTTGCGGTCTGCAACTTTCTCGAAATAGTACTCAGCGTTTGCCCACTCGTTCGGTAGACGCACGGCGGTGAGAATTTCGCCCTCTCTTAGCGAGGTCATGCTGGTTATGTTGACGTCGGGACCCACGAAGAAATCCTGAGCGGACACAAGACGCTGACCTTTCGCGCTGCTAATCACCATCGTAGCATCGAGAGCAACAAGCGCGGGCGCCGTGTCCGATGGGCTAACCGCAACACAGCGGCTAGCACCGAAGATAGCGTGCTCACGGTTGAGGCCTTCGGGCGAATCTGCGTAACAGATGTTGCCGCCGGCTCGATAGCAGTCGAGTCCTCGTCGGTAATACCAGCACCGCGCGTCTTGTGCGAGGTTGCCCGCAAGGGTTCCCACGTTGCGGATTTGCGGGCTAGCAACCACGCCTGCGGCTTTCGCAAGCAAAGCGAACTTTTCTTTTACGAGCGGGTTTTTAGAAATCTCTGTCAGCGTCGTTACCGCACCGATTTCGATTCCATCGCTCGTCTCTTTGATGCCTTTCCAGGCATCGACCTGAGTCAATTCGATCATTGCAGTGGCGGACTTATTACGGTCTTTCAACCAACCGTAAGTGTCTTGCCCGCCGCCGAGCAACCAGCCGTCTTTGCCGAGGCTTGCGGCCAAGGCAAGCGCGTTGGCTTCGTCGGTAGGCTGATAGAGCTCGATGTCGAGCATTACGTCATGTGATGTGGCTACCATATCAACCTCGGAAGTTATTTTGAGCCAGAGGAACGGCTTCAGACGTTACCCCTGCTACGTGGTTAATGATCATGTCTGCTGTAACTGGCGCCGCATTAAACAGATGGCCCTCGAGTGAATCGCTAATTGCAGAGGCAAGCGCCGCTGCCACTGCGCCCATCGCGGGCTCACCGATGCCGCGCGCGCCGACAGGGTTTTCTGGATCCGGGAGATCGACCCAGCCAGTTTTTATCTTAGCCGGCGTGTCCATCATCGTTGGGATCTTGCTCTGCCAGTAACCAGTGCTTGCAGGGAGTCCATTCTGCGGATCGTAGAGATGACGCTCGTAACCGGTGAGACCGATACCCCACACGGCGCCGCCAACCAGTTGGTTTTTAAGCCCCTGTGGGTGAACGACCGTTCCGCAATCGCCAATTGTTACCATCTCGACGATGTCGTATTTGCCCGTTTCAACATCCATCTCGATCTCTGTGAAAGTCACAGTGAATCCCGGCGGATTGTTGTTGTGAGGCGCATCGTGATAGATACCCATCAACGCATCACCAGCGAGTCTGCTGACGGAGATCTTAGTGAAATCGTTAAGCTCTTCTGGAAGGCCGGCTTCGCCGGTGAACTTGCCACCGAGTGCAATTCCCCTCTGCGCGATTTCGGCGAATGCCATCCCCTCGCCCGGCGCTGCAGCTTTGAACACGCGCTCATCACCGAAGTCATAGTCGGCTGCATCGCCGCCTAGCTCCATCGCCGCGATTTCCTTCATCTTGCCCAGAAGATCCATCGCCGCGCCGTAGTTTGTGCGTGTGTTAGTAAAGATCGAGTTACTGCCATCCTGCGGCGAGGTGATCGGCAGGTGGCGGTCGGTGCGACCCGTCACGATATCTACGCGCTCCCATGGCATCTGCAGGACTTCTGCAGCGGCACGCGAGGTTGACGCATAGGAATAGGTGCCGAGGTTACCAACACCATTATGAACCTTTAGACGACCATCGGCCGTGAGGCGCACGATGCCATCCATGCCACTGCGTCCCGCATTGTGATAGCCCTGCCCGATACCAATACCCGTTACCTTGCTGCCGTTACGCTTGCGTGAGCGCGCCATGCGCTCCTCAAGATTAAACTGCTCGGCACCCATTTTCAGGGCTTCAGGCATGTAGGCACTCGTGAATGGAGTCCGACTTGCGCCGCCTATATCGCCGTTCTGTGGCGTGTTGATTTGGCGTATTTTAAGGCGATCGATACCGAGCTCCTCGGCAGCCTTATCGAGAATTGGCGCGATAATGGCAGCAATCTGATTCTGGCCTGGGCCTCGCTGAGCGCCGCGGTGCCCTGTGTTACTGCCTATTGATGTGCCGCGGAAACGGACCGCTTCGGTTTGGTAAAGGATTGAAATACAGTCCGCTGCAGAGTAGGCATCACCGCCGCCGCCTTTGCCGCCGTTGTCTGAAATAATGTACAGATCAGCCGCGGCCATTGTGCCGTCAGCCTTAAATCCACACTTAATCCAGCCTTGGAAGCCCTGGCGCGCGCCGCCGATTGCCGTCTCTTCGTCACGCGTAATGCGCATCATGACCGGGCGATTGATCTTCTGCGACATCTTCGCGGGGATCGCCATGCTCGGGATGCTGTTAGCTCGCGCTCGCTGGCCGAAACCACCACCCGTAGCCTCGTTGATGAAGACGAAGTCTTCCTGTGGGACGCCAACAATGCTTGCCATACCGTCGGCGAGGGCCGACAGTGACTGCGATGTACCGTGCAGATAAAGCTTGCCGTTTTCCCAGTAGGCCATGGCGCTACGCGGCTCCATAGACTGGTGCGGATAACCCGCAGTGGTGAAGGTTGATTCATAAACGAACGCAGATTCGGCGAGAGCTGCATCGAGGTCGCCGTAGGCAAATGTCTGCTGCGGCTCGGCGGTAGGTTCGTTGCCTGCACGGAAGCTTGCGACCTGATCGGCGCTCCACTTCTCCGAGGCGAAGCCTTGGCGGAACACGTAAGTGTTGCCGCCGTTGTAGGCGTCAGGACCGCCCTCAGCGAGGCTGTCCAGTGGATCCAACACGAAGGGGAGGCGTTCGAAGGTTACCGAGATTTTGCTAATCGCCGTTTCCGCGGTCTTCTCGTCTATTGCCGCCAGCGCGAGGATCGGCTCGCCCACGAGGGTAGGCTCATTTGTGAGCACCTTCAGACCCGTGCTTTGCGGCTCGCCATCAGGGTAGACGTCGTCTGCCGTGAGAAGACCAAAAACGCCGTCCATTGCGAGTGCTTCTGACGCGTCTATGTTTACGACCCGCGCGTGGGGAATTGGACTGTTGAGTAGACGCGCATAGACCATGCCTTCGCGCGTGTAATCTTCGGCATATTTGATACGCCCGGTAACTTTACCGTTTACATCGGGTGGCACGAAGTCTTTACCAATGTGCATATAAGCCATGTTGATTATCCTATTTGCGCGGCGCGCATAACGCCATCGAGGTAAGAATCATAAGAACCGCAGCGGCAGATATTGCCTGACAGACCCTGTCGCGCTTCTTCGCGCGTGGGGTTGGGGTTCTCGCGGAGCAGTCCTACAGCGGCCATAATCTGACCAGGCGTGCAGTAACCGCATTGCGGCGCAAGTTCTTCGACAAATGCTTGCTGAACGGGGTGAAGCGTGCCATCGGCCGACTCCAACCCTTCGACCGTTTCGATGCGGCCATTCTTGACCGAATGAGTCAGAACTGAACACGCATAGGTCGACACGTCGTCAACGAGTACCGTGCAGGCGCCACATTCGCCGCGGTTGCAGCCAAGCTTTGTGCCAGTAAGGCCTAGCTTGTAGCGCAACGTAGACGCGAGCGTTTCCTGCGGCGCTACGTCCACTGTTCGCACTTGGCCGTTGATGTTTATGCGGATCATACGCTCGACCGCACCAGCGGGCCTCGCGGCGCCATTCGCTGCAACCCAGACACCGGTCGTGGTTGCCGCTGCGCCAGAAGCGATTACGCCTTTAATAAAGCGTCTACGGGTTAAGTTTAGGTTCACGGGTTACATTCGCCTCCGTTGTTGGGAATGAGAGTTGCATTGCCGATTATTCGGACACTGCAGGCTCGTCGAAACGTGTGCCCTTCGGGCTCAGCTTCGCGCAAGCTTAGTAATTACGACGTTAGAGGGTAATCCACTGACTGGCTTTAATCAAGCGAGCTAGCCGCGTCTTTTGCGTAACAATTTTGTACTAAGCGTGTTGGTAACGGTGCGCGCCCAGACAATAGATTCACGGGTTTTTTGGTGACACAGTTTGTGACATTTGAGGCCGAAAGTTCGTTCTATTTGTCAGAATTTTGTCATGAATTACCGGGCGTGAATTACCTGCTGACAAACCATTGTCAGTTTACATTGAGCTTACGGTTTCTTGACCGCCGATTTCTTGACAATAGTTAGTGCAATGGTATTGTTGTCGGCCGTTTCCGTGCTGCTACCAAGCACGCGACCGTGCAAACAGGGACGCTGAGGGCATCACAACTTGCCATTACAGCACGAACCAGGCGACCAACCTTGCGTCAGTTCGAGACCTAGCCAAGGCCGCACAATAAGCCGAGAATTAAGCCGAGTTGGCTCAACTTATCCGATCCACGATCTCGTGTCGGACGCTTGAGTAACGATGAAAGAAACGCGCTCAGCGCGATACCGCGAGTTTCAGAACCGGTAGCGAAAAGCGATTAACACGCGCAAGAATTTTGAGAGATGTAACCATGAGCAATGACAATCGAGTGCCCTTAACGTTCGGCTTCCCGCCCAAGCAAGGTCTCTACGACCCTGCCCAGGAGAAGGACTCCTGCGGTGTTGGCTTCGTCGCCAATATTAAAGGTAAACCGAGCCACCAGATTATGCTCGACGCCTACCATCTGAATTCGCGCATGGATCATCGCGGAGGCTGCGGATTTGAAGCTAACACGGGCGACGGTGCGGGTATTCTCATGGCCCTGCCCCACAGCTTCTTCGGCGACATCGCCGCGAAGGCGTTTGGCGTAACTCTGCCCGCCGCCGGACAATATGCTGTAGGCAACATCTTCCTGCCTCAGCTCGATGCCGAGCGTGAAGTCTGCCGCACGGCAATTAACAACATAATAAAAGAAGAAGGTCAGATGCTCATTGGCTGGCGCGACGTCCCAACCGACCCGGTCGGTGCCGACGTTGGACCGGCGGCGCTTGCGGCACAGCCGCGAATAGAGCAGCTCTTCGTAGCGGCCGCTAACGGCCTCAGCCAAGAGGAATTCGAGCGTAAGCTTTATGTCATTCGCAAACGCTTCTCGCACAAACTGCGCGGCGATTCGAGTCTCACCGAAGCGAAGCAGCTCTACGCCTGCAGCCTGTCGACCAAGGTTATCGTCTATAAAGGCATGCTCACACCGGGCCAGCTGTTCCCATTCTATAAAGATCTAATGAGCACGAAATTCGAAACGCATTTGGCGATGGTCCACTCACGCTTTAGCACCAACACGTTCCCGTCGTGGGATCGCGCGCAGCCGAACCGCTTCATGAGTCACAACGGCGAGATCAATACGCTGCGCGGCAACGTGAATGCGATGGTTGCCCGTCAGGGTACCGCGAAGACCGATGTCTTCGGCGACAAACTCGAATCCCTGTTCCCGGTTATCGACGCCGACTGCAGCGACTCGGGCAGCTTCGATGCCGTGCTCGAATTCATGCTGATGTCGGGCCGCTCGCTACAAGAGTCGGTAATGATGATGATCCCAGAGGCGTGGCAGTCCGACGTTAATATGGATCAGCAGAAGCGCGACTTCTACGAGTTTAACTCGGCGATTATGGAGCCATGGGACGGCCCCGCCTCTATCGTGTTCTCGGACGGTCACTATATTGGCGCCGTGCTCGACCGCAACGGTCTGCGCCCAAGCCGCTACTATGTCACCAAAGACGACAAGGTGATCATGGCCTCTGAGGTTGGCGTGGTTCATGTCGACCCATCTAATGTTCTACTTAAAGGCCGCCTGCAGCCGGGCAAGATGTTCCTCATCGACTTCGAACAGGGTCGTCTGATCCCGGACGAAGAACTCAAGCGAGATATCAGCGCTAAGCGACCGTATGGCGACTGGCTCGCTGAGCAAAAGGTGACGCTGGCGGATATAGCGAAGCCTGACAACATATTGTCGTTAGAAGACGCCGACGGCGAAGATGCTTTGCTGCGACGCATGCAGGCCTTTGGCTACACCACCGAAACGATGCAGTTTATGCTGATTCCTCTCGTTACCGAGGCGCGCGACCCGCTCGGCTCGATGGGGAACGATTCAGCGCTCGCGTGTTTGTCAGACAAGCCGCGAATGATCTATGACTATTTCAAGCAACTCTTTGCGCAGGTAACCAACCCACCTATCGACTCGATCCGCGAAGAAGTCGTCATGTCGCTCGAGTGCTTCATCGGTCCCGAGGGCAACATGCTCGACACGGCGCCCGAGCAGGCGCATCGCCTGAGCCTGAGTCACCCCATTCTGTCGAATAAAGAACTCGCCGACATTCGCGACCTTGATTCGCACGGGCTGCGCTCGAAAACAATCGACATCACCTTTGCGACCGATTCGGCGAGCGGCTATCTCGATGCGCTCGATCGCGCGTGTGCCGAAGCCGAGCAGGCGATTGCCGAGGGCCTCTCGTTCGTCGTCCTTTCAGACCGAGCAATGTCAGCGCAGCGCATGGCGATAAGCGCGCTCATCGCCTGTGGCGCCGTGCACCATCACCTCGTGGCCGCGCGCAAGCGTTCGCAGATTGGTATCGTCATCGAGACTGGAGAGGCGCGTGAAGTTCATCATTTCTGCTTGTTGACCGGTTACGGCGCCGACGCCATCAACCCTTACCTTGCTTTCGAATCACTCTGGCAAGCGAGCAAGGAAGGCCTGATAGCGAGCAATGCCGAAAGCGAAGAGGCGCTCGTTTACGGCTACAAGAAGAGCGTCGCCAAAGGCATGCTTAAAGTTATGGCGAAGATGGGCATCTCGACGCTGCAATCCTACAAAGGCGCGCAGATATTCGAAGCGGTCGGCCTCGCAGACGAGATCGTCAATCGCTGCTTCGTCGGCACCGCCAGCCGCGTGCAGGGCGTGAAGTTCCCAGTGCTCATCGAAGAGACTCGCCGACGACATGCGCTAGGTTACCCCCAGCGTGAAAGCCAGCGCATTCCTGCACTCAGCAATCCCGGCGATTTCCACTGGCGCTCGGGTGGCGACGCGCATATGTGGAACCCTGATTCCATATTTAACCTGCAGGTTGCCGCGAGAAACAACAACGTGCAGGCCTATGCCGCCTTCGCCAAACACACGAATGAAGAGAGCACGCGCCGCTGCACCTTCAGAGGTTTACTCAAGTTTAACACCACGGTCGACTCAGCGATTCCACTCGACCAAGTTGAGCCCGCCAGCGAGATCGTTAAGCGTTTCGCCACGGGTGCGATGAGCCTCGGCTCGATTTCGCAGGAAAGTCACGAGTCTCTCGCAGTCGCGATGAACCGTATCGGCGGCAAGTCCAATACCGGCGAGGGTGGCGAAGACCCCTATCGCTTCGAACCGATGGACAACGGCGACTCGAAGCGCTCTGCGATCAAACAGGTCGCCTCAGGCCGATTCGGCGTCACCGCGTGGTATCTCACCAACGCCGACGAACTGCAGATCAAAATCGCGCAGGGCGCAAAACCCGGCGAGGGAGGCGAGCTGCCGGGCGGTAAGGTAGATGAGTATATTGCGAGTATTCGCCACTCGACGCCTGGCGTTGGTCTCATAAGCCCACCGCCGCATCACGACATCTATTCGATCGAAGACATCGCACAGCTGATTCACGATCTAAAGAACGCTAACCGCGCCGCACGCATCAGCGTGAAGCTCGTTGCCGAGATTGGCGTGGGAACTATCGCCGCGGGCGTCACCAAAGCGAAGACCGATCACCTTGTCATTGCTGGCCACGACGGCGGCACCGGTGCATCGCCGTTAACGTCTATTAAACACGCGGGGCTGCCGTGGGAGCTTGGTTTAGCCGAGACCCACCAAACGCTGGTTATGAATAACCTGCGCTCGCGCGTCACGCTGCAGACAGACGGCCAGCTAAAAACTGGCCGCGACATCGCAATCGCCGCACTGTTGGGTGCCGAAGAATTTGGCTTCGCTACCGCGCCGCTGATTACGCTAGGCTGCATCATGATGCGTAAGTGTCACCTCAACACGTGCCCTGTCGGTATTGCGACGCAGGACCCCGAACTGCGCAAGAAGTTTAAAGGTAAGCCCGAGCACGTCACTAACTACCTATTTATGGTGGCCGAGGAGATGCGCGAAATCATGGCAAGCCTCGGCTTTCGCAACGTCAACGAGATGGTTGGCCGTGTCGACCTGCTTGATATGAATCATGCCATCGATCATTGGAAAGCGAGCGGCATCGACCTCACATCGATTCTCACGCCAGCCAAAGTAGTGTTTGAGAATACCGGCTTCTATAAGACTATCGAGCAAGACCATGGTCTCGATAAGGCACTGGACAATGAGCTGATCAAGCTCGCACGCGACGGCATCGAGAACGGCAAAGTCGTTCATATAGAGCACGACGTGGTCAACATTAACCGCGTGGTAGGCACAATGTTGTCGAACGAGGTTGCTAAGCGCTGGAAGGCCGAGATGCTGCCCGACGATACGATCAACATTAAGCTCAACGGCTCGGCGGGACAGAGCCTCGGCGCTTGGCTAGCCAAAGGCGTCACGCTTACGGTTGAGGGCGACGCAAATGACTTCGTGGGTAAGGGCCTGTCGGGCGGAAAAATTATTCTCTATCCACCCAAGCAGAGCTCATTCAACGCCGAGGAGAACATCATCGCAGGTAACGTCAACCTCTATGGCGCGACCGGCGGCGAAGCCTATATTCGCGGAATCGTAGCCGAGCGCTTCGCAGTGCGAAACAGCGGCGCGAGCGCGGTAGTCGAGGGTATCGGTGACCACGGCTGTGAGTATATGACGGGTGGGCGCGTTGTCATCCTTGGCAGCACTGGGCGTAACTTCGGCGCCGGCATGAGTGGCGGTATCGCTTATGTTTGGGATCCCGACGGCGAATTCCCGAAACAGTGCAATAGCGAAACCTTCGAACTCGAAGGCGTTGCCGATGCAGCCGACATCGAAGAGCTTCACACGCTCGTTAAAAAGCATTACCTCTATACCGATTCGGCAGTGGCCAAACGCCTAATGGACGACTGGGACCTCGCGTTAAGCCAGTTCGTCAAGGTAATGCCAACCGACTATAAGCGCGTGCTCGCCGAGCGCGCTGCGACCGCCGCCTAGGGTTGGTTGCTATAGGAAAACTGAAGCGCCTCTTAACTCGTTTTAACTCGTTTACTCAGAGTAAGCAGACGAGTTTAGAGGTGCTCTGAAACAGACAAGGTTTAAGCGTAGGCGTCTTGCGAGTTGCCTGCTAGCGAAGGAAAGAACATGGGAAAGCCAACCGGATTTAAAGAGTTTACACGTCAGACTGTGCCCTATCGTAATGCGATGGAGCGGTTAATCGACTACAAAGAAATCTACACCGCGCCCGAAGACGACGCGCTAAGAACGCAGGGTGCGCGCTGCATGGACTGCGGCGTGCCTTTCTGCCAGTCCGAGAATGGCTGTCCTGTGTATAATTTGATTCCAGAGTGGAACGACCTCGTTTACAACGGGCGCTGGGAAGAGGCGCTCGAGCGTCTGCACAAAACCAATAATTTCCCCGAATTTACCGGCCGCGTATGCCCAGCGCCCTGCGAAGGTTCTTGCGTGCTCGGCTCAACCGAGCCACCGGTCACGATCAAGAATATCGAGAACGCAATCATCGACAAAGGCTTCGAGAACGGCTGGGTTGTGCCCAAGCCGCCGGTCTCGCGCAGCGGCAAAACGGTCGCCGTCGTCGGCTCCGGCCCTGCGGGACTCGCGGCTGCAGCGCAGTTAAACCAAGCCGGTCATAGCGTAACGGTTTACGAGCGCGACGATCGCATTGGCGGCTTGCTCATGTATGGCATACCAAACATGAAGCTCGAGAAAGACATTGTTGACCGCCGGGTTAATATTTTGCGCGAAGAGGGTATCGAGTTCGTTACCGGCGCTGACATAGGCGGCAAAGGTGAGAACGGCATCGGCATAGACAAACTAGTTGCCGACAACGACGCCGTGCTGCTCGCCACCGGCGCCACGACGCCTCGTGACCTCCCAATTCCTAACCGCGAGGGAACCGGAATCCATTTCGCGATGGAATTTTTGAAGAAGAACACTGCTAGCCTCCTGGACTCGCAGCTCGAAAACGGAAACTATATTTCTGCCAAAGGTAAAAAGGTAATCGTCATCGGCGGTGGCGATACCGGCACCGACTGCATCGGCACGTCTCTTCGTCACGGCTGCGAGTCTCTCGTCAACTTCGAAATCATGCCAAAGCCACCGATCGAGCGCGCTGACGATAATCCTTGGCCACTGTGGCCAAAAATCTACCGCGTAGACTACGGCCACGAAGAGGCGGCGAAAAAATTCGGCGAAGACCCGCGCGTCTACTCAGTTTCGGGCAAAGAGTTTGTCCGCGACGAAGACGGCACGCTGCTCGGCATCAACACGGTGAATGTAGACAGCAACTTCAAAGAGATTCCGGGTAGCGTACGCTTTTGGGAAGCTGATCTGATCCTTCTCTCGATGGGATTCCTTGGGCCTGAGCATTACGTAAGCGAGGCACTGGGCTTAGAGCTCGACGGCCGCTCAAACTACAAAGCCGAGTATGAAGAATTTGAAACCTCAAGCCCCAAAGTCTTTGCGGCCGGCGACTGTCGCCGCGGCCAATCGCTCGTCGTACGCGCAATCGATGAGGGACGCAAAGTGGCGGCGAAGATCGATGAGTATTTGAGCGTTTAGGCGGCGACGCATGTCAGCCGCCATTTCCCGACTCACCACAGTGCACGCAGCGTTTGGTAAACAAACTCAGCAGAATGCTCTTAACAAAAAATTGCTCGCCGCAGCTTGGGCAGCGTCGGCGCACCATGTCGATGGCAAACAGCGAATAGAGGGCAATATATACCCACATGAACACACCTACCTCGCGACCGTTGCTCAGCAGCGCCCACACCGCGGCGATATAAAGCGGCAGGGTTAGAAAACAAACGAGCAGCCTAGTTCGAGACCGTAAAAGCACTTTAACGGCGCGGGCGACCGGCGTCTCTTCGACTTGCCCTTCCATAGTTCCTCTCCTGTTTTTTATCGCTACTGGTAACCTTCGGCCTGCAGTTTAAACAATGTCGCGTACTGTCCACCGAGTTCTAGCAACGCTTCGTGACTACCCTGTTCCATTATCCGTGCTTTCTCGAGCACGATTATATGGTCAGCGCGGCGTACCGTAGAGAATCGGTGCGAGATAATGATCGAGATTCGATTCGCGGTAAGCTCGGCAAAATGTGCAAAAATATCCGCCTCGGCCTTCGCATCAATGGCCGCGGTTGGCTCGTCGAGAATGAGTATGTCGGCCTTATTGCGCATGAAGGCGCGCGACAGTGCCACTTTTTGCCATTGACCGCCCGACAGCTCTTTGCCGTCTTTAAACCACGTGCCCAGCTGGGTCTTGTAACCACTCGGCAAATCGCGGATGAACTCGTCGGCCATGCCTTTTTTCGCCGCGATTTCGATTTCATCCTCGGAGTCCAAATTATCGGCGTCTCCGATGCCAATATTCTCACCGACGATTAACTGATAGCGCGCGAAGTCTTGAAAGATGACGCCGATTTTGCGGCGAAGCGTGTCGATGTCCCAGTCTTGAAGCGGCAGACCTTCGAGCAGAATCTGGCCCTGCGTTGGCGTGTAGAGCCGCGTGAGAAGTTTTATCAACGTCGTTTTTCCGCTGCCATTTTCGCCCACTATCGCGAGGCTCTCGCCGGGAGTGATGTGCAGACTGACATTGTCGAGCGCTGGCACGTCGCTACCGGGGTAGAAGAAGCTGACGTTCTCGAAGCGAATCCCGTCTTCGGGCATGGGTCCGGCGAGCATAGTGCCGCTCTGTTCCGGCACCTCGTGGTCGAGGTATTCGGTGAGATTAGACAGATAAAGATTGTCTTCATACATGCCGTTAACCGAAGTCAGGCTGCTGGTTACCGCGCCCTGCCCGAGTCGAAACTGGGCGATATACATCGTCATTTGCCCGATAGTAATCGCGCCGGCAATCGCGGCGAAACCGACCCAGCCATAGGCGAAATAGAACGCGCCGCTGGCGATAATGCCGAGACCGTAGCCCCACACCCCGCGCCGCATTACGAGGCTGCGATCTTCTTTATAGATCGCGAGAAAAATATCGATGTAGCGCTGAAGGAAGAGTTTGCCTAGTTGCAAAAGCTTCACCTCTTTCACGCCATCCTCGCGTGTCAGAACCATCTCGAGATAGATCTGCATGCGACGCTCCGCCGAGCGCCTTTTGTTGACTCGAAATGCCTCGCCCGAAAATTTAGCCTCGGCAATAAAGGCAGGCACACCGGCGATACTCAGGAGCAGTACCGCATAGGGAGAAAACTGAAAAAGAAAGGCACCAATCGCAACAAGCGAGATCACGTTGCGGAGGAGATCGAAGGTTTTTGTTACTAGACTTAACGGTCTTGAACTTGCCTCGCGCCGCGCGCGAACTAACTTGTCGTAGTATTCAGCGTCTTCGAAATGCGCAAGCTCAAGCGTGAGCGCCTTTTCTAGGATCATGACATTAATTTTGTTACCGAGCAGAACACGAAGCACCGCTTGGCATACCGTGTTGGCTTGCTGTGCTGCTGTCATGAGCAGCACCAATCCTACTTCGATAAAAACGAAGGTAAGCGCTTCGCTTTTCGCAGTCTCGGCCGCGTCTCCGGTCGACCCCAAGGCTCCAGCGACGGCATCGACAAAAAGACCGCCCACCGACGCGATCGCTGCAGGGAGCAGTCCAACAATCAGCGTCGTTAACGCCATGGTAATCATTAAGGGCGCGCTAGTGTCCCAAACGATGCGCATGGCGACTGCACTGTAGCGGAACACGCCTAAAAAACGTGAAACGGCACCATTACTGCTTTTTTCTGTAGTCATATTTCTTTAAATCTACTGCCGGCCTCATCGAGGCCCTGCTTGAGTGTCGAACTAAAATAAAAAGGGCCCCGTGATTAGCGAAGCCCTTTACAGTCGTCACGCGAATTGATGAGGCGATTAAAGCTTCATGAATTTAAGCACGATTCGGTCAGTGTTGCGGCCAAGCGACGGATCGAAGGGCCCCACCGAATGATCGTCTGCGTCGTTGTTAAGCACGTCACTCGCGCCAACGAGTGCAAAACCCGACGCGAGCACAGCCTTCACTGCGTCGTCGAAGGCGATGCGGTGGAGCGACTGATTATCTGCACCCGGTGTTCCTTCATGATCGATAATCCCAAGAACGCCGCCCTGTTTTAACGCCGCCATCGTCGCTTTTAGTAAATCCTGTGCAGCAGCAGGGTTCGAATTGTGAAAATCATGAAAGTTTAACGCCGTTAGTGCGAAATCGACTGTGCCTGCGGGAATTGCGGACACTTCCCCATCCCAAGGCTCAATATTAGCCAGACGAGCGGCTCGCGCGGCGGCAGCCTCGGCGCTGCGCCCTCCCGGCCGGTTCTGCATATAGACCTTTCCATCTGAGCCCACTGCATAGGACAGCACTTCGGTATACCAGCCGGCCGAGGCGTTTATATCTAATACTGTCATCCCCGGCTCGACACCCATAAAGTCTAGGACCGCAGGGGCTTTTCTACTCGCGTCGCGCTCTTTATCCGCAGCGGGCCTGTCTGGATTAGCCATCGCGCGTTCGAGAGCCGCCATGTCTAGCGCCGAGACAGCACCACTCATGAGGCTTAACAAACTAATCATCGTCAATACTTTCTTCATAGGTAACTCCCTATTCCTTAGGTAATGCTGAACGAAAGCGGAATTGCCCCATGAGAATAACGCAAGCGGGCCTACTTTAGCGAGGGCTTAGAGAGAAGAGAGTCGGGAAGAGAAAAGCGAAGAGAGCCAGCTAAAGATTCGCATAGAGTCGATTAGTGGAGCCGACGCGACACTTTAAGTTCAGTTTCGAAGAACGCTTTCACCTCGAGCAACTGGTCAAGATCGCCGGCGCTCTCCATCAAGGGGAGATGCTGTTCTATATCGCTCAGTATATTCGTCAAACTCGCGGTATCTATAATGCTGAGGTCAAGGTTGAACGGAAAGTTGGTCTGCTTTGACATCGTTACGGCGGCTCCTAATAAAGCCCTTCTGTGAGTGAAACTTGGTAGCACATGAATGTGTCAGTGCTCCGCACACAAAAAAGTATCGACTGGCTTTAAAAAAACCTTATAACAAATTCTAAACCTTAGAGTTTTTATTGCTTGTGCGAGGAAGAAAACTCGGGAGGGAGTGCGCCGCGATCGCCCTCGATCGCCGGAAATAACCATAAAAGTTAATAAAATCAGTGCATAAAGCAGTAAATTGTTCTGCTATTCAGATGCCCAGAGCTTTGCGCGCGAGGGCCTTGCGAAGCGCTGCGACGCGATTGACCGAGTGTAATCCGACATTTCGCAGCCACCGCACGGCGATCGGCTGCTCACTAAAACCGCGTTTAAAGCCCTCCATCAGCCCCATCATTGCGAGGTTAGGGCCAGTGCGGCGGCGCTGGTAGCGACGGAGGACGAGTGGATCCTCTGGCCTACGCCGTGCTTCAGCGCCGGCCTCTAGCTCCTCGGCGAGTGCAACAACATCGAGCATACCGAGATTAACGCCCTGACCGGCGAGGGGGTGAATTGTGTGCGCTGCATCCCCAACCAGCACAACATTGCCTTGGACATAATGTTTAGCATGACGCTGCCGCAAGGGGAATACATGGCGGGTGTCACTCCACTCGACCCCGCCAAACGCCCCCTCCATCGCGTGACTCAGCTGCGAGTTGAACGCCTGATCCGTACACGCCATCAGCTCATCCGCTCGCGCATCATCGGCAGACCAGACGATCGAACAGTGACGTCCCTGCGGTATTTCTGCCGACTCGGCGAGGGGCAAGAACGCTAGCGGCCCCGTTGTTAAGAAGCGCTGCAGGGCCGTGCGATCGTGCATTTCGCGGGTGCGAATCGTCGTGACGATGGCCTTCTGCCCATAATCCCATTCGCGTGTTTCAAAACCCGCGAGGTCTCGAAGGCGCGAATTCCCCCCATCGGCGGCGATAATCAGCGGAGCCGATACCGTGCTGCCATCGTCGCAGTGTAGCCGCGACAAGGGACGCCCGGCCTCCTGAGTGTGTTCGAGTTGGCTTACACCGCGCCCCATAAAAAGAGTGAGCCACTTTGCCCGCGCGCGCTTTTGATCAGGGGCTTGCGCTTGCTCGCGCAAACACTCGGCGAGGCGGGTATGGAGCGCACCGACAATGAGGGAATTTTCTATAATCGACCCTAACGAGGGTTCGTGTATCTCCTCGGCATCGAACTCAACTTCGCCGGTACCATCCTGCTCCCACACGCGCATCTGCGTGTAGGGACAGTGCCGCGTCTGCCTGAGCTTACTCCACACGCCGATGCGTTCGAGCAGCTGCTGCGACTGGGCGGTCAACGCGACCACGCGAGGATCAAACGATTGATGCTGCGTTGCCGGCTCGGCGCTATCGCTCGGCGCCTGCAGCACCCCTTTATCTAAAAGACCCACGCTCAGCCCGGAGTCGCGCAGGCGCAGCGCAAGCGTTGCCCCGACGAGTCCGGCCCCGACGATGAGCACATCGCAGTCGGCAGTTGCCGCACCGGACGCGGAGGACTTGCGTGGCTCGAGAGATTCAGAGGATGGTGTGTTGGATCCAGACATAGTGACAAGTATACGACCTGAGCAGGTGAAACCCTAGCAAGCTTGGTCGTGAGGTAGTCTGCTGCTAGACTCAAGCCCCACAGCCGCAGCACCTTCGCAGTGAGCGCAACTCGAACTAAGATGAAACCAAAGACAGAGGACACCCCATGAGCAACGTCATCAACGCCAGCCAACTCCAAGACTATGTCGGTAAAGAAGTCGGCCTCACCGATTGGATAGTAGTCGATCAAGAGCGCATCAATCAGTTCGCCGATGCGACTGGCGACCACCAATACATCCACCTCGACGCAGAACGCGCGGCGCAGACGCCCTTCGGTACGACAATCGCCCATGGTTTTCTCACGCTGTCGTTGCTGAGCATGCTCAGTGGCATGGGCGGCGGGCTCAAACTCGAAAATACAGTAATGGGCATTAACTACGGCCTCGACAAAGTGCGCTTTCTTAATCCAGTAAAGTCTGGTGCGAAAATTCGTGCGCGTTTTGTGCTCGCGAGCGCCGAAGAAAAGAAGCCGGGCAGCTTCCTGCTTAAGCACAATGTCACAGTCGAGATAGACGGCGAAGAGAAGCCTGCACTTATTGCTGATTGGCTAGGTATGACGATTGTCGGGTAAGGTTTTTGACAACCCAGGCAGTTATTTTTTAAAAATTATCGTGTGAGAAATCGACAATGAAGAAAAGCTTATTCGCAATACTCCCTTTCTTAGGTGCCTGCGCCGGCCAGCCTCCGACTAATATCGGCATTCAGGACGGGCGCCTCACTGCCTGTCCGGATTCCCCCAACTGTGTCTCGAGCTTCGAGACGAGCGAGCAACACGGCATTGCGCCACTCGAAGCAACCCTCGATCAGGTTAAGCAGGTGCTCGTGACCTTAGACGAGGCAAATATCGTCGATGAGCAGGAGAACTATCTCTACGCAGAATTTACGAGTAGCCTCATGGGCTATGTCGACGATGTTGAGTTCATGAGCGATGCAGCGTCAGGCATGACCCACGTGCGCTCGGCGTCGCGCCTCGGCTATAGCGACCTCGGCGCTAACCGCAAGCGTATCGAAGCGATCCGCGCAGCGATTCGTTAAGCTCGCCTACTCAAAGCCCATGGCCCGCGCACCGAAGGTTCTTTTCAGCGCGGGTATCAGGTCTATCGAAAGCAGTCCCGCTTTGCGCAGCCATACCTTGGCCTGCGCATCGCTTGAAAATAGTTTGGTAAGGCCATCGGTCACCGAAATCGTCAAGCTCTGATCAGCCTCGCGCGCCGCAAGGTAGCGCCCAAGCGTCGCCATCGAACCTAACGCACCGTCCCCATTGGAGGCGTCGTCTAAGGCCTCAACCAGCGCGTCGATATCCCTCAGGGACAGATTCATGCCCTGCCCCGCCACTGGGTGCAGTGTATGCGCCACATTGCCTAGCAACACTAGCCCCGGCCGAATCTGCTCCTGCGCCACTCGCAGGCTCAGGGGGTAAATCGCGCGGGCACCGATTCGCTGCAAGCGCCCAAGCCGTCCACCAAACTTAGCCTGCAGACGTGCCAGAAGCGTCGCATCATCGAGCGCCGCTATCTGTTCGGATTCGTCGGCGCCCAGCGTCCATACCAGCGAAGCGCGTTGCTCGCCGGCAACCGGGAGAAGCGGCAGCATCGCCAGCGGGCCAGTAGTGGTGAATCGCTCGAAGGCAACGCCTTCGTGGGGCTGGCTGAGTCCAACATTCGCGATTAGTGCATGCTGTCCGTAGTCTTGGTTGCTGCGCACGATACCGAGCTGCTCGCATAGCGGTGAACGTCCACCCTCTGCAACCACCAGCAGCTTTGCCGCCACGCGGCAGGGCTGCGAACTTAACCCGACTTCGTCGCCTGTGAGTTCAATGGTCATACCGTTGGCTGACGGGCTCGCTGAGGTCACGCGAGCAGGGGCAAGCACCGCGCAGTGCGTCTGCTGCTCGAGGGCCGCGTTAAGCGCTGCACCAAACACCGCGTTCTCTACCACATAGCCGAGTGCAGGCACGCCGAGTCCTGCACTATCGAGTTTTGTCGCGCCAAAGCGCCCCTGATCCGAGACATGGATTTTGTTGATGGGGCAGACGCCGGCATCCAGCTGCGACCACAGGCCGAAGCGCTGGAGAATTAGCCTAGAGCTCGCGGACAGCGCAGTCGAGCGGCTGTCGAAGCTCGCATGCGTCGGCGCGGCCTCGCCAGTTTTCGCACTTTGACCAGACGGTGGCTGCGAATCAACGATTAACACCGACAGCGTTTTGGTGCCAGCGCGCGTAGCGAGTGCGCAGGCCAGCGTCGCACCGACCATGCCACCGCCGACGATGACAATATCGTATTCTTGCTTTAGGTCTTCGCGCCGCATGTATCTCGCTCGTTGCCTGCTAGGTTGTTGTGGTCTTTGTGCGTAAGGGAAGCAGCACAGAAGTCACTATGCCGCGCGCTTCTGTTTGGCCTGCGCCATGAACGCTTCGATTTCGGCAACGGTTTTAGGAATGCCGGTGGTTAGTACACGATTGCCCTTTTTGGTCACGAGCACATCGTCTTCGATGCGGACACCAATACCACGCCACTTTTTTGGTACGCGCTTATTGTCCGGCGCGATATAAATCCCCGGCTCGATTGTCGTCACCATTCCCGGCTCGAGTAATCGCCATTTTTCATCGATCTTATAATCACCCACATCATGCACGTCGATGCCGATCCAATGCCCAACTCTGTGCATATAGAAATCGCGATAGGCCTCTGCCTTAATCGCCTTGGCGAGTGTGCCTTCGATGAGGCCAAGTTTAATGAGGCCCTGCGTAATCACCTTAACCGAGGCATTGTGCGGCGCATCCCACGGCGCGCCGGGCTGCACGGCCTCGATCGCCGCATCCTGCGCTTTCAGCACAATCTCGTAAATAGCCTTCTGCTGCGGGTTAAACGTGCCGTTGGCGGGGAAGGTACGGGTGATGTCGGAGGCATAGTATTTATACTCGCAGCCGGCATCGATAAGAATCAGGTCGCCGTCTTTCACTTCGGCGTCGTTGCGGTCGTAGTGCAGGATGCAGGCGTTGTCGCCGGCGGCAACGATCGAATTGTACGCGGGTGCTCGGCTACCGCCGCGGGTGAACGCATAGTTGAGCTCCGCCTCGAGCGTGTATTCATGCACGCCCGGCGCACACACAGCCATCGCCTGCCTGTGACCCTCGGCGGAAATTTCGGCCGCTCGCTGCATCAGGTCGATCTCGTGTTTGCTCTTAAGTAGCCGCAGCTCGTGCAGCAGGTGATCCAACACCAAGAACTCCCCCGGCGGCTGTGCGCCAAGTTTTGCCTTCGCACGAATCACCTTGACCCACTCCATCACGCGCTCGTCGAAGCGGCTGTCGTGACCCATCGAGTAGTACACACGCTCGCGGCCTTCGATAAGCCCGGGCAATATATCGTCGATGTCGGCGATGGGAAACGCATCGTCCAGACTCAGTTCAACGCGTGCGGCGTCGGGGCCCATTAGCACGCCGGTCCACAGCTCTTTTAGTTTGTCTTTCTCTTGGCAGAACAGCACGACTTCGCCCTGCTTACGCCCCGGCATTAGCGCGAGCAGCGCGTCTTGCTCGTCGAAGCCGGTGAGGTAATAGAAGTCGCTGTTCTGGCGGTAGTAATAGTCGGTGTCGTTGCTGCGAGTGCGCGCGGGCGCGGCGGCAATCAGTGCAATACTATTTGGCTCCATTTGTGCCATTAACTCTTTGCGACGTTGCTGGTACTCGCGACTCTCTTCGTTGGTATGATTCATAGCTTCCTCATAGCAGGACAGATTTAAGCCCTAGGCTAACTCTTTCTTCTACGCAATTATAGCGCCATACACCCAGCGCGCTGAGCACTTTACTTAGCGGACAGCCTTGATCCGATGCGGCGTTTTTTCGTCGCCAATGCGGCGACTGATATTGACCCCCGTAGACGCCGGCTCTATAGTAAGCGTCGCGAGCAAAACCTCGAAAATTGCTCAGCTATAGAGCCTAACAAGTGAGTTTTTTTAAAGTCTTTATGGGCAAATCGCTATCATCGTAAATAGAATCCTGCAATGAACGAAGATCGCTTCCACTCTCTCAGCGCCAAGGTCGATGACCTCATCGAGCTGTGCGCGTCGTTAAAACGCGAGAACCAGCTACTTAAAGCGACCTCCGAAAATTGGCATATCGAGCGCCGCGAGCTGCTCACGCAAAACAAAGAAGCGAAGGCGAAGTTAGAGTCGATAGTCACGCGTCTAAAAGCAATGAACGAGGCGTAAAGCAGACATGAGCGAACAACCTACCGCCGTACAGATTAAGATCCTCGACAAAGAATATCAGATCAACTGCCCACCGTCGGAGCAAGAGGCGTTAATGAAATCTGCGCGCTATCTCGATGAGAACATGCGCACGATTAAGAGCCGCGGCAATATCCACGGCGCCGAAAAAATTGCCGTCATGGCCGCACTCAATATCACTCACGACATGCTCCGAAAAAACCTCCTCATTAACGAAACTCGTCAGGCGAGCGCGCTGCAGCTGCGCAGTCTCGAAGAGAAAATCGATGCGGCACTCATCGGCGCAAGACAACTCGAACTCTAGTCTGCGATGTTCCTTTCGCCGTTCTTCGGCGCAAGCTATACTCTGCTCAAGTTCCCTAGGATATTCGCCAGCCAAAAGTGTTCTTGAGCCGATAATTGTGACCCCGGAGGCTTCTCGATAGATGTTGTTGTGCATGTCCGCTCGTCGGAAAGCCTTATGCATCGCGAGGGCCACCACCTGAACCTTTCGGTTCAGGGCAACTTTGGTAGCGGTATTTCGGGGGGCTTCATTCTTTCAGACCCTGTTTCTTCACTGCATGTTGTCCCCACTATGCCTGGAGAGACCTCGCGCAACCTTGTTCTGAGTTAGCTTTCGATATGGCGAGTGACAGCGAACAGTTTGTTTCGATGAACAGCGCCGAACTCAGAGCGCATTTTCGCGCCGCGCGCCGCGCACTCTCGGAAGCGCAGCAACGCGAGTCAGCGCAGCAACTGGCAGCACATTTTTGGCGCTCTGCGGCATTTCACCATGCCGAGTCGATCGCCTTCTACCTTGCAGCGGACGGCGAGCTTAGCGTGGAGTTTTTGCTCGAAGCGGCGCTCGAAGCGGGCAAGCGCTGCTTTCTGCCGGTCGCTAAAATAGACGACTGCTCGATGCGCTTTGTGCGCTATGAGGGCGATGCGTCTTCGCTTATCGTCAACGCCTGGGGCATTCCCGAGCCGGACCCCACTGCCGATACGATCGCGGCAACTGATCTCGACCTCGTCCTCGTGCCCCTGGTCGCCTGCGACAAACACGGCAATCGGCTAGGCAGGGGCAAGGGCTTCTACGACCGCGCATTCGACTTTGTGCGCGCCTCCTCGGCGCCGGCGAATCCTCCCCTGCTAGTCGGCATCGCCCACGAATGCCAGATCTGTCCGACCCCGTTACCTCACGAAAGCTGGGATGTCCCCCTCGCAGCAATCGCGACCCCTACGCGACTGTTGGTTTCAGCCACAGAATCTGACTAACTCCTCCTAAGCCTACTCCCCTTTTTTGTTGCCCGCTTTTTTGGCTGCTCTCTGACTGCTTCGGTAACTGTTGCCCTCACGCGCTTCTCCTTCGTTTTTCACTTCTCTCTTGCTTGTCTCAAAACACCGACTATACTACTGTATAAATAAACAGTATTTGCGGCACCATGCCGAAGGTTACTCGCGTGCAGGATTCATCAAAGCCATCAGAGTCATCAGAGCCATCGAAGTCATCGGACATCCTCCCCATCGAAGCGAGTAGCCTCGGCATGGGTGACAGCCTTAGCCGGCTGCTGGGCGTTAATGAATCAGATGGTGAGAGCTCACCAACTATCGAAGAGCTGCTCGAGAGCAACCGCAATCTCTGGCGGGGTCGTGAACATAAAGGACTCTCCGGCGAGGCCATAGCGACTGGCTTTACCGAGCTCGACGCTATGCTGCCGGCGGGCGGCTGGCCAATGCAGGGGCTCATCGAGGTTGTGAGCGAGCGCTGGGGTGTCGGCGAGCTGCAACTGTTTTTGCCTTTGATGCGCCACCTTATCGCACGCGGTAACTGGGTGCTCTGGATCGCGCCGCCTCATCTACCTTACGCGCCGGGCTTGGCTCAGGCAGGCATCGATCTTAGGCGAATTTTGATTGTAGGCGGCGCAGAGACTCCGCTTAGATCTGAGGATTTTTACGGGAAGAAGTCAGCTCAAGAGCCGGTCTCCTCAGAGAGACTGTCGAGTAAAGAGGCACTTTGGAGCATGGAAAAAGCACTGCAAATCCAGCACTGCGGCCTAGTTCTGGCCTGGCATAGCCACCTTGCGCAGCCGACACTGCGCCGCCTGCAGCTCGCAGCGATTACCGGCAAAACTCTCGGGGTGTTGTTCATGAGTAAAAATAGTGAGCACTCACCTTCTTCTATGAGGCTAAAAATTAAGGGGCTTTCCTCTGAAACTAGTGACACAGCTGGCGCCTACGCCGAGGTCAGCCTGCTCAAAGCGCGGGGGAGTTACCGGCAGAGCTCGGTGCGCATCACACTAGGCCCCCACTCTCAAACAGCCCCCGATGGCAGTGCGTCTAGCAACCTAACAAAAGCAGCGTCGACACAGCGAGGTTCTGATCATGATTAAATCTACTAGCCCTACGCAGCTCACTCTGTTGCCACAGCCGGATCGCCGCTCTGGCCCACACCAAGAAAACCATTCGGCGCTAAGGAGCGCTCCATCGCCCGCGCAGCCTAGCGCAGAGCGCACTCGGTCGCGGCCTTTAAATCCGGTACCGCGAACAGCCCCGGCGAGGAAAAGCCGTCAGAGCCTCTGGTATTGTCTCTACTTACCCCAGCTCAGCACCGTCGCGGCAGACGAGCAGCGCGAATGCCTCGACAGCCTCGCACAGCTAGCGCAGGAATTTAGTTCGGCGATAAGCCTGCAGCCGCAGGCGATCGTCTTTGAGATCCGTAGCGGGCTCAAGTATTTCGGCGGCGCGGAGTCTCTTCATGTAGGTTTTAAAGAGAGGGCTCGGGCGCTCCTCGCCACACGCTCGCTGCCACCCGAATTCGCCTATGCCGCCTGCCCGACTATCGAGGGCAGTCTGTTGCTCGCACGTGGAGGCGGTAACACACTGGTGTATCGCAAAGAGAATCTCAATTCGGCACTCGGCCAACTCTCTATCGAGACTCTGCAGCTTAAACCTGAGCCGCACAGGCGACTGATCAATATGGGTATAAGGCGTCTTGGTGACCTGTGGCGACTGCCGCCGGCGGGACTCAGGCGACGCTTCGGCAGTGATTTCCTTGCCCTGATCAATAAAGCACTGGGCAAGGCACCGGAGCCGATTAAAAACTATCTGCCCCCGCCGGCGTTTGTGCATTCCTACGAGCTGCCCTATGAGGTTGAGAATCTGAACCGGCTGCGGCCCGTGGTCGACGAAATGATCGCGCAACTTTGCGATTTTCTCCGCCATCGTGAGCTGTGTGCCAGCAGCATCGAGCTATCCCTGCTCCATGAGCGCCGCGAGGCAACTCAGGTCGACGTAGGTTTGCGGCAAGCGAGCCGTTCGCAGCAGCATCTCATGCTGCTTATCGATACCCACCTCGACTCTCTGCAGATACCCGCGCCGGTTACGGCCCTGCGCCTAAAGGTCACGCAGTTCGATGCTTTTATGAGCCACAGCGAGTCGCTACTTATCGGTGCAGACGAGGCTCCTACCGAAAACACGGCTAACAGTCTTGCTCAATTTATGGAGCGCCTGCAGGCGCGTCTGGGTAACGAACAGGTCAAATCCCTCAGCGCTGTCGAAGAACACTGCCCCGAATACGCAAACGAGTCGGTGCGCACCGGCCGCAATGAAACCTATCCGCTAGCGCTTGGCGGCAGTGGCGAGACACCTGCGCCGAGCAACCCGCGCCCTCTCTGGCTTCTCGACGAGCCGCTGTTACTGTCGCTGCGCGGTGGCAGCCTCTACCATCGTCAGGCTATTACATTATTAAGCGGGCCCGAGCGCATAGAGGCTCGCTGGTGGTCGGGGGATGAGGTTTGCCGCGACTACTATGTCGCACGCGAAGGAGGCGGGAGCAGGCTGTGGATCTACCGTGAGCGCGGCGGCGAACGGCACTGGTATCTACACGGCTATTTCGCCTGAAGGCAGGCTGAGAATGCGCAAGGGAGGGAGTAGGCAGAGCCACTAGGTAAAATCTCGTGAAGAAAGCGACAGCTCGCCGAGCCAGCTCGTAAGGTCAACCAGATCGTCGGCAATCACATGAATCACACCGTCGCTCTCTTGCACCCTGCCCACAACGCCGATCAACATCGCTTGCCGCAGCACCGGCCGCAGACGCTCGCCCAGAGCGGGCCATACGACAACATTTATGTGCCCCGCCTCGTCCTCTAGGGTGAGAAAGGTCACGCCGGATGCCGTCATAGGGCGCTGCCGGCAAGTTACCAGACCCGCGATCTTCGTCATCTGCTCATTACCGAGCTGCCGAAGCTCCCCAGAGCAGCTCGCGCCGAAGCGGGCCAGGTGGTCGCGCAGCAGAGCGAGCGGATGCCTGCGCAAGGTAAATCCCGTTGCGGCATAGTCGCCTGCAACATTCTGACTTTCGCTCGCCAACGGCAGCATTACTCCGAGGCCAAAATCGCTGTCGACATTCGCCGCGTCATCAAACAAATCTGCTGTCATGCGCGAATAGGAAGAGGAATGAGGAGAAGAGTGGCCCTGCGCCGTGATCACCCCCGCTGCATGCCAGAAAGCACGATGCCGATCTCCTGCCAGACCGCGCAGCGCGTCGGCGGCGGCCAGAGCTTCAAGGTCACGGCGATCGATTCCCGCCCGAAACACCAGATCCTGAATGGATATATAGGCGCCACCGCTGCGCGCTTCTACTATCGCCATCGCGGCCTGATCTGACAGCCCTTTGACCAAATTAAAACCGATCCGCAGCCGCCGTTGACGGGGGATTCGAACCTCGGCGGTTTCGACAGCCTCAAGCGAGCAGCTCACCATGCTCTTGTTAACCTCGGCAGGCACCACCTCAACCCCATGGCGCTGTGCGTCCTTAATCAGCTGCGCCGGCGCATAGAATCCCATCGGTTGACTGTTAAGCAGCGCGCAACAAAAAGCAGCAGGGTGATAGCATTTAAGCCAAGACGAAACATAGGCAATCAGCGCAAAGCTTGCCGAATGCGACTCGGGAAACCCGTAGTCGCCGAAGCCTTTTATTTGATTAAACAACTGCTCGGCAAAACTCGGTTCATAGCCTCGATCGAGCATGCCCGTGACGAGTTTCTCGCGGTAGTGTTCTAACCCTCCCTTGCGCTTCCATGCGGCCATTGCGCGGCGCAGGCCATCTGCCTCGCCACCGCTAAATCCTGCGGCGACCATTGCCAGCTGCATTACCTGCTCCTGAAAAATAGGCACGCCGAGTGTTCGCGCAAGCACGCTTTTGACCGCCTCGCTCGGATAGCTGATCGCCTCTTTACCGCTGCGACGATTAAGGTAGGGATGCACCATTTCACCCTGAATTGGGCCGGGCCGCACGATCGCTATCTGAATCACGAGGTCGTAATAGCAGCGCGGTTTAAGTCGTGGCAGCATACTCATCTGCGCGCGCGATTCGATCTGAAAGACGCCAATCGTGTCGGCAGCACACATCATGTCGTAAACCGCGGGGTCCTCGGCCGGAATCCTCTGAATCGTCAGCGGCTCATCGCTGTATTCGCTCACCAAGTCGAGGCATTTACGCACTGCGCTAAGCATACCGAGCGCGAGCACATCGATTTTTAACAGGCCCAATGCCTCGAGGTCGTTCTTCTCCCACTGAATAATCGTGCGGTCTGCCATCGCCGCATTCTCGATCGGCACGAGATGAGTAAGCGGGCCTTGGCTAATAACAAACCCACCCACATGCTGCGATAGATGCCGCGGAAAACCGATAAGTTGACCCGCTAATTCAACGAGCAATTTTACCTTGGGGTCTGTCCTGTCAATCTGCGCATCGGCAAGCTGCTGCTCTAAGTTTTCGCCCCACCAGTAGATCGCCTTGGAAAGGTGGTCTAGCACGGCGTCTTCAAATCCAAGTACCTTGCCGATATCGCGAATCGCCGAGCGCGACTGGTAGGTGATCACAGTGGCAGCGAGCGCCGCACGGCCACGCCCGTACTTTGCGTAGATATACTGGATTACCTCTTCGCGACGCGAGTTCTCGAAATCAACATCGATGTCGGGAGGCTCATCGCGCTCTTTGGAAATAAACCGCTCGAACAACACGTCGACACGAGCGGGATCGACTTCGGTAATGCCCAGGCAATAACACACCGCCGAATTCGCCGCAGACCCGCGGCCCTGACAAAGAATGCGCTTGCGCCTCGCAAAGGCGACAATGTCATGTACCGTAAGAAAGTAGTGTTCATACCCAAGCTCTTTGACCAAGCCGAGCTCGTGCTCGATCAGATTGCGCACCTTAGGACTCACTCCCTGCGGCCAGCGCTCGCGTATCCCCGCCTCCGTTAGTTCACGCAGCCATCCGCTCGGCGTGTACTGTGGCGGTACGAGTTCGCGCGGATATTCATAGCGCAGTTCGTCGAGCGAAAAATCACAGGCGTCGGCGATGTTGATGGTTTCAGCAAGCAGCGCCGGTGGATAGAGTTTGGCCAGTCGTGCGCGGTCGCGAAGATGACGTTCGTTGTTAGGCTCGCCCGCATAGCCTAGCTTATTCAACGCTCGACCTAGGCGTATGGCCGTCAGCGTGTCCAGAAGCACGCGCCGACTCGGCTCGTGCATTAGCACACCTCCCGCCGCACACAGCCTGATGCCGAAACGCTCGCCGACCCGCGTTAGCCGCTGCAGCTCGCCGCGATCGTCGCCGCGCAGATGCAGCTGCACCGCCAAACGCAAATTGCTGCCAAACACTCTTTGCAGCCACGCGGCCTGAAAGGCATAGCGCTCGGCGGCCTCGTCAGAATTAGGTAGCCACAGCGCAAAGCATTCCTCCGGCAGATTGTCTTCGACCATCTGCCTATCTAGCCAATAGTCGCCTTTCGCCGATGCCCGTCGCGCACAGCTAATTAGATGGCTGAGCTGTCCATAGCCTCGGCGCGTGCGAGCGATGAGCACCAGACGAAGGTCGAGAGCTGTCTCGGAGATATCGACACAGCCCGACTCCGAGTCCTTAAACGGCGCAGAGTTTAGGGCAAGCACCGTGCCTATCAGTAGCTTGAGCCCTCGCTGCTTAGCGGCACTATGCGCCCGCACGATGCCCGACAGCGAGCACTCATCGCATAGCGCGAGCGCCGAATAGCCAAGTGCGTGTGCCTGCTCTACAAGTTCTTCGGGATACGAGGCGGCGCGCAGAAAGCTAAAGTTAGATAGGCTGTAGAGCTCCGCATAGGCGGGCAGCTCAGCTAGCGCAGCAGACTTTGGGGTGTCTGACTGTGGGGTGTCTGGCTTTGAGGTGTTTAAAGGAAGGGGTTTGGGAATCATAACGCCGTCTCATAATACTGTTTAAATATACAGTATTATGAGACGGGGAAGAAGAACTTCTTAGAGGCTACTCGCCGCTTTCGCCAGCCGCTGCACGAGCCTCTTCCATACGCTCGCCGCGTAGGATATTGGTCATGCCGTAATTGCCTTCGTGGCAGGCGTATTCGTACATCTGGCCATCGACCTTAGACATTGGCACGCGCGCCACGATTTTGTCTTTGAACGTACTGGGGTCATCGACTGTGAATTCGTAATCGACCGTGAACTCGTCAACGCGAGTAAATCGCTCGGTTAGGAATTTGTCTTTTGCGCTACCGAACACGCTGAAGCTCTGCGTGAGATCGTTGAAATTGCGCGTCTCGACGACCAGGGTATCGCCTTCCCAATAACCCCGCGAGTCACCCGTCCAAAGGCGAATATCGTCGTCGATGTGTGCTTCTTTGTTGAGTGGCACGATGCGCGCGTCGTGTATCATTTCGGTCATGATAACGACGGTGTCTTTATTCTGGACGATCTGAATATTGTTGTTGTACATGCTCGGCGTGAAGGGAGGGCCTGAGTTGAAGCCCACGATGCAGCGCTCTGAAATACCACGATCTTCATAAGAATTCTTTCCGATACCGCCAACCACGAGCCGCACAGGACGCTCGCCTTCGATATCAGGCCCAAGACCCCCTGTCTGAACGACAACGCCTTCGACACGCTCGGGTATCTGGCCGTTAGTTGGGTAAGTGATCAGCGATGTGCGCAGATTGTCGCCGCGGCCTGCTTGCTCAACCCAGAACGTGTTGTAGCCGCCAACGCCGTCGTTGTTGAGCGCTTCATACTGCTTCTCAACCAACGAGGCGAGCATGTCAGCCTGCTCCTGCGTCATGTACTCGTTATCGCCGAAAAGAGCCGGGCGAGTCATCGGGACGTTCGATGCGAAATTCCAGACGCCCTGCAGATCGGGTTGATCCCACTCTGTTCGCGGTGCCTTATAGTCAGCCGCTGAGGCTGTCCCAAAGGCAGCGAGCGCAATTGCTGATACCAATAACTTGAATTTCATAATCTTCCTCGAATTTTAACTTAATCTAAATTCTGCTCGTCCAAACGCCAGCTTGGCTGTCGCTTGTTTTCTCATCATTCTGGTTTACGTGCGATTCTTAAGAGCGATCGCTGAAGTGAAGCCAAGTGTAAACGAACTGCCTTTCATTACAATACGTAGTAAGCCATCAGTAGTAATCATCAAATACAACAGGCATTGATTCTGCCTGACCTAAACAAGCTGCTCCTCAGGCAGTGATCAGCGGAATAATTACAATGGAAAATCCCACTAAACCGGCCTCGGGCGATGAACAGGCCCCCGAAGCGGTCGCTAAGCCTAAGAAAATCGTGCGCGAAGAGATCAAAGATCGCCATACTAGCCACTGGGACATGGACATGCTTAGCCGCGAGGAGCTAGAGGCGCTCATGACGCAAAAGCCGACCTCCAAACCCGACTAACGTCGTGCAGACAGTCCCGATTGATTGCAACCCCGATTGGTTGCAGAAAGACACTTGTCCTACTTTCTCCCCTAGGCGTAGTATCGAGGTCTATCTAATTACAAAAGCCTCCATGGTTCTACACCATTAAAATAAGAGAGAGAAACGCATGATGAGCTTCACACGATCTACCGCGTTAACACCCCGCCCACTCACCTGCGCGCTCGCTGGCGTCGCCCTCGCGATTAGCAGCTTTGCAAGCCACGCCGCCGACACTTGGCCCACTACCGAGGTGGGCGCCGCGGCAGCCGGCTTCAGCGAAGAAGGCATCGCCGCCTTAGACGCCGCGATGGCAAAGGTCGTTGCCGATCAAGACGTCGCCGGCATGGTCTGGTTACTGGCGCGCAACGGCGAGGTAGCGACATTCGAAAGCGCAGGCCTCGCGCGCGTCGACGATCAAGCCCCGATGACGATGGACTCGCTCTTCCGTATCTACTCAATGACCAAGCCCGTTACCGGCGTCGCTTTGATGATGCTCTACGAACAAGGCTTGTGGAAATTCGACGACCCCGTGAGCCTGCATGCGCCAGAGCTAGCCGGCCTTAAAATCATGACCAGCTATGATGACAACGGCAACATGGAGCTTGTCTCACCGAGCCGCGAGCCGACGATGCGCGAGCTGCTCAACCACTCCGCCGGCTACGGCTACGGCCTCAGTGGCAATGATCCAGTGAATGCAAAATTCCGAGAAACCGGCGTGCTTGCCTCAGCCGACCTCGACGAACTGATCGCCAAAGTTGCGGATATTCCGCTTCTCTTCGAGCCGGGGGAGCGCTGGTCGTACTCAATTTCGGTCGATATTCAGGGTTACATCGTGCAGCGCCTCTCTGGCAAACGCTTCGGTGAATTCCTCGAAGAAGAAATCTTCGCGCCGCTTGGCATGAACGACACGCGATTTTTCGTCAAAGCGGAGGACGTGGGCCGTTTCGCCGAAGTCCATAATTGGGACAGCGAGCGTAACCGGCTCGTGCAGCGTCCTCATCGCACCGATCGGCCTAGCTATTTAGACCCTGAACGTCTCGAATCTGGCGGTGGTGGCCTCGTCTCATCAACCCACGACTACGCGCGCTTCTTGCAGCTACTCGTTAATGAAGGCGAGCTAGAGGGCACGCGCCTGCTGACCCCGGAAAGCATTCGCATCATGCGCACGAACAGCCTACGCGATGGGCTCAACCTGCGCGGCAGTCTGACGAGCGAAGGTCAGGCAGGTCAGGGATTCGGCGTGGATTTTGCGGTCATCACTGACCCCGAAAAAGCGAACTCGCCAAACAGCCCCGGCACCTACTATTGGGGCGGCGCTGCAGGCACATGGTTTTGGGTTGATCCGGTTGAGGATATGTTCTGGCTAGGAATGATCCAAGCTCAGGGCGAAACCCGCCCGGGCGCGGCCGATATGCGCGGCATCGCTGCCGATATCATCTATGAGAGCCTACTTGATTAGCCGCCTAGAAAGAGTAGCGAGAAACTAGAGAGTGCAATGCAAACGCCAAGGAGACAACTAGCAACGCCAAAAGCGCCCCGTCGGTGCAACGCTGCCTGCGTGCTTGTCTTCGCGTGCGCCGCATTCGCTCCTAGCACTTCCCCAGCAGAGGCACCCAATCATTTCAATGAAACGCGCGCTCAGGCGCTTCTTCTAGCCGGTCAGGCCGCGCTAGAGGACGGCGACCTGACCCTCGCGCAAACCAACCTAGACCAAGCAATCCAGCTTC